>JACLAC010008015.1_pt1 | contig 101985 bp, 96 predicted proteins | sample 8027881 | NCBI WGS metagenome assembly JACLAC01 (sample SAMN15725517, study PRJNA655200) | protist metagenome | isolation source: fluorescence activated cell sorting (FACS) single amplified genomes of... | place: Spain: Blaines Bay Microbial Observatory, Mediterranean Sea | collected 2016-01-19
TCTTTTCCAAGATGGCAGTAATCCCATTTTTTAGTACGACTTCGTTTACAAGGGAAACAAGTAAAATCCCCTATAATTAGGTAGTTCCGTACTTGGCTTATCGTGAAATGCAATTAGTAATCATGTTAAATTTTGTTGGTTATTTAATCTGATCTGTTGCTAAAAATTTTCGCATTTTATCAATAAAAAACCGATAATTAAGGGGTATCCGACTCTAGAGCAGTTGGCTCAGTTTATGCCACTCAAAAGTAGGGCGTTCACGCACCTGTTTGTTTAAATTTAATAAACTTCTGTGAAATAATTAAGAAGTGTGTTAGAATCCTTGGAATTGGCTAGTGAACTTTTAATAGTTCAGGTGGTAATGGTCTGTTTTGTTATTTCACTGTTTATACTAGTCTCAAGCAACTTTAAATATCACGGAGATCCATGTTTATGACCCAAAAATCTAAGATCACAGTTCTTGTCTTGACGCTATTAATTGTTAATGTATTGTCAGTCCAAGCGGCATTGGATGATAGTGTTGTCTTATTTCTCTCATTTGATGGTGGTGAGGCTGCTGACCATTCATCCTATAATCATGCGGTTGGAGTTACTGGTGCAGAAATAGGTGCTGGTAAATACGGTAATGGAATTGTTTTGGGAGAAGGTAAATTTCTCGAAGTTCCAGATGATGACAGTTTGGATTTGACCACGGCTCTTTCTATCAGTATGTGGACTAAGGTCGCAGCTGGTGGCGAAGGGACTCAGAGCGGTTTAGAAAAACAACCTGCTTGGCAGGCTGGTGAATACAACTTGGCCGCAGTCTACGGCGGGGGCGTATTATTACAAGCTGCCGACTGGCCTGCTGCGTGTGCAGATACAAACGTTACTCCAGAAGGTATAGAAGATGATAACTGGCATCATATTGCTGGTACATGGGACGGTAAAGTTATCAAGGTCTACATTGATGGTGTGTTAAAAGCGGAGAAAGACTGTGTCGGTGAGATCAAGGTTGGCGATGGAAACCTGTATATCGGTTCTCGTGGTGGGAAACAGCGTTGGTTGAATGGTTCCTTGGACGAAATTAAAGTCTTCAATAGAGCATTGAGTGCTGATGAAGTTAAAGCTGATATGGCTAAAACCGCGACTTCGGTTCAAGCTAAATCTAAGCTAGCCATTTCTTGGGGCAAGATTAAGACTACTGACTAATACCTTGTTTAAATATGTGCCGAGTATTGTGCTGTGACAATCAGAAGTCACAGCACGGCGCTCGACCGAAGAAATTTGGTCGTGTCTTTTCACTTTTCAAAAAAAACAATTTAGGAGAACAGATCTTAGTGGTATTGAGAATTATAAATAAGTCGACACTTGTTGTTTTTTTGTATTTGTTAACAGTTGCCCATTTTGCATTCGCGGCCGTAGATCCAACAATTGTTCTTTATTTACCTTTTGAAGAACAGACAGGGAAGGTTGCAAAAGATCTATCACAATTTGGACACAAAGCTGAATTTCGTAAGAACACATCTTGGTCTAAAGATGGTAAGCAAGGTGGCTGTATTAAGCTTGGTCTTGGTAATTGGTTAGAGGTAAAGGATCATGATAGTTTAGATTTGACCAACAAGATGACGATCATGCTTTGGGCAAAGCTAATGAAACAAACCGGAGAAGTACAAAGCGGTGTAGAAAAACAACCCGCGTGGGAGGCAGGAGAATATAATCTTTTGCCTGAGTACGGTGGGGGAATTTTGTTGCAAGCTAACGACTGGCCTGACGAGTGCGATGATGAAGCAATTGGTGGGCCACCCATAATCGATAAAAAATGGCATCACTGTGCAGGTACCTTTGATGGAAAGAGAATCAAAATATACAGTGACGGAAAGCTAGCCAAGGAACTACCGTGTAAAGGGGCCGTCGAAAAAGGTGGTGGGAATCTGTATATTGGTTCCCGTGGAGGTAGTGGTCGTTGGATTGATGGTTTCTTGGACGAAATCAAGATGTATAACCGAGTTCTAACTCAAGATGAGATTATTGCAGACATGGAAGATTCCATGCACAACTTAGCAGTCTCTCCCAAAGATAAGGTTAGTACTACTTGGGCTTCACTTAAGAAGGAGATTTTGCATTAGGACCGAATTCATATCCCTTAGTTCACTCCAAAAAAGAAGCACTATTCGGTTAATCAATCTACCGGATAGTGCTTCTTTTTGTTACGTGTAATTTACAGATTATTTCTGATTGGGCAACTCCTTGACGGATTTAATTTCTAGAAAACTAATTAGTCTCAATATCCATGGCAGAGTTATATGTGTTTCATGAAGGTTGTTTGGCTATTTGGTCCAATCATATTTTTTCTATCATGCATTTCATGCACTAATATGGATAAAACAACTGTAGATAAACTTAAACCAGAGTTGATCCAAAGTAACAAAAACACTACGTCTATGTCTGTTTTGACTGCTTTAAGAGACAGAGATAACGTCAGATTTGAGAATAAAACGCGGAATTTTTCTACCACAATTGATGATAAGTTGCTATTTGAAACTAATTATCCTGGTACAGATATTACGTGCGGTCACGTTTTGAGATTTTATTTCTACACCAATATTCTTTTGAACCAAGGCCAAGCAGAACTATTTTCAATGGATGGCACACAGTTTATCTTAGAAAAATCTGACCAATTTGATGAGTCATCATCTGACCAAGTTATTGATCAGACCAAGTCAATAATTAATCTTATTGGGGGTATGCATTTTGGCAGTAGCGAATTGAGTGATTTCTTAGATCTATACCCGAATGCAATCAGATAACAAATGTCCCCATACAATAACCATTTGAATCAGGTAGATATAAGAAATATAGCTTTTTTGTTATCTAATCATTAACGTAATCGAGTGACAAACAAACATTACATTAGCTGATAGAGAACAAGACGTGATTATCGGAGACTAAAAAGTTCGATTTTTAGTCTCCTGATTTGAACTGTTGATATTTCAGAGAGATGAAACAATTGCTACTTACCCCACCGATCTTCACGAATTTGACTAGATTGGGATTGCTGCCACCACTGCCGATGATTGATATACCAACCAACAGTATTTTTCAGTCCAGTTTCAAAATCAGTTTCTAGTTTCCAACCTAATTCTTGCTGAATTTTTCTGGAGTCAAGTAGGTAACGACGGTCATGTCCAGGACGGTCTGGAACGTATGTCTTTAGCGACTGTGGTTTACCTAGTATTTGTAATATCGAATCAGCAATTTCTTCCACGCTTTTTTCGGTTTGACTTCCAACATTGTAACGCTCACCACTTTTTCCCTGCCGGATGATTAAATCGATAGCCCGGCAATGATCTTCAACTGCTAACCATTCACGCTTGTTTTGACTACTTTTATAAAGTGTTAGTGGTTGGTTACAGATTGCCTTCGAAATAAACAAAGGAATCAGCTTTTCTATATTTTGGTAAGGGCCATAATTGTTACAACAGACAGAGATGGTTACTGGTAAGCCGAAGGTTTGATGGTAGGCTAGAACGGCCAGATCGGCTCCAGCTTTAGATGCGCTGTAAGGTGTATTAGGTCGGTAAGAAGTCTGTTCAGAAAAAGTTTCCGCCGAATTCAGCGGGAGATCGCCATAAATTTCACAAGTTGAAACATGATGAAATCGTGAAATTTCATACTTCTGAGCTACATCTAATAAGGTTTGTGTACCTATTAGATTAGTTTGAAAAAAAATAGTTGGGTTCAGTATTGCTCGGCTGTTATGCGATTCGGCAGCGAAATTGACGATAACGTCCGGTTTAAACTGACTAAATAAACGATCTACAAAGTCTGTATCAGTAATACTACCCAGTGTGAAACCGTAACGACGACCGTAGGCATCATCAAGACCAGCGAGGTTTTCTAGATTACCTGCATAAGTTAGTAAGTCTAGATTAAAGATTTCATCTTCACCATATTTTTCCAACCAATATCGGATAAAATTTGAGCCGATAAAACCTGCACCGCCAGTCACCAATAGTCTCATTTGTCTACCACTATAAAAAAATCATCTGTTTAATAACGAATCTCGAAGGTTATGAAGGGTTCGGTTGACGAAGTTGACTCAACTACTACTGAACTGACTTTAGCTAGAGTTGGCCCTTGTTTCAGTTTTCCTATAAACTCTTTCCAAGTATCTGCCTTAGCCTCAGCTACAACCTCAACTCGACCATCAGCTAAATTTCGGACAAAGCCCGTCACACCTAACTGAAGAGCCATAGATCGAGCAAAAAAACGATAAGCAACGCCTTGGACCTTACCACTTATGTAAAGTCGCTGCCTGAACATAACAGGAAAAATATATTGTGGTTAACTTAGGACGTGTAGTGAAAACTCGTTTGCCAAGGTCAATCGTTGCTGACGAGTAAAAGTCTTGGGTGAAGTAAATCCCTCACCTGTTGGTCCAGCAATCGTCATGGAAATAAAACCTTCACCGCCAAAGCCAGCAGCTGCAGCCGAAGTTTCATTAACAACGACCACGTTACAATCCATCTCTTGACGAAAACGAGTTACGCGAGACATATCTTTCGTGTGAAGCACAGCCGTATGCCCCCGGCTACCTTCGGTACGAACAGCATGACTCAGCGCTTCTTCAAAATTGATTACTCGTACAATCGGTAGTATAGGCATTAGGTATTCATCAACTACAAAAATGTGATCCACCGAAACTTCTGCTAATATCGCCACCACATTACTAGGTGCATGAATACCAATAGCTTGCAAAATTTCGGTTGCATTTTTTCCGATATAGTTTTTCTCGTTCTCACCATCCAACAAATTCTCTAACTTTTTGAGCTGATCATTGGTTAATAAATGACCACCGTTGTTTTTCAAATGGCCTGCAACTTCATTCCACACCGATTGCACTACAAAGAGGGACTTTTCTCCAATACAAAGTAGGTTATTATCAAAACTAGTCCCTGTAATCACTGACAATGAAGCGTTGACTAGATCTGCCGTTTCATCAATGATAGCTGGTGGATTACCTGGTCCAGCTGCAATTGACTTTTTGCCACTAGCCATAGCTGCTTTGACTACACTAGGACCACCAGTAGCGACTACCATAGATACATCTTCACTCGACATAATCTCCTTCACTGTCCGCAAACTTGCATCCTTGACTGCCGTCAGTAAATTAGGTGGGCCTCCTGCTTTAACAATAGCTTGATTGATAATAACGATCGATTGTACGGTACATTGATAAGCATTAGGGTGAGGGCTAAAAACCACTGAGTTCCCGGCTGAAATCATAATTATTGCATGATTGATAACTGTCGAGGTGGGGTTAGTAGTTGGTGTAATCGAATTGATAACTCCGAAAGGTACATACTCAATTAGCAACGTACCATTGTCTCCCGTTATGGTTTCTGAGTAGAGATCCTCCGTACCGGGCGATAGATTAGCCGCACCTGCATTTTTTTGGTATTTATGCTCAACGACTCCCATACCAGTATCATTAACTGCTAGCTCCGCCAAGGATTGAGCTTGTTCTAAACTGACTTGCCGGATTACAGAAATAAGTTCACTTCGCTTTTTAAGACCAAGTTTAACTAGGTCTATTTGTGCCTTCTTTGCTGCTGCTACTGCTTGTTCTGCAGTAGAAAAAATGCCGTCTGAAGCCGATGAACCGATAGCCGAAGGTGAGGACGTCTCAATCTTTCCATCGCGACTTAGTCTCTCCAATACCTCCGAAACAACTGCCTCGATTTGTTGTTGGCTAACTTCTGTCATTTAAGGATTTCCTTCTTCTTTTTTCTTATCTTGAACGAATAGTAACCCTACTAACTACTTAACATACTATCAACTTCAGCATGTGGACGAGGTATAACATGCACGGAAATTAACTCCCCAACTGATCTGGCTCCTTCGGCTCCGGCTTCCGTGGCCGCCTGAACTGCACCAACATCCCCTCGGACTAGAACCGTGACGAGTCCACCACCAACCTGTTCTTTGCCAATCAAGGTTACGTTTGCAGCCTTAACCATTGCGTCAGCTGCATTAATTGCCCCAATTAAACCTCTCGTTTCAACCATTCCAAGTGCTTCTCCTGCCATCTCTAAAAACTCCTATAATTCGCCAGATTTTAACAAGATTGGATGGTATCATATCCCCTTCAAACTGTCAACCTGGCACCTAGTTAATTAAAATCAAACAGACAAAATTCACACCAATTTATTTTTTAAGCTAAAACAAAAAATTGGAAATCCACATTAAAGAGGTAAGTGTACGATCTGACCCTCTTGATTAGATTTGTATATAGCTAAAATAATTTCGACTGCCTTTCGTCCTTCACTACCATCAACTAAGTGAGAACGCTCTTCTTCAATAGAAAAAATCAAGTCTTCCATCTGTCGACGGTGGTTATCATGATTAATTGCACGAGGGTCGGAAGCTCCACCTCCACCGGATTGTTGTTCAGCGAATTTTTCAATTATCTGCTGATCGATGGGGTCTGGCTCAGCGAAGTCCCATTTTATTATATCCTCATCTTCTAAAACAATGGAGCCTGTAGTACCGCTAATCTCGATTTTTCGCAACCAACCAGGATAAGCTGCCGTTGTTCCCTCGATTACACCCAATGCACCATTTTCAAAACGCAAGACCGCTACGGCAACATCTTCTACTTCGATGCGTTGATGTGCCAGAGTATCAGTAAATGCTTGAATTGATTTAACTGGCCCCATTAGGTACTGTAAAAAGTCGACGGCATGAATTGCTTGATTCATCAAGGCTCCACCACCATCTAACCCCCAAGTGCCACGCCAACCTCCGCTATCATAGTAATCTTGTGTCCGCCACCACTTGACATACGCATCACCAAGTGTCAGACGACCTAATCGGCCACTATCAACTGTATTTTTGAATATTTGGCTAGCTTCTGAAAAACGAGAGTTGAAAATAGCACACAACCGAACTTTGTTATCCTGACAAGCTTTAATAATAGCGTCGCAACGGTCGAGGGTAATCTCCAGAGGTTTTTCTACTATAACATGCTTACCAGCGTTGGCGGCCGCTACTGCTGGTTCCATGTGAGCACCGCTTGGTGTGCATATGCAGACGACGTCAATATCTGTGCGTGCCAGCATTTGATGGTAGTCAGAGTAAGATGGTACATCGTAGCGGTCAACCAACCGTTTTGCATTCTCCGCGCTGCGGGAACTAACCGCAACCAATTGGCCATATTCCATCTCTGCAATAGCTGCTGAATGGAAATCGGAAATCATGCCACATCCGATAATGGCAAATCCATAATTTTTCATGATTGCTTTAGTCTCCAATTGTCAAAGTGAAAATTTAGCTGTACATTTGGTTAATCTGATTAGCGAAGTTTTTCATGATCACATTTCGCTTTAGTTTAAGAGTGGGAGTCATTTCATCAGTTTCAGCAGTAAATTCTCTATCAATCAGATGAAACTGTCGTACTTGCTCGAAGTCGGAGAAGTCGGAGGTGTACTGACTAATTTCCTTCTTTATCAACTGTATGATAGATTTATCTGTCAACAGATCGCTTAGGGGACTAGTGCTGATTCCTTGTTCTTGGGCGAAGCTCTTGACTGAGTCAAAATCTGGGACAACCAAAGCTGCGACTGTTTTTTGATTATCACCTAGTAGCATGATTTGGTTAATGTAGCTACTTTGTTTGATTGCATTTTCGATAGGTTGTGGTGCCACATTTTTTCCGTTAGAAAGAACGAGGATATTCTTTTTTCGATCTGTAATACGCAAAAATCCTTCTTCATCAAAATAGCCAATATCGCCGGTATGAAACCAACCTTCCTCATCTATGCTTTCTGCTGTTTGCTCTGGTTTATTATGATAACCCATCATCACATGTGGGCCACGAGTTAGAATTTCACCATCTCCAGCAATCACTACTTCCACACCTGGGATTGGTTTACCCACAGAACCGAACTTAAAAGAGTCCAGCGTATTAACCGAGATGACTGGTGAGGTTTCAGTTAATCCATAACCTTCTAGAATTAGGATGCCTGCTGCATGAAAAAACTCAGCGATCGACTGTGGTAAAGGTGCACCACCCGAGACAAAGAAACGCAATTGGCCACCGGTGACCGCTTTAAGCTTATTAAAGACCAATTTGTCAGCTAAAGCGGCTTGTTGAGATAGAATTAAGCCAGGATTTCGTCCTTTTTGCTTCAGTGCACTGACTTTGCGACCAACGCCAACGGCCCAATGAAAAATTTTCTGTCGGATAGCAGACGCAGACCTAACCTGCTTCAAAATCCGGTCATGCATCATTTCATACAGTCGCGGTACACTTGCCATCACTGTTGGACAGACCTCCCCCATGTTTTCCCGAACGGTCAATGGACTCTGAGCATAGCTGATACAGGCTCCTCGGTAAATAGGAATATAATAACCAGCCATACGTTCAAAAACATGAGATAAAGGTAGAAAAGAAAGAAACTGATCATCCGGATCGATTTCTAATATACTCAGACCTGATTTAACATTTGACATCAAATTATCATGAGTCAGTATTGACCCTTTTGGGTTACCAGTAGTACCAGAGGTGTAAATAATAGTGGCTATGTTATCCGGTTCTACTAGGTAACTAGCTTCTCGGTAGATTTGCTGACCGTTCTCAATTTTTTTGCCAATTTCCACTACTTGATTAAACGTTAACGTATGTGGGTGATCGAGATCATCGAGATCATCGAAAATGATAACTTTTTCTAATTCTGTTACCTGATCAAAAAATGATTTGACTTTTTCTAGTTGGCGTTTGGTTGAAACACAGATGATCTTGCTACCCGAGTCCTGGACGATATAGGATACTTGAGCCGAAGTTGAAGTATAAAACATCGGAACATTAACAGCACCCAGCGACAAAATACCCAGATCTGCGACAGCCCATCTTTCGCTATTCTCGGCCAGCACCGCAGCTCGATCGCCAAAGCTTAAACCTAATTCTCTTAGACCAAGAGCAAAATTCTTTACCTGGTCGGCTAGTTGGTTATATGTTGTTGGCTGATATGTTCCATCGATCTTACTTTTCAGCGCAGGGTAGTCGCCTCTCCGCTCAACAGTATCGAGAAAAGCTTGGTTGATGGTGTTTTTTGAATCGGCAGCTGGTCCAGTCATCAAAATCTCCTTAGGCATTATAGTGCAGAAACGAAATTGCAAAATTAGACTACACAATTTTATCTAGCCTGTCAAAGCCGACGGTGATTAGTCAATAGACCATGTATGTTAGGTTAATTATTCATATTCGCTACGCAATAGAGATATCTATGCCCACGTAGATAGATCCGATCATCCACGATGGCCGGCGAGGCTGAAAATCCGTCATCCAATTGATTTATAGCCAAGACTTCTAATTCCGCCCCATGCTTTAAAACAGCGATATTTCCATCTCGGTCCGGGAGGAAAATATATCCACCAGCACCAACAGGAGAAGCATAAACATCACCGATACCCGTCAGTCGTTCTGGGCCATAATGAACAGATCCTGTTTTGGCGTCTAAACAAGAAAGAATCCCATTCCTATTTTTTAGAAAGTATAGGTTGTTACCATACAATAGAGGCGAAGGTACATATGGCGTGTCTTGATTATATTGCCAAACAACCGAACTAGTATCAGTTATATCACCCGTAGCATTCGCTAACTGAATAGCCATTAGGGCGTTCCCACGAAAGCCACTCATGAAATAAGCCATTCCACTTTCATTATGAAAAACCGGGCAAGGAATAACATTGGTTGTCATACCACTAGCTTCCCATAGGATTTCTCCTGACTGTAAATCATAGGCAGAGATATTATTAGTAGCATTGACAATTATTTGTGGCAGACCAGTATAATCAGTGACAATAGGAGTAGACCAACTGGTTGGTTCATCTCTCTCGACTCGCCATAATTGATCACCAGTTTCTTTATCTAATGCTACTATGAAAGAATCTCCTTCGTGGTCCCAGTTAACAATCAGTGTATTGTTGTGAAGGGTTGCGGAGCTTCCTTCTCCGAAACTGTTGCGTGTACGCATGTCTCCTAGATCAATTTCCCACTGCACATTACCAGATAAATCCAAGCAATATAAGCCAAACGATCCAAAGTTGGCGTACAAATAATCTCCATCCGTAATTGGTGAATAAGAAGCCCAAGTGGCAGTATTATGAGTACCTTCATGTGGCTGAGTCTCTCGTACGATCCGTTCCCATTCTACTTGACCCGTGGTACGATCAACACAAATAACCGCCAGCTTTAGATTGAGATTAGGAGCCTCACCTCGCCGGTTACGTCCACCTGTTTGGGCTGCTTGTTTGAATTGTTCTAAGGGTATACCAAAAAAGCTGGTATCTCCATCTTCGTTTTCTATGGGTTGTTCCTTTTTCTCTATTTCTATAGGAGTAGATGTTAAAATGAAGATTTGATCTTTCCAGATAATCGGGCTTGCGTGTCCTTCACCGGGTATTTCTAGTTTCCAAAGGATATTTTGTTGTTCACTCCATTCAAGAGGAGGGTTATTACTTCGTGGTGCAATGCCATTGGATGTCGGCCCACGCCATTGGTGCCAGTAAAGTTCGTATTCAGATGATTGATCGTGTTGCTCAGCTTGAGTAATAGTTGTGAAGAAGAGGAAGATCAATGTAGCTAGAAATATCAACTGTAAGTTAGCATTTTGGAAAACGTATTTCTTGAACAAAAAAAACTCCTTACCAACTAAATCAATAGATTTCATCTTTGGTGGATGTGGGTTATTAATTATTAAAAGGTATTGGTCACCGGTTTTGACTTAGGATAATAAGATGTCATCAAAGTCAAACGACGACCGGGTGATCCGTCCAACTCAACCGAAAAATTGATATTTGGTGTTTGTAATTCAAAACCGAGGTGGGTATTAGACGCGTCTCCTTCTGATTCATCAAGTTGGCCTAAGATTTCTATTCTTCGAGCTTGACGAATATGATTCCAACAAGCATAAGGTACCCAAGTGAGGCTGTCAGATAATCGGATTCTTTTACTCACACCTAACTGAAAATTGACACCTACTAAAAGCTTTGTAACTATATTTTGTTGCTGTTGTTCCGCTCTAATGAGTTTCAGGTCACCATAAATTCGACCGATTAAATCAATTCCTAATTCTTCTATGGGATAAACTGTACTGAACCCACTACCGATGATAACAGGTAGCTTGATTTTAGCTTTCTGTTTTTGATCAATCAAATCAGGGTGTCCTAATACGTCATCGGGGTCAGAGACCAAGTTAGTACCAGCCACCAGATGAAATTCAGCTAATTCCAGCACACCAAAATTCAGAATGGGAGCGATTCGAATAGTTTTTGCCAATGGTTTAATACTAGTTTGTCCCATCAATCCAAATCCCAGTTGGCCAGATTTTAGCTGATGCAGATCAATTTGAGCATAACCATTCAAAAACCAAAAAAATAATACTGCAAAAAATACCAGTTGTTGTTTTTTGACAAAGCAAATCATTTTAGGAACAACTAATTTATTGAGATAATACGTAAAAGTGTAGAAGAACTAATCCTGCGAAATCAGCTATTAGCTTACTATGAAAATTAGACTACCCAGTAGTCCCAGAGGTGTTTCGGAATGTTCTTGCGCACACCAGCATCATCATGGTGTGTCCAACGCGCGAATAAGCCGATCCGAGGCGTTGACTGATTATTCGAAGATCCTGTGTGCATCAGCCATCCATGCCAAATGATAATATCCCCAGCTTCAGCAATAAATTCCTCCGCAGGCTGAGAATTAGGACCGTGAAAGATTGACCAACCATGCTCTTTCCATTCAACTGTATCTCTGAAAGTACCTTCGATTCGTTCAGGATGACGAAGGAAATACTGATATGCATCTATGTGGCTACCAGGCCAAAACACAAAACTTCCACCTCTTGACTGTACATCGTAAAGATAAGTCGTAATACCAATCATCAACACAGCTTGGCAGCCTTCACCTGGATAACCGTCCAAGTGCCCCGAAACAGGCATCGTCCAACTATTATCTTGATTTGGCCAACGTGTCAGAATCCCGCACCCTCCCCCTTTAAAATTATAACCGCCGACTTGTTCAACTATAGCTTCAATTTTTGGCAAGCTACCTAACTCAGGTGTTAGTTTTGGATTGTTAGTTGAACTTACTATTGACCAGCTTGATTTATCTGAGTAACAACCACCAACTTGCTTCCAAAATTGTTTTCGCCATTGATCGATTGTTTTATTCTCAATAAAACTACGAAGGATCAAGAACCCATCGCGCTTAAAATCACCTATCTGTTTTAGGTTTAGCAGCATAAAAATAAATGGTCCCGGAAACTAATTCGGTGTAAGGTTAGCTTCATCAAATACGGTGTTGAGTGTTTTTTCAAATTGTTTCAGCACTATTGCTTCATCTTCTCCATCAACGATCAGTAACAGCTCAGAGCTTGGCCTAGCAGCTAACATTATTACACCCATAATACTTTTAGCATTAACTTTCATTCTACCTTGTAACAGAAAAATATCTGCAGAAAACTGGCTGGCAGCCTCTGCAACTCGGGCCGCAGTCTTCATATCCAACCCATTTACATTTTTAACAATTACACTTTTTTCTATCAATTGTAACCATCCATAGTAACTGTATCCTCCATCTACACGCACCCTAGTTGGGGGAAAATAACAAAGCTTGGTGTTGCCAATTCTCAATATGATCTTGTTTCTCATCATCATTCATCATATTAGTTAAGGTTTTATCCAGTTCCTCAGGTGCGTTGATACCCATTTTTTTACTCCACAGGTTTGCGGTTGCAGTTTCAATCAAATTTGAAATGTTGCGGCCAGGGGCAACAGGTAAAACAACTTTTGGGATCAATTCTTTATGGAATTGATAATGCTGCTCTTCCAATCCAGTCCGTTCATAAGCTCTATTTTTGTCCCATATCTCTAGAGAAACCACCAGTTCAACTTGTTTCCGATTACCTATAGCAGTAATCCCAAACAATGAGACCACATCAATTATTCCTAAACCACGAATTTCCATATAGTGTTTCAACGGGTTAGGCCTAATACCAAACACTCTGTGTTCCGATACTTTTTTCAGCAAAACGGTATCATCAGCGATTAGGCGATGCCCTTTTCGCAAGAGTTCTAAGGAAGCTTCACTTTTTCCAATTCCACTGGGGCCTAAAATTAATACACCAAGGCCGTAAACATCGACTAGATTACCATGGATAAACTCAGTTGGACCGAATTCATTCTCTAGAAAATGAAGTAAAAAATTAGTAAATGTTGAAGAATCATGGTCGGTTTGAAGTAATGGTATGTGCCTCTCATGACTTAGCGAGACTATTTCAGGCGACGGGGTAAGGCTAGTAGTAAAAACCAGACAAGGAATTTGATAAGAAAAAAGCCTCGATAGTATCCAGTGACGTTCAGTTGTCGATAACTGATGCAGATATGATACTTCCCCTTTACCAAAAATCTGTATTCGATCGTAGCCGAAACTGTCGAAGTGGCCACATAAGGCTAACCCAGGCCGATTCGATTGAACCGAATGAATTTGGCGGTCTAAACCGTTTTGACCTGCCAAGACCTTTAATTCTAGTTCTGAACACTGAATCAGTTTAGCTATGGTGAATCGATCAGGCACTGGTTAGTTCCACTTTCGACGACGTTTGGTTGAAGATTGAATGCCTAATTTTTCGCGATATTTGGTGACCGTTCGGCGAGCAGCGCTGATACCTTCTTTTTTAAGAATGAGGGAAATTGCTTGGTCGCTAAGAGGCTTAGCGGGTTCTTCTTGGTCTATTAGTTTTTTGATTTTTTCTTGTACACTAGTCGAAGAAATTTCACCTATTTCTGTTGACAATCCTGAACTGAAAAAGTATTCCAACTTATATAACCCTTGCGGGGTTTGAACGTACTTTTTGCTGGTAGCTCGACTGACTGTTGACTCGTGAACACCAACCATTTCAGCAATCCGACTCTGTACCAATGGTTTAAGTCCACTTACTCCTACTTGCAAAAAATCTCTCTGGACCTCAAAAATAGCTTCAGCAATTTTTTGAATAGTTTGCTGCCTTTCATAAACGCTCTTCAGCAAATCAATAGCCTTTCCTCGATGCTCTTCTATCCAGCTTTTTGTGTTTGGGTCAAGAGAATTTTTCTGTTGTAACATATCTAGGTAGATCGTGTTCAGTCGCAACCTAGGTAATCCACGGTCATTAGTTGTGATAACATAATCATCTTCAATCTCTTCTATGAAAATATCAGGTGTGACCGCCCGTGGGTTCCGCTGGCTACCACTCTGTTGTGTGAAGCGCCGACCAGGATATGGATCAAGCTTAGCAATCACGTCAACGGCAGCTAGGACTTGGTCTGTTTTTACTTCTAATATCTGAGATAGATGACGGATTCGGTAGTTCTTAAAATCGTCATAATGATCTAGTAAAATTCTTTCTGCCAACGAATCATGAAAATCACGATTCCGACTTAGCTGAATCAACAATGTCTCCCTGACATCCCGGAAGGCGATCCCTACAGGGTCAAATCGATGTTGTATCAATGCTAAAACAGCATCAACATCTTCTTCTGAGCATCCTAGATCTTCGGCGATCTGATCAATTGTTACTGCCAGCATACCGTCTGAATCTAGATTGCCGATTATATATTCACCGATTTGCCGATCCTCCTGTGCAATTAGCAAAACTTGCAATTGTGTTGACAGATAATCTAACAGTGATACTTGTTGAGCTACATCTTCATCCGGCCCATCATTATTTTCCCAATGTTCTTGAGCGACTCTTTCACTTGGTGAGATTGAATCATCTAGAAAATCTTGCCAATCAAAATCTGGCTGTATCTCGTCTTCAGTAGGTGGTTCAATGTCAAATTCCGAATCTAAAGCCGCATCTTCATCACTCTCTTCATCATTGTTTTCGTCTTCGACCAGTTCCGTGTCTTCTGAGTCGGTTATTTCTACTTCGTCTAGTTCCTCAATCAACTCCTCTAACATCGGATTTTCTTCCAACTGCATTTGCAAGTGCTGTGCCAGATCGAGTCTAGACATCAGCAAAACTTCAATAGCTTGTCTTAGCTTAGGAGTAATGACAAGGTTTTGAGTTTGTTTTTGGTTGATCGTTTGACGAAGTCCAAGTTGCATGATGCTACCTATAGCAATATTTTTAAATCTAGAGGATAGTTTCTAGTCAGTATGCCCAGTTTCGTCTGAAGAATTTGGGGTCGGTTTTTTTTTGACCGGTAAATTGAAGCTATTGCCAAAGTAGCGCTCCCTGGCCATTTGGCTAGATAGTAACTCGGTTGGAGTACCACTAAGAGAAATTTTTCCATCTGTTATTAGGTACGCTCTATCAACAATATCTAACATTTCAGCTGCATTATGGTCTGTTATAAGAATACCAAGGCCACGTTCTTTTAGTTGAAATACCAACTGTTTAATTTCTTGGACTGCAATTGGGTCAATACCTGAAAACGGCTCGTCCAATAACATGAAATTTGGATCAATTGCCAAAGATCGGGCAATTTCTGCCCTACGACATTCCCCACCAGACAGCGTGTAGGCCTTCTGGTTTGCTAGACTGGAAAGACCTAACTCACTCATTAGCTGATTTTGTCTCTTTTGAAGTTCACCTTTGGGTAAGCCTCGGACTTCTAGAACAGAAGAGATATTTTCGGCCACAGTCAATTTTCGAAAAATAGATGTTTCCTGCGGTAGGTATCCCAGACCCAACCGCGCACGCTGATACATAGGGAGTGAAGTAATCTCTCGATCATTGTAGAAAATTCGGCCAGAATTCGGTCTAATTGAACCAACGATCATGTAAAAGGTGGTAGATTTTCCAGCCCCATTTGGACCCAACAGGCCAACGATCTCACCTGTGCCTACACTGATGCTGACTTGATCTACAACAGTCCGTCCTTTTCGAGAATAGCTTTTGACCAAGTTTTCTGTAGATAACGTAATCGGCATAGAATTTGACAGTTGCGATCTATTCTCCGGTTCGACTGTTGCTGTCATCATTGGTTCCATTGGTTATACTTAATTCAGATGGATTAGTACTGCGAATCCGAACTCTAAATTTCACATTTCCCTCTCCAATTCGTTCACCGGTTACACGATTGAAAATGAAGTGGTCAGCTTCTAGACGATCGTCTTCTTGGATTACTACCACCCGTTTTTTTAAGTCAATCGTATTGTCTATGTGATTTATCGTCGCTTGATGGCAATTAGCAAAAATATCTTTATCTTTCAACTCAACATTCTCTTCAGCCAACGTTCTTTGGTAAGTATCGGTTGCAATATCTCTGAACATGGTTACTTTTTGTGCATTCAGAAACCCATTTGTCATTTTAATCCTAACTTTGCCTGTCAATACAGTAACCTCAGTGTTTTCGTCAGGCCTATAGATTTTTAGTGAATCTGCATGTTCGCATATAATAATTTCCTCACCATCAGAATTTTCGTCCGTTTGTGATTCTAAATCTGCATTGGTGTTTGGTCTTTTTAAAGTCTCTTGCCCAGTGGATAAGCCAATAACCATTAAACCAAATATCATCCAAAACCATTGTTTCATTTTAATGTACGAGCTACTCCGATTCATTTAACTTTTCATCCTTTTCATACAGTGTTGCTGTTACTTCCTTCATTTCAATTACTTCGAGGTTAGGGCGGGCTGCTGCATTGGCTCCATTAACCACTGACTCACCACGAACAATACTACAGGCAACGGGCGAATAAAGTCGATCATCTCGATTACTCCAGTGCAATTCCTCAGAAAATAATTGACCATTGTCGCTAGTTGCGATGACCGAATTCATAAACTTCAAATTTTGTGTTTGATCGACGACTTCACCGTGCTCTGCTGTTATTTTTGCGACTACCTGGCCATTTTCATATATTTCAACGTATGGCTTACGAACGAAAGTAGTTTGTAAACGGAATTCCGCCTCCCTACCGATCAAAGTCCATTTCAAGACTCCACCTTCTGCATGTCTCATGCTGAAAGCTGACAATGTTTGTCGTGGGATTTCCGTTTCAGTGGTTGCAATCTCCTGTCTATCACAACTCAGAGCCACCAAAACCAATACAGAAATGCAAATGACAGATAAATTATTCGTTTTTCTTGGCACCCTAGTTTGAGACTGGTCTGGTTTTCCATCGATCATGCATCCAAATCCACTGTTCCGGATACTGCCGAATATAACGCTCAATCAGGCAAGTAAATCGTTGTGTGTTTTCAATAAGGTCATGTTGTTTATGTTCAGTTTTTTGCAAATCCAAGGCTGGCTCAATAATCATATGATGGGTATTGTCAGGTTGTCTAACCATAAAAACTGGCAATAGTGGAGCATCGGTTTTTCTAGCAATAGCAACTGGCCCAACAGGAGTGTGGGCTGAACGTCCGAAAAAGTTAACAAAAACACCGGATGTTTTAGTATCTACATCAGCCAAAATAGCCAAAAGTTCGTTTTGTTTTAAGCAACGAAAAGCCTTCCTCAAGGATTTTTCTCTATCCAAACTATCGTAGCCTGCTTGACGCCGATTACCCACTACCAGATTATTAATCGTTTTTGATCGAATAGGTCGAGCGATGGCATTGAGCTTATAGCCGTGCCGGGCAAAAGTTGCACCGACCAATTCCCAGTTGCCGAAATGTCCCATTAAAACGATTACTCCCCGCTCTAAAGATAACGCTTGGTCAAGATTTCGCTGCCCCTCAAGTCGAACAGCTGTATCCACCCACTCCGTTTGCTGGAAATGCAAGAATTCCATCAAATTTTTGCCTAAATTTTGGAAACATTTAAGCGCTAGATGCTCAACGTTAGAGACTGATGGAAGGGCTTGAATGATTTGCCGTTTGGCCCGATTCCGAGAAACAGAAGCCTGATGAAAGACTAATTCTCCTATGTAATCACCTATCTTCCAAGATGCTGACAATGGCAAACGAGACGCAAATCCACTCATCAATTTAGCTAGAGTCCAGTAACCACAGTGTTTCAAAGGTCGCCACATACTATGTCTATTATAGCAGATGCTAATCTAGATAGACAAACACATCAAACAAGTCGTCGCGAATTTCATTAGTTCTGAGATATAATAGATTAGCTATTAATGAACTCACAGCCGAGGAAAGGAATTTCTATTATGCAAATTGTAACCCAAGCTGAATTATCCAATAAAATGCCATCCTATCAAGGTAAGGTGCGGGATTTGTATGATTTAGGCGATCAATTATTAATCATTTCTACAGATCGAATTTCTGCTTACGATTTTGTTTTACCTAGTGGTATACCTCACAAAGGTCATGCCTTGAACAGTATGTCCGAGTTCTGGTTTAAGGAAACCGAATCAATTATCAAAAATCATCTCATTTCTGCGGACGTAAATGAATACCCTGATTTGTCTGATTCTGACCGTTCACTATTAGATGGCCGATCAATGCTGGTACGAAAGGCTAATCGAATTGATATTGAATGCGTAGTTCGAGGTTATATTGCTGGTTCTGCTTGGAATGAGTACCAGAAGGATGGAACAGTTTGTGGTTCTAAACTACCCACTGGCTTAAAGCAATCAGATCGACTACCCGAACTGATTTTCACACCGGCAACAAAAGCTGATCACGGAGAACACGATGAGAATATTTCCATACGGCAAATGACCGACGTCGTCGGCAAAGATCTGACAGATAGATTAATAGAGACCAGCTTTGCTTTATTTAGATTTGCCAGTCAACACGCCGAAAGCGTAGGGCTAATTCTATGTGACACTAAATTCGAATTTGGTCTAGTTGGCGAAGAATTGGTTTTGATTGACGAAGTTTTCACGCCTGACTCTTCTAGGTTTTGGCCAAAAGACGGTTACCAGCCAGGCCGATCGCAAAGTAGCTTCGACAAGCAATATGTACGAGATTACCTAGTAGAAATTGGATGGAACAAACAACCACCAGCACCACAACTGTCAGCTGAGGTGATCGAACAAACCAGCAGAAAATATCTAGAAGCTCATCGCCTGATTACCGGACGTTCCTTGGTTTAATGCTGGCCTAGCTCTTTTTTTGCCAAACGGCTTCAAAATTATCCCTAGGTTGAAACCCAAGTAGTCGTTTGGCTTTTTCGTTAGAAACCCAGTCATGTGGGAGGTCAGCCACAATAAAAAAGCATTCGCATCTTGAAGGCATAGCCCCAAGATCTGCGGCTAAGGCACAACGAAACGATTCGCCACAGTCACGCCAACTGACAGTAAAAGGATGCAGGTCAGTACCTTGTCTCTGATCATCATGATCAAGAAAAGTCAAAAATAACAAAGTTAGGACATATAGTGGATAGTTAACTGTGAAAACACGGCAAATTTCTTGGCCTAGAGATTTAGTTAGCGCGTAAAGATTTGTACCAGGATGAGGTGGAATATCAGGGCTGATACCAAAATCGAAATCTTCGTAGGTTTGGCCAGCTAAGGTAAAGTGTGGTCCTGTATTAATGATTCGATCGATACCTTGCTCGGCTGCCACCTGCATAGTATTGTAGGTGCCACGAGTACTAACATCAAAAGCTAGTTTCCGATCATGCCTCAAAACTGACAGATTGATAATTGCATCCATACCTTCAGCTGCTCTTCTGACTTGCTCAATATCAGCTACATCAACAACTCGGGTCTCATGTGGTGATTCGATTGGTGTGGTGTCTGTAATACGGAGGGTGTGTTCATTCTCAATCGCTTTGACCACATGTGGTCCCATGTATCCATTACCGCCTAACAAAAGCACTTTCATTTTTGATCTCCCAGATGAATGATTTTCCAGTACTTATTGTCAATAGCATCAGAAACAGCAGCAGAAATCTCTTCTGTACTAACCTCACCTAGCCGCAAAATCGTGGTCTTTATTAATCGCTCACGAGCAAACTCCTTACAGATACACTCGCCCAGATATGAGGCTAGCAGATCAGGAGCAGTACTTGGCTGTGGACGCCAACGAGGGCCAATAGCTACATTTGGCCCAAGTCTGTCAAATAGCCTCAGCGTACTAAGGAAAACGAAGTCACTGACACCAGCTTCAACTGAAGCAGTCAATAAATTGTAAGTACATCGTGTTGAAAAATCTAGGATTTGATTAGCTGGATCACTGATATCGTTTAGTGCTACATCGTTAGCTGAAGGTGGTTTTGCCAAATGTACAACTGCATCAATATGCTGAACCGGTAGTTGGGATTCATGGTCAAGGTTAGAGCGAATGAAATTAAAATCCGTTTGGATATCGATTATATCCGTCAACCGAATTTCATGGTTGGCTGATAGACTTGTAGCTAACCCTTGGGCTAGTTTAGTACTGGCAGATGTGATTAATAATTGCATTAGAAATAGCGTAGGCTTATAAGTTAAACAGGGAAATCTAGTTTTTGGTCAAAAAATACCCGACTGACCGAGCGATGCTTATGAATACGAAAGATTGCTTCAGCTAATAATGGGGCGATACTTAAGACCTTGACTCTACCGTTAATTTGTTTCTCAGCTGGCACAGGGATAGTATTGGTCGTAACAATTTCTTGGATAGAAGGTCGGTCTAATAGTTGACAAGCTTGACCAGTTAGTACCGGATGTGTAATAGCAATATGTACTGGGTTAGCCCCTGCTTCCACAAGTGCATCAGCATGTTTATAAATACTGCCACCAGCAATTAAATCGTCAATCAAGATAGGGGTCTTACCTGATACATCACCAACAATTTGGTCCACTTCAACCGACCGACCACCAATTCCGCTTCTTTGCTTATGCATGATAGCTAAGGGCGTATGGAGAATTCCAGCATACTTTTCTGCTAATTTGGCTCGGCCAACGTCTGTAGAAACGACGACCCCATCCTTGATTTTCTGCTCATTTAGATAAGTGGAAAGGATTCCTAATGCAGTTAGGTGATCAAATGGGATATTAGCAAACCCCTGGATTTGTGTGGCGTGTAAATCGACTGAGATAATACGATCCGCACCAGCTGTAGTGAGCAGATCAACTACTAATTTGGCCGTTATTGGCTCACGCCCAGTAGATTTGTGATCTTGCCTCGCGTAACCAAAATATGGGATTACTGCTGTGACTTGCCGAGCCGAAGCTCGACGCAATGCATCCAGCATAACTAGTAATTCCATCAAATTGTCATTGACAGGTTCACAAGTTGGCTGAATTACATAGACATCAGTTCCACGTACACTTTCCTCAATTTGAACATGGGTTTCACTGTCGGGAAAAGTTCGTATTTCAACTTGTCCTAGGCGAAGACCTAAACAGTCAGAAATTTCTTTCCCCAATTCGGGGTTGGACCGGCATGTAAATAAGCGAAAATCGCTACCAACAGACTCCCCATCTCGAATTGACATCATTCTTACTCCTTACAAGATACCACGAGACCAATCTATAATTAGTCTGTCTGTAGTTTAGGAACAACCGCTAGTTTCGCCACAATTTAGACACCGATAACACGTGCCGTTACGGACCATAATGGTACCACAACTGTGACAACCAGGCGCGTCAGTCTGCATCTGGGCAATCTTTACTTCTTGCTCAATGCGTTCCTGCGTAGTACTTTCCAGCTCACCTAGTAATGGCCATTGGTCTTGCTGGGGGAAATCGAGTTGTTCGACTGTATTATTAACTTCCACGTTGTTAGTGATAAACTTTTGTTCCAGCCACCGAAAAACATAATCAATCACTGACTTAGCAATCGGGATATCCTTGTTATTTGTAAAACCTGCTGGTTCAAAACGAGAATGAGAGAATTTTTTTACTAGTGATTCTAGTGGGACACCGTACTGCAAAGACATAGAGGTCATAGTAGCAATAGTATCCACCAAGCCAGAAATAGCTGATCCTTCTTTAGACATGGTCAAGAAAACTTCGCCTGGTAGTCCATCTTCAAACATGCCAACGGTCAAATATCCTTCATGCCCAGCAATGCTAAATTTATGCGTGATCGACTGGCGCTCATCTGGTAAACGACGACGACTCGGAGTCATCTCTTCTACTGTAGTTAACTCTACTTCGTCTTGTTCAGAGTCATTAGAGGTGTTCAATGGCTGTGATAGCTTTGATCCATCACGATAAATAGCTATTGCCTTCAGACCCAACCGCCACGATTCGCTGTATAAACGTTCTATCTCTTCAACTGTAGATTCGTTAGGCAGGTTAATCGTTTTGGAAATAGCACCAGAAATAAAAGGCTGAGCCGCAGACATCATTTTAACATGCCCCATGGGAGCGATAAAACGATTTCCATATTTCCCACATCGATTGGCACAATCAAAGATTGGCAGGTGATCTTCACGTAAATGTGGAGCACCTTCTAGAGTCATCATCCCACAGATTACTTTATTAGCTGATTCGATCTGATCGTTGGTAAAACCTAGATGATTTAATAAAGAGAATGTTGGTTGCTCACACAAATCTACAGCCCAACCTTTTCTTTTGGCTAAATCATCTCCAATTGTGTGAAGGTTGATCGCATTAGATAACTCAAAAACAGAGGGCAAGACAGCTTCAATTTTGCTAATTTCTTCGTCGGTCAACCCTTTTTCTTTCAAACTGATAGCATTGACTTCTGGGGCATTAAGCAAAGTAGCTGTGCCTTGGGCATAGGCTACTATAGCTTCAATATGAGGCTGACTATACCCAAGAGCAGCTAGGGCCTTTGGTACAGAGTTATTGATGATTTTGAAATAACCACCCCCTGCCAGTTTTTTGAATTTAACCAGAGCGAAGTCCGGTTCTATTCCAGTAGTATCACAATCCATCAGCAACCCAATTGTACCCGTTGGGGCCAAAACTGTGGCTTGAGCGTTGCGATAACCATGAGCTTCCCCCATTTCAACTACTTTATTCCATACTTGTTGTGCGGTACTGATCAAATCAGGTGGGCAAAGGTCGGGGTCGATTTGGTAAGTAGCAGCTCGGTGCTTACTCATCACTCTCAGCATGGGTTGACGATTCTTCTCATATCCAGAAAATGGACCTTTCACGGACGACATCTCCGCGGATGTCAGATACGCTTCTCCGCATAAAATTGCGGTCAAGGCATTGCACCAGGCGATAGCAGTTTGGCTGTCGTACGGCAATCCTTTAACCATCAATAGTGTACCTAGGTTTGCATAACCCAAACCTAATGGACGATAGTCGTGACTATTCTGAGCAATGGATTTGGTCGGATAAGACGAAAAATCAACTAATATTTCTTGAGCAACAAAGAAGATGCGGCAAGCATGCCTGAATTTTTCAATTTCAAAGTTGCCCTCGGAATCCAAAAATTTCAGCAAGTTTATAGATGCTAAATTACATGCACTATCGTTTAAAAACATATACTCAGAACAAGGATTACTACTGTAAATTCGGTCCGTACTAGAACAGGTATGCCAATCATTGATGGTTGTATCAAACTGCACACCAGGATCTGCGCACTGCCAAGCAGCCTCAGCCACCTTCTGCATCAAATCTGAAGCTGAAAATTCCTCGTGAGGTTCTCCAGTTGTTCGCAGACGGGTACACCATTTTTCGTCATTTAGATAAGCCTGCATGAATTCATTTGTTAGGCGAACAGAGTTGTTTGAATTTTGGCCCGAAACAGTCTTGTAAGCTTCACCATTGAAATCGGAAGAATAACCAGCGGCAATTAGCGCAGCGACTTTCTTTTCTTCTTTGGCTTTCCATTCAATGAAATCGACAATCTCGGGGTGATCCATGTCTAGGCACACCATCTTTGCCGCACGCCGGGTTGTACCACCTGATTTGGTTGCTCCGGCAGCTCGATCATAGACTTCTAAAAATGACATCAAACCACTACTAGTCCCACCACCCGAAAGTTTCTCTTGTCTGCCTCTGACTTTTGAAAAATTGCTACCAGTTCCTGAACCATACTTAAAGACTCGGGCTTCATTTTTGACCAAATCAAACATCGACATCAGGTCGTCATCAACTGATTGAATAAAGCATGCGCTACACTGCGGTTGCTCATAGTTGTTATCTGTCTGTACGATTTCTTGTTGGTCTCGGTTCCAGTACCAATTACCTTGCCCACCTTCAATTCCGTATTGATGGTGAAGTCCGCAATTGAACCAAACTGGCGAGTTGAAAGCACCACGTTGTGTTACTAGCATGTAGGTTAATTCAGCCTCAAATTTGTCTGCATCTTCTGCTGACGCAAAATATCCACCAAACTTTTCTCCAGCATGTCGGATAGTATTGGCAACTCGGTGTACGAGTTGTCGAATGCTGTCTTCGTGTCCTGTTTCTGGCACGCCGGCTTTACGCAAGTATTTGGAGGCTGCGATATCTAAAGCTAGTTGAGACCACTCCTTCGGAACTTCAGCTCGGTCGAGATGAAAAATGATCTCTCCTTTTTCATCGTATATAGATGAGCTGCGATATGTCCACTCGACCTGATCAAACGGGTGTACCCCTTTTTCAGTAAACACACGCATAAACTCAAGACCTGATGATGGGTTATCTTCACCAAGCCTCTTGGTAATTGTTTCATGGCTAGGTGCGGATGGAATTGAGTGAATTGAATTCGTCATAACGGTTCCTCGAGATTACTTAATTTGCTTGGTTTTGATTTGTTTACGTCGCTGTATTCTTTTGCTGATTTTTGACATAGACCAACCGCTTTCCATTGACTAATGATGACTTGATTTTTCCCTGTGAGATATGCCGGCGAATTGTACGCTCTGACATGCCAAAAAGAGACACTGCGCTTTTCACGTCAACCCATCTGCCTTGTTTTTCGTCATTTTTAGGCGGTCTGATGTCATTGGCATAGACCAATCTCACTCGATCCTCTAACCTAGATCGAACTTTTCGTTGTGAAATATAGCGTCTTAGTGTTCGCTCTGGCAGGCCAAAAGTGGCAACAGCTTCTTTAACTGAAAGCCAGGATGGGGTATCTTCAGAAGGGCGCTCAGCAAACTCACTAGCTGATGAAATCTGAAGAACCTCTTTTTGAAAATCATGAATGTCTTTGAACTCACGATAGACAGATGCGAAGCGAATGTAGGCAACATCATCCAAATTTTTCAGCAAGTCCATGACAACCTCACCAATAGCATAACTTTCCACTTCATTCTTACGCAGGGCAATCAATCGCTGCAATACCTCACCAACCAGATTGTCAATTTTGTCTTGCTCAATAGGTCGTTTTTCGCATGCTTTGCTCAGGCTGAGCAGCAACTTATGTCGGTCGAAAGATTCCTTCTGCCCATCCTTCTTGACCACGAACAAATCCAGCGTTTCTGATCTTTCGTATGTGGTAAAACGCTTACTGCACCCCAAACATTGTCGCCTTCGCCGGGTTGCATTTCCCCTATCGGTCGTACGCTTGTCAATTACCTTACTATCTTTACTTTTGCAATAAGGACACTGCACTGGTTAGTTTTCCTGTGAAAAAATATTTTAGCTAACAAGCCAATATCTCAACATGTTGTAGGGGTGGCAAATAAATGGCCCAACATGGAGAGCCTGCATGACCCTATAATAAACCAATTAGTTACACTTGTCAACCAGCGTACGCAACAACAATTCAGTAGTATATGGGGCATCAATCCCACTTGACGACTGGATTTTCGACTGATATCCTAACGAAATATGCGAATTTTTTTTATCATTTTTTTTTATTTTTTTGTTGGTATAAGTTGGAGTACCAATAAATCGTCTTCCAACCAATCTGTTTCGGCCGAAAGTACGAGCCGAGCTAGTTCTCAATTGATTGTTCGTTTATCTTCTCCTGCTGTGTTTCAGAAAGTCAAGCATCAACTTAGAGTTGACCATATTAAGCCTCTATTGCCTCAAATAAAAACTAAGTTTCTTGCTGATCATTTCGGACTATCCCGTCTTTATCTACTCGAATTTTCCCAAAAGATAGATCTAACCCAAAAATACTGGCAATGTAAGAATCATCCTCAGGTCGAGGCAGTCGCCTACAATTATATTCGGTTCACACAATCGATCGAACCTAATGATACTAGTTACAAAGACCAGTGGAATTTAGAGAAAATTGCCATGAGAGAAGCATGGGAAATTGACCGTGGCAATTCTGATGTCATTATTGCAGTAATCGATACTGGTGTAGACTATACACATGAAGATTTAAAAAAACAGATGTGGCGAAACAATCGAGAGATCGATGGTAACCAGATTGACGACGATAGCAACGGATATATTGACGACATGCTAGGTTGGGATTTTACCCAAAATGATAATAAGCCTATGGATGAAACCGGACATGGTACTCATGTGGCTGGCATTATTGGTGCTGAAGTGGATAATCGAATTGGTATTGCCGGTGTAGCTTGGAAATCTAGAATCATGGCTATTCGGGTAGGATCTTCTTCCTATTACGGTGGTGTGGGCATGCGCGACAGTAACTCTGCCGCTGGTATCATTTATGCCGCTGATAATGGAGCAAAAGTGATTAACATGAGTTGGGGAAGCGATCGATTATCTTTTGTTATTCGTGATACTTTAGCTTATGCTAAGGCTAGCGGAGTATTGCTAGTAGCCGCTGCCGGTAATGATATGAAATCTGATGTTATCTACCCTGCCGGTTATCAGTCAGTTTTAGCAGTTGCCTCAGGTAACCAACAAAATGAGCGATTTTATCAGTCTAACTTCGGTTCCAGAGTTAATATCGTCGCCCCTGGCAATGATATTTTGAGTACTCATATACGAGACAATTATCGACTACTATCCGGCACCTCAATGGCAGCACCACATGTAGCAGGAGTTGCTGCTTTAATGCTATCAAAGAGGCCGAATTTGACAGCCGAAGAGATTAGACAAATTTTGGTTTCATCAGCACAACCAATGCCTAAAAGCCCTGAGTTCTCGGGGGCTGGTTACCTTTCGGCATCTTCTGCTCTACGGATGAGTATTAGTTTACAATCAAAAATTACATCACCCGGTACTGGTACTGGTAGTGATCAAGAGATTGAAGTCAGAGGTTCTGCTGGTGGCTTTGGATTTCAAAAATGGCAATTACGGTATGGTCGATCGACAACACCAACCGATTGGACCATGATCAAGGAAGATTATTTACCGACGAGGAAAAATCAAGTTCTAGCGATATGGCAAACTACTTTTTTGCCTGAAGACAGTTATACCCTTCAATTGGTTGTCAAAAATGTAGAGAATATACAAATCACAGATAATGTTGTCGTTCAAGTCGACCACTCACCACCAATTTTACAAAATTTGACCCTGCAGCATTGGTTAGCCGGTGATCGTTATGTGCCGGTTGTATTTTGGTCTACCCTTGACATGACTATCAATGAACTCCATTGGAAGCCAATTGCTTCGAGCAATTGGCAGAATCGACACGCTGAGGCTACAGTTAGCCGAGAGCATATCTTTTGGTTACCTGATCTATCTGCTGGTGATTACAAACTATTTGCTAAATCAACTAATCTCGTTGGTTTGACAACCGAACAACTGCTCAGTACCCAGATCAAAGACAGTCGGATCCCGAATTTTCAACTAGATCAATACACACTTGGTTTACCACCACTTCATTTGGCTAACTCTAGTTCACCGATTGACTTCGATGGAGACGGGCAAGTTGAGTTGGTTGGCTTACCTTTAAGTGGAACATTGACTAAAGGGGTCCAAATTTATGAGCGAAACAAACGAGGTCTTTTCCCATTAAGGCATACTATTCCAACCCGTTTTTGGCCAGTCTTTGTAGGTGATTTGAATCAAGATCGCCAAATAGAAATTGTTGGTTATGATGATAATCAGGTGTTTGTTATGACTGGCAACAAAACATACCCTGATCAGAAGATTTGGACTTCTGATCTCATTGAATTCGCTCAGGTATTTGACCTTGACCAGAACGGTCGTCCAGAAATCGTGGGTCCAAACAACTACAGCGGTCAGGTACTCGGATTTGAAAGTGGAGGTAATAATACTTTTGATCTAATCTTTGAAATCAAAAACCCTAGCCAAGGTACTAACGTGATAAAACAAATTGCCACCGGAGATCTTAACGGGGATGGGAAAAATGAACTGGTGTTTGGCGACAGCGAAGGTGAGGTCTTTGTCTATACAGACATGAATAGCCCAAAACATCGTTTGGTTTGGGAATACAATCTACCAATCCAAGATATTCGGCTGGTAGCGGTTGGGGACATGACTGGGGATAAAATTGACGATTTTATTATTGGAGGACAAACCTATCAGCCTGAATTACCGTCGATTGCTCGCCAATGGAAACTTTACGCTTTTACCTATCGGTCACATAATAAGGGCTTTCATCAAATTTGGTCTCAATCATTTGTCCCTTATACCGAACAACTTGCGAGTTTGAAGATTGTTGATCTAAACCAAGACTCTATCAATGAGTTAGTAGTTGCTATTTCACCGCACGCATACATATATGACCAAAATTTCAAGCCGATTTGGACAAAACTTATTTACGAAACACCAAACATCTTGACAACTCATTTTTCCGAAGGCGACCGCAAGGGAATTTATGTCAATCAGTCTCGACAGGCAGTAGCTTGGTTTTGGCCAAAAACTACTGTTGCCAATGTGTGGGGGCTAACGGCAAAGACTTCAGATCCAAAGCAACAACGAAAGCCGACAATCGTTCAACTTAACTGGCAGTCTTCAGCTCAGAGATTTACTATCTATCGAGCAAAAGGAGGAGAGGGAAGCTGGCAAGAGATCGGTACAAGTCAATCTAAGACCTTTAAGGATTTTGATTTTCAGTCAGAATCAACCTATCGTTATGTTGTATCCGTCAGCAACAGCGATCTTAGAAGTAATGAAGTTGAAGTTGTAATTAGCAGTCAATCTCAGTTAGAGACAGTTCAACCATTGAGTCAGAGTCAAGTCTCTGTCTTGTTTGCTGATCGTTTGAACTTAAACTTATGGGAAGATCTCATTGGTCGTTCAGTTTTCGATCCGCAGAATTATCATTTGTCTCCAGCTGATGACTTGAAAGTCAAACAGCAGCCAACTTCAGTTGTGTTAGACCAATCTGATAGACGGTTGTTATTAACCTTCTCCCACTTGGATTGGGAAAAGAATTATCGACTAGATTTATCAACTGGTGAGTATGCAGAATTTACTACGCCGCCAGATATCGCTCAACCGACTAACTTGGAGCGCTTAGTAGCATACCCCAATCCGGTTCGACCTAACGAAATGCATAAAGGTGCAGTTACATTCGCTAACCTGCCTACTAACAGTCAAATTCATATCTATAATTTGTCTGGTATCCTAATCCAAACATTATCAATAGAACCTGAAGATCTGGGGGAAAAGCAATGGTATCTTCAGAATAACAGAGGTTTCGCCGTTGCTAGTGGCCTTTATCTATATCTAGTTCAACATAAAGATCAGCAAAAAATTGGCAAAATTGCGGTGGTTAAGTAAATCAGGCTTATAATCTGGCAAGGTTTTGGCAAAAACACACACAAAAGAGTCATTAAATTGACATTCGCTGTATTCTGTACTAGAGTAGAGACTACTTTATTTTTATTTAATTCAGGTTAGAACTATTCTCTATCAGTACATAGGAGATATAGCAAATGGTTATGTTTAGAATACCAAAAGTAAAATCCCCGGTAGTTATCTATCTTGGCCTAATTAGTTTATGTTGTCTATTAATAACGAGTTCAGGTTTTGCTAAGATCGATTTGGAAAAACACCTAGTCGGTTTGTGGAAATTCGACGAAGGTAAGGGTGGAACAGCCAAAGACGATTCTGGTAATGGTTTGGAAGGAAAACTAGAGGGTAAGTGCAAGTGGGTCAAGGGTAAGTTCGGTCAAGCCATTGAATTTGATGGCAAAAGTGGTTACGTAGCGATTAAGGAACATGCCAATCCAACAAAGGCTATTACCGTTGCTGCATTGGTCAAAAGTGCAGAAAAAGCATGGAATAACCATGGAACGATAATGTCCAAAAGGGACGCTTTTATCATTCATAACAACCAAGGTGGAACTGGTGTATCTTTCCCAATTTGTAATGGTGGTTGTTGGAATAAGCCAGGTGGTTGGCGAGACGGGGAAGTCTTTCCTAAAGAAATCACTGACTGGCACCTATATGCTGGTACATTTGATAGTAAGACTGGCGAATGGCGGATCGTCATTGATGGAAAAATCGAGAGCAAGCTCAAACTTGCCAAAAATGAAATCGCTGCAGAAGAAGCTAAACAACTTTGGATCGGTCGTGATCAATGCTGTGGCGATCGATTTGGAACCATTACAGTCGATGAGGTTATGGTCTTCGATGTGGCGTTGGGCGAAGAGGAGTTGACCGAAATTTACACAAATGGAATTGATGGTGCTCTGGCAGTTAACAATCGAGGTAAATTAACCGTTAGCTGGGGTAAAGTTAAGGTTCAATAATCACATAGGCAATTTTAGATTACTGGCCCTGATTGTTCCTTCAGGTGTCGTCAGGACCAGTAATCTAGGTTTTTAAAGGGAAAAAAATGAGTCAAACTTGACTTCGCGGTTGAACTAGTGTTATTCTTCTGACCGCAAAAGAGTGTGAGACTCAGTATCAACAAAGTCATGATTAAATGAAAAGTCTGCTTTCCTATTTGTTCTTTTCATTATTCCTCATTTCTTTTTAGCTTAATCTTTTAACACTATTGGCCAACACTAATGGGACGTCGGTTACCACTCCCCTTCCTAATTTCCCTTATCCTGCATGCCCTATTGGCTATGCTGGGCGCTTTTTACATGGTGCAACGCCACATCATCGAAAGAGATATGGTTGCCGTGGATATCACCCGTGTAGTTGAATCTCCACCCAAGCGCCGGTTATCGAAAAGAGCGATTAAGCCAGTTCGTTATCAACCCAAAATAGCGACTGTGGCAATCAAACAAAATCGAGTTCCCCAACGGATACAAACTGCTATTGAGCTGCCAGCCACGAGTTATACAACCGGCGTTGTTGCGGCTACAGAAACTCCTTCATTGCTTGCTAGCAAGGACGTTTACACAATTAGCAAGCCACTGAGCATTGAATACAAGCCAGTACCGCTGAAAATGCAACCACCACAAGTCAGCTCGAAGCGAGCAAGCTCGACAATGGCATCGACGATACAACTTTCAACAGCCCCACCTAACCTTGATATTGATCCAACTGATTTTTTAGTTGCGGATCTTAGGGATGTAACCCAGAGACCTATGGTGATCAACCCTGTTGAACCTACTTATCCAGATTTAGCCCGGCGTGCTCAACGAGAAGGGGTTGTTTTGTTAGAAGCTACGATTGGTATTGAAGGAAAAGCTACTGATATCCTGGTCGTTACCAGTTTGGGATTCGGTTGTGATCAGGCAGCAGTTCAAGCGCTCAGGTCAACACGCTTTCGTCCGGCCAGACAGGGCAAGACTAAGGTCAGTGTGCGAGTACAACTTCCGTATCGGTTTCAGCTCCAAAACTAGACATTCTGAATTCAGTATCTTCTGTAATAATTGGCACCTTCTATTTGCAATTTTCTGCTTTATACATTTTATCAAACCTCTTTTATTTTCTTCTGTGTTACCTTTTGAGAAGGCTCAACCAGTTTACGTTGGCGCCAGAGCAATAGGTGTTGGAAATGCCTTTACTGCAATTGCTGATGATGCCACCGCTTGTTTTTGGAATCCTGCTGGCCTAATTCAGTCTCAAGGTGTCAGAATATTTGGTATGAACAAGTTTTTTGGCCGCTCCGAGTATGGGTTTGATCCCAAAGGGATTTCTTATTCATACCGACAGACTGGTTTCGCTTGGGGAAATAAGATTGCTCTCGGGACAAGAAGTCAAGATCCAGACTACTCCTACTATGCTGTCGCTCGGCAATTTGGCTCTTACTTATCATTCGGAGGTAGTCTTAAGTTCCAACGCCGACACCCCAGTCGATATTATCAAGTGTTTGGTTACAACCCATCCTTTGATTTAGCTGTCTTAGCGAAACTCAGTCCGAATTGGAAAATTGGCCTGCTGTGGCAAAACGAAGATCTTAGGTTGGGGATAGATCGACAGACGATAGGCTTAGCTTACCAAATAACACTAAAAAGGCCTAACTCTGATCTGATTGTTAGCCTCGATTTGGAACAAGATCATTCTATTAATGGAAAGTCGAATACAAAGACCAGAATGGGTTTTGAGTTACCAGTTTCTCGCTTTCTACAACTAAGAGGCGGGAATTCAGATGGAAGTTGGACAACAGGTGTTGGTTTGAAGTGTCAATTTAGTTCGATTATCGCTCGGGTTGATTATGCTTGGATCGGTGACACAAGAACATATCGGTCTCATTTCATTTCTTCAGAAATTGCTTTTTAATAGACGTCCCCCCATACTTCTTTTAGTGGAGGTACTTCAAATACCGGAGTCATGAATTTACCGGAGTCATGAATTGAGTTGCAGGAAATTAGCCTGCCGGAAAAAGATTGGATTGGTTACCTCTGCTTCAAATTTGCCCAGCAAACTGCCATTTTGTTTTTGTACTCCGCAGACAAGTTAACTTCATTGGGCCAATCAAACAGCCTCAGATTATCAATTTGGTAATGACGTTCCAAGTCAGAGATAAAACCTATAGTACCCTTAGGGTGAAGACTCTTATCGTCCGTCCAGCTCATAATTTTACGTGAAACTATCTCGTCTTTACGTTTAAGAAATAGCTCGAACTTAAAACCCCGGCCGGTCAGTGATAGAGTATACCACTCCTTAGATCTGATAGCGATGGGGAGTTTAGTACGTAACTCTCTCAGTTCTTTCCAGGTTTCTTGGGCTTCTCCCTGACGAACATACCAACGAGCATAGTTCTTGGTTCCCATTCCATCTTCCGGTGTAACATAAAGTTGGTAGAACTCGAAATCGGCACTAGCTCGAAATAGTATCCCAATCCAACTTCCATTACCAAATTCATCTTGTAAAGGTCTAAAATCAAATTGTAAACCAAAATCTTCGGCTTCAGCTTTAGCATAGCCAAAGTAACTCCAACCCACACCAGTGGGCAAAATTTCTAGCACTCCATTTTTAGTCTTCCAATCAATCTTCCGAGCCTTTGCACCATGTGTCCATTTTTTCTTATCTAGCTTTCCATCAAAATCGTCAAATAATAATAATTTAGACTCACTCGTACTAGGAATCAGAGAAATCAAAATACAGAAAACAAGACAACACCAATTAAACATTTTTCCCCATCTATTTTCAAAAAACCTAGTTTACAAAATAACAGTATTATTCCTGACGATCAAGGTATTTCTCTATTTGGTCAGGGAAATAGTTAATAAGACTATCAGTGATTAGAGGCGCGACAGAACCCAATCCACAAGCACTAGTTGCTTTCATAGTTTGGCCAATTTCTTTTACCTCCGTTAACCACACCTCTTTGCTTGGAATAGGTGGATTCATTGTTAAGCGTTCAGTCAACCGTTGTGTACCAATTCGGCAAGGAAAGCATTTTCCACAAGATTCCTCAGCAAAAAATTCCATCGCATTTGCAGCTACCTCAACCATGTTACGACTATCGTCGAAGACAATCACTCCCCCTGAACCCAAAATGGATCCTTTTTCAGTTACTGATTGGTTATCTAATTTCACGTCTAAATCTTTCTTGGCTAAAAATCCACCTGACACACCCGCCATCGTAACAGCCTGAACTTCACGTCCAGAGGTTGCTCCACCAGCCCAATCATATAGTAAGGTAGATAGAGGTAAACCAATGGGAATCTCATAGTTGCCAGGGTACTGAATATCACCTGATAAGCTGATTATTTTTGTACCGGAATGCCCATTTAGTCCCAGTTCACGATACCACTCTGCGCCATTTCGTAAAATCTGTGGGACAGAGGCCAGAGTTTCAACATTGTTGACAGCCGTCGGTAAATCTTGAAACCCATTCGTGACAGGGTAAGGAGGACGATTACGAGGAAATGGACGTTTCCCTTCTAGACTATTAAGTAAGGCGGTTTCTTCACCACAAATATAGGATCCAGCTCCTCTTCGTATGTGGATTTGAAAATCAAAATCGGAGCCAAGAATACTATCCCCCAGAAAACCAGACATTTGGGCTTCCTCAATGGCTTGAGCTAGAATATTAAGAGTTTCTGGATATTCATAGCGTAGATAGATAAAACCCTGGTTTGCACCAGTTGCGTATGCGGCAATCAACATCCCTTCAATTACCGCATGCGGATCATAATCCATGATTGCCCGATCTTTGAAGCAACCAGGTTCGCCTTCATCAGCATTACAGACTATTGTCTTTGGCCCTCTTTTTTCTTCTGCTACAGTCTTCCATTTCAAACCGGTGGGAAAACTCGCTCCACCTCGACCAGCCAGTTGGCTATCTTCCAATGCATGTATCACATCTGCTGGTCGCATTAAGTCTAACATCCTAATAAAGCCATCATAACCACCTGTTTGACGATAGCCCAAAACTGTCGATCGGTTTGGTTGGCGAATTTGGGAAAAAACACATTCTTCTGTTTGACCTGGGTTTGGCGGTGGTAGGGGGGATGGACAAACCTGTAAATTGTCAGCAGTGGTCCCAATCAAAACCTCAGCTCCCTTTAGTACTGGGATGAAGTCATCACAACGTCCAGCACACGGCATTTGAGTGGCATTTTGATCGGATAATTCAGCAAGTAGTTGCTTGCTGCCTCGTAAACGGCAAACTGGCCCATCACAGACTCGTGGGGCTGATTGGCCTGGAGGAGATTGGGACAAGTGATGATAGAAACTAACAGTACCAAATAATTCTGCTAGGGGAATTTTCAAAGCTAGAGAAATGGTACGCATCGCTGACTCAGAAACAAACCCATCTCGGTCATGGAAGGCGTGGAGTATAGGAAGTAATGGCGCTGGTTGGTCACACCATTTCTGGACCAACTCTTGGTCAGTTAGAGTCTGTTTATTCTGATTACGGGACACTTTAGTTCAACATTAAGTTTGTTAAGAGCGACCTTTGAAAGTTAATTCGGCTACACCTGACTTGTCTAAGTCACCTTTACCAATATTGATCATTTTATCAAATTGCGCTTTGGTTGCTTTAGCAAGCGGAAGATTGATTTCTACTTGATTGGCCAGGTCGAGAGCTATCCCAGAGTCTTTAGCTGCATGAGCTGCGGAGAAATAGCACTCATGATCTCGAATCTGCATGTCTTCTCCATCGGTTTCCAACACCCGTGAGTTAGCACCAGTTTGAGAAAAGACCTCTTGCAACATTTCCAGGTCTAAACCCAAAGCTTCACCTAAACCCAAACCTTCAGCCAAGCCAGCAGTATTGATATTCATAACCATGTTGACCAAAGCTTTTACTTGAGCCGCCTGACCGGCAGTACCAATATATCGCAGAGAAACGCTCATTGCATTTAGGATTGGTTCCGCTTGATGAAATGTTGATTTTCGGCCCCCACACATCAAATAAAGCGTACCTTGCCGTGCCTGGGTAATGCTACTCGCCATACAGCCTTCCAAACTTTCAGCGCCATTTAGCTCTGCCCGACGTTCAACTTCAACATGCATACCAGGTGAGATTGTAGCGCAATTGATAAAGACTGTCCCTTCAGCTTCTTTAAGCAGGCTGTCTTCGCCGGTTTCAGAGAAAATCTGTTCCATAGAAGCATCATCAGTTACAACGGTAATTATGTAGTCGGCTAATTTTGTTACATCAGCTAACATATTACAGGCCGTAGCCTCGATTTCCCCAGCCAATGAATTCGCTAATTGTGAGACTGAATCGTAAACCGCAACGACTGAAAATCCTTCATCTTTGAGGTGACGAGCGATATTACTACCCATTCGTCCTACACCAACAACCCCAATAGAATAATCTGCATTTGACATCTTATTTTCCCTTTTGACTATCAGCTAAGAGCTCTGCTTTTGAAACCAGTAACCGGTTGATCTCGATGTATATTCGGCCAGCCTATTCTACATGACACACAAAACTTTGTAAAGAAAATCACTAACGACTTATCGAGCTTGATCGAGAACAAATCTTGAGTCGTGAGCAAGTAAATCGAATATATGTACCGTAAATGCATGGTACGCTTTTTTTCGTAACTACGTTTGGCTCATTCATAAGAAATCACGACGAGCCTTGTAGGAATAGGAAGTATAGGACGGGTTTTCCTAATTTTTCTTGTGGAAGCTATGTTACCTGGCAGTCAAATGGAACAAGAGAAACACCTAGTAAAATCGGCAGGAATCAATAAGCCAGCCATTATTACGGCTTAAATTATCCCTAACTTTTGTAAGTTATGAATTTCTGTTTTAGGTATTCCCAGCAAATTGGCCAAAACTTCTTCCGTATGTTGGCCTAGCATCGGTGCAGGTTCGTCGACTTGGCCAGGCGTCTGAGACAACTTGACAGGGATTCCAGGTATTTGTACTTTCCCTGCAAATTGGGTTGACAAATCAACGATCATATCCCGTGCGCGGATTTGAGGATCTTCAACGACCTTATCAATGGTATTAACCGGCCCACAGGGCACGCCGATCTTAGCTAGTTCCTCTACCCATCTTGCAGTATCCTTTTGACTCAAGACTTTATTCATAATCGCTCGTAATTCTGAGTGATTGTTGGTACGCGAAGAATTATTTTTAAACCTGGGGTCATCAACTAAATCAGACCGATCGACATATTGACAAAATCTCTGCCACAATTGATCGTTACCAATGGCGATGACGACATAACCGTCTTTGGACTCAAATACCTCGAAAGGTGTAATGGCTGGGTGTCTTCGCCCAAGTGGTTTTGGGACTTCTCCGCTAGAGAAATAACGAACTAGGGCATTTTCTAGGATGGACACTTGGCAATCGAGCATCCCTACGTCAACTAACTGCCCTTTTCCTGTCTTTTGACGATGATGGAGCGCGGACAAAACACCTATGGTTGTAAATAGGGCTGACGTAATATCACCAATCGAGGTGCCAACCCGAACCGGTGGTTGGTCAGGCTCTCCAGTAATGCTTAGAATACCCCCCATTGCTTGGATTATCATGTCGTAGGCACCACGATTAGCATAAGGACCGGTCTGGCCAAAACCAGAACAAGCAGCATATATTAGCCCTGGATACTTTTCTCTTAGTTGGTCATAACCAAGACCGAGTTTAGCCATAGTACCTGCGCGAAAATTTTCGACTAACACGTCACATTTCGCCAGCAAATCATGAAAAATCTGCTGGCCTTGATCTGTTTTTAGGTTAAGAGTAATGCTCTTTTTACCTCGATTTACACTCATAAAGTATAGACTAAAGTCGTTCTGGAAAGGACCAAAGCCACGAGCTTCGTCCCCAATCTCTGGTTGCTCAACTTTAATTATTTCTGCCCCTAAGTCTCCTAAAATCATGGTGGCATAGGGGCCAGCTAACACCCGAGTTAAATCAAGTACCCTCAGGTCATCGAAAGGTCCGGACTTGGGAGGAAATCCAACTGTTTGCTTAGGGTTTTGATCCATATGTCAACTATTTTTTAGCCTGATTTTTGATACAAGCTGCGATTTTCTTAGCATCCACTCTGTAACTGAATAATACTTCATTAGCGTGATCACCCGAACTTACCAATTCACCCACAGGTATTAGGTGCCGGTACTTAGCAAACAGATCATCGTTTTGGGTGATATCGGTCTCTATAAGTTGGTGCGGGATCTTTCGAGCCAAGCTTTTCAGATCATTCTTAGCCTTATCACACAGTGGGCAGTTAGGTTTAGTGTAAAAAAGAATTTTCGGTTCAAGCGACATCTAGTATGTTTTCTGGCATGTTTTCCAGACGTGACATCCAATAGGCATGGTCAAATTTGTCATCACCTATCAAGAAACGCCAGAATTTGATACGGTTGACTTGCTCTAGCCGGACCTCGTTACCATACCAACGATGATGGCGACCAATGATCCCATGGACAGCCGGATCGTCGAGATCATCAGTATTCCACAGCCTCAGTTGACGTACAGTGGGATTGAGACGTAGTTTGAACATGTATCGGGTTTCTTCGGTGTGATTAGGTTGAGCACAATGCCATATGCCATGGTGAACAACGATGACCGTTCCTGCCTGGCAAATAGTTGGAACCTGACCAACAAAGTTCTGATAACGAGCTACATCAGTTTCACTAATCAAACGAAAATGACTACCTGGTAAAATCGCAGTCCCACCCATCTCACGGGGGGTATCGTGGCAAAAATAGTAGAACTGGATATCAAAGTGCATACGCATATCGATAATTGCGTCGGCATGCCAAATCTGTCCGCTACGGTTTTGAGCATTAACAATATGCGTCGCTTGGTGGTCGTAGAGTGGATCTGGACCAACTAGACTATGAATAATTCCTTGGATTTCAGGTTGGTTGAAAATCTGTCGGATAGCAGATTGATCAGACCAAACTTGACTGAATCTTACCCCAGCTTGACCAGTCTCGACTTTTCGATCCTGCATTTCTTGATGAGCAGCCTGATTTAGTTCAGTCGAGACCAATTCATCGAACCGCAGGTAGCCATCCGTTACAAAATTCGCCATTTGTTTCGAATTGAGCAAATACTTTTTATCAATCATCGATTGCCTCCAATTGTTCTAAAATATACTCAAACTTCAAGTAAGAAGTGTTATATTCCATACCAGGAAATGCAGGGAACTGTTGTGGGAATTGAATTACCCGCCAGCCATCCTTCATTGCATCTAATACGCTGTCGTATGGTGGCTGGTGGCTGTCAGCAGTGGTATGGGTTTCTTTGCCTGTCCCATCGAAGATTGACCAAGCGCCCACAGGGCTTCTGAGGTCAGGCGTTTGTAACCACAGGACAAGTAGCTTTTGTCTCAATTTTGACATGCTTGATGGCCCACTATTCGTCTGTTTGATCAGATGAAGAGCGGTCGAACCAGCCTTCGAATTTAACGGATTTTGATTGTTGCCAAGTAGTCAAGTAGAGCTGTGCTGTAAACTGAACTGCAGCTCGCGTTCGCTCATTGACAAATTTGGCGACTGGTTTTGAAACCTTCCACGCTTCTAGTTCTTGACCTTTTTCAGGTAATTCTTTCTCTAGCTCATAAACTGTATCGACCATTTTGTGAGAACTATTAAAATGATCTAAAACAGCGTCCATCACGTCACCTTCAAAAGCATTAATCTCTTGACCTTTTGCCAAATCGAGAACTTGCAGCTCCATATATTCAATGATAGAATCAATTTTTTCATGTATACCACTGTGTGGGGATTTACCGTCAGATTTGGCGCGTCCGTCGAAGTGGATCGTCGTATGTAAGGGTTGGGATTGATCTTGAGCATAATGGGCAAGAAAACCCGCATACAACAGACATTTTTGCTGTATGAAAGTATTATTTGGCCAACGCCGATGCTCAGCCAACGCAATTGTAAGTCGCTGGGCCCACTCGCCTATACTATATGGTACAAAACCGACTTTCTCTGGTTTGACTCCCACTTCTTGGCACAATGCAATGAACTCATATCGGCTTTTGGGAAGTTGTCTACCTTCAAGAAACTCCAAATCCAAATAATGCTCACTATGTTCAGCTTTCCTTAGGTACTTGGCAGCTCGGTTTTTGGCCAAATCAGGATCATAGACATAATGCGCAATAGCATCTTCACCTTGTCGAAAGAATTCTGGCATTTCTGTAGGTAATGATCTGACAGCAGCTCTAACTAGGACAGAATGACCGCCCACCCACCAAGCCCAAGCTGAACTTGAGACTAACATCAGGCAAACTAACACAATCCGTCCAAGTAACTTAGTAAGATTTTTCATCAAATTTACACTCCTTGAATTTCCAAGTATGTTTTTCAAACATCATTTTTTTTCAGCTACAAATACCATTACTTCGCTATTGTAGTAGTCATATACTGAATCCTCTTGGTATCCACCCCGTAGTTCGAGGAGGTCAAAACCAGCTAACTCCAGTAGGAGTTCCATCTCGGGTCGAAAGACATAACGTGATGAGACCAAATGTGATTCTCTATCGATAGATCCATCAATACCAATTTTATCATAAATAAACTCCACTGTTTGTAATTGATTGACCAAATCGAGTTTGATGCGATCATTTCGAACATAAGTTTTCCCAGTCAGCTCATCTTGGTAAACTCCACGATAGATAGGGAGTTCTTGGCGGTGATAATCATATTGCGATAAATCTCGATGGCGCGGAGTAAAGATATCAATAATGATACGACCATCATCTGATAACATCTGGTACATGTTTTTGAGAGTAGATAATTGATCATCTCGCGATATGAGGTGTAAAAAGGTGTTATAGGCGATGAAAATCAATTTGAACTGAGTGTCTCCAACAAGATCACTCCTCATATCACCATCGATGAATCGAATCTGGCCAGCCATTTGGTCTTGTAATTGTGCTAAATGTTGGCGAGCGATACTCATCATCCCAACTGAACTGTCCATACCCCAAACATCAAATCCGCGCTTTGCCAACCGGAAAATTATTCGCCCTGTCCCACTACCTAGTTCGAGAATTGGTCCACCTACATCCTCGGCATGGCGAACGTACATAGGAATATCATCTGATTTAGTTCCCATATCTAAGTCGTAGACTGATGCTAACCGATCAAAGTCGTTCAATGATTTACTCCTGCTAACTCAAAATTACAACGCAATTGAAATACCAGCTGGTGTTGGCGTGTAGTCGTTTCTTCCAGTTCTTCTTTATCTTGGTTGGCAATTATAAATTGATAAGAACCACATATCTGCCAACACTGTTTTTGCCAACGGCGCGAAGTCTTGCTTAATATAGGTTCATAGAAGAAATCAAAGCTCAGATGATTTTGTTTCTTCACTTGGCCAGAGGGAAAACGAATACTATGATGTTCATTTTCTCCTTCAAATCGATCTCCAATGTCGGCAGCACCTTGACGTTCTAGTTGATAACGGAGACAGATTAACCAATCTTGATTAACCCAATAATCTGTTTTGATCATTGCTAAATCTGCATCGTTACCAATCCGGTGGCCTATCACTGAGCCAAAGTGAGTAAATGAGTTAGTCTCTACTAGGTGAGTATAGGTCCAGCGGTTCACTCGTGTGTAGGTTAGGCTGACCACTAATTGCTTGTTGCTCAATAGATTTGCCAACTCTGCACCAATCACGATTGCTAAATCATTAGGATCATCCCGACTAGTATAAGAAAAATCGTCCACCAGAAATTCAGCCCACAACCGCCAACCATTAAGAGGCCGAAATGAAAAATCGAATAGAAACATAACGTTATCATTACTGTCAGCTCGGTTGTTATTTTCGGAATTATACTGACTGGCGTAGTAAGGCAAAATTGGATTTATATAATACCATTCCAGGCTCCTTTGTTCACCGCTGTACAAAACCAGCTCAGATATGGCCATTTGTATGGTGCGGGAAACTTGCCAATCTAGCCGGTGCCCGGCCAAATAGCGGTTAGCCAGATACCTCCTAGGTTGTGTTGCCCACATGGGGTCCAGTTTTGCAGCAAATGCTGTTCCCATAACAGGTCCAATTTGGCCTTGCAATGAAATAAGATCGAAATTAGGCGAATTATCGGAAATCCCGATTGCGCTTCTCATGCCAGCCCCCCAAAAAATAGCATCTCGACCTACTTTAATCCGAAATCCACTAGCAATGGGAAATACGACGAACACACGACTAAAGTCACCAACGTAACCTCCGTACCAAGGGTTAACCCGTTGTCCTGCAGTCTTACCTTGTTTGGGATGTTTGTTGGTGGAATTTTTTGCCACTTCAAATTCTTGATAAAAAGTCAAACCATTAACGTGAAAATACCGTGCCGCTAGCAACAAGGCGGGAGCGATGCGATGAGCATTTTTATCTTTTCTTACCTGAATTGAACCTCTTAACTTAAACCGGCGACCACGTTGTTTAGCCAAAAGTGTACGTTCTAAGCTGAACTCATCAAGCAATTTGCTATACAATTGAACGTTCAAACGATTCGACGGTTTGACCAAAACATCGTCCAGACATTTCGCTACTTCGAACCGACTTTTGGGACGTGTGTGCCAATGCGCTGATTCAAGAATACCATCGGTGTACAACTTTTCGAGGCTATGACCAACCCAACTATCGAATTGGAACGAGGTCGATGGTGCGGAAAACGCCCCGGTACTGACTAGCACCAAGATATTCAGCATAACCAACTTCATGGAAGCGATCCTAGCTGATTTACTCAACAAAGTCAAGGTTTAGCGTCTATCTCATACAGTCTGACCAGACTTTGATCTGTAATCGAGGAGTGCAACTAGCAAAGACTGAACACTATCAAATCGATCTTCGACCTTTCTTTGTAAAGCTCGGCAGCAGATATGTTCTAATTCAGTGGGAATTAACCGATTTGGCGCGACTTGACTAGGTTTAGGTAATGGGTTTTCCAGAAGGGATTGCCGGATTTGCTTGACGGTTTCACCATGTAGTAGTTGCTTGTGTGTCAAAATTTCGAACAATACATTGCCCAGGCAGAATACATCGACCCGACCATCGATAAATTTATCTCCTCGTATCAGTTCAGGAGCAGTATAAAGTGGTGTCCCATAACGACGTCCCACGGGAGTTAGTGTAGTATTAATCAAGTGCTCTGTGTCTGAGGAAGTACTGGTGTCGTTCTCCCCCCAAACTTTTGCTAACCCCCAGTCAATTACATAAGTTTCACCAAATTCACCTGTTAGAATATTGGCCGGCTTTAGATCCCGATGAACGACTCCTCTCTGATGTGCGTGAGCAACAGTTTGACAGACTTGAATAAGAATATCAATTAATACTGATAAAGGAAATAGTTGTTTAGTGCGTTCGTCTTCCTGATCCAAAGATAGAATGATACTTCTTAGATCCCGACCATTTATGTGCTTCATCGTAAAAAAGAGTGAACCATTTCGATCTCGACCCAACTCGTAAACAGGTAATGTACCCGGGTGAGCAATATTAGCCGTTACTCGTGCTTCACGCAAAAAACGATGTGTTTCAATTGGGCTGTTTTTGAGGTGATCATGTAAAGTTTTGTAGACAACTTTTCGACGTAAGTTTTCATCGAAACAGGTATATAGTTTAGCTGTACCTCCTTCCGCCATTAGTCTGAAATCGCTGTATTTTAGCGAACCACTTTTCCAATGCAAAGACAAGGTTTTATCAGTTTCGGATAAGAGAAAAAAACCCTCAGATAAATGTGTTTCCATATGGACAGTTTTGTGCCCTATAGCATTACCTATTTTGAGAGAATTAGCAGGTCTCAGGCACCTACTTTTTTAGGTAGTATGGTTGAAAGTTAAAAATATCATCTGTGTTTGTATTGACGGTAATATCAACACCCGATACAAAGGGCGAGCCAAACACCTCTATTCGCCTAAAGTGATTATAGACTTGATCTTTTTGATCCTTAAATGGTTTGTCGATACGGTATAGGTGTGTATCACCATGTATACAAATTACTGGATGACTATAGGAAGCCAAGAATTGATGCAAAAGATTTAGAAAGCCTACAAAACCTTCACCATTTCCATCTTCGTATTCTCCAGAATTTTCAAAATTAGGATTAGCATGAATAATCAATATTACACCAGCAAACTTTTGTCTTTCAGCCAAGGTAAAACTTTCTTTCAAAAATGCAAGGGTCGCTGTATTTCTTTCACGGAATTCGTTCATAGCAACGAGAGATTGTGGCCAGTAGTTATTGTTACTACCGACAATATGCGCCACTACAAATAGGACATTACTTTTAGTGAAACGATAATTTTCAATATATTTTTTAAATCTTGGGTTTCGAGATTGCTGTTCAACGTTCAATTCATTCAATCTCAGGATTCGGTGGTCATGGTAGAACATTAGTCTCAATTTTTTCAATCGTTCTATAGGGTCTTGACCGGTACGATGGCAGTCAGTCCAATCATTGTCCCCTGGTGTGTAGACAACTGGTTTAGGGTAGTTTCGAAATATCTGACATATCTGATCGAAGGACTGATCTGAACACTCAGCATAACTAGCTTTGAAGTCTCCCACATGAACCAAAAAGGAGAAATCTTCCGATTTCGACTGCTGGAGTAGTTGACGGTATTTGTCGAATTGCTCCGCCGAATATGGTAAATCACCTGTAGCTAAAAAGCGAAAGCTTTCACCGCAAACCTTGAGCTTGATATTAATAAGTAAGACCATCAGAACGAGCATCGGTAAATGGGTTCTATTTTTCATTTTTCTTTTCTACTACGGTATGGAAGAGGCACATGTTAACTTAGCCGAAGTCGGGCCTACCTGAACAAAAATAAGGCTAGCATTGACAAGTCCAATGGTGTGTGGTAGCTTCTGTGATGGTTTGTTGCTAACAGTATTGTTATGGGAATTTAAGGGATAGGATTTCTACAAAATCAAAGCTATTCTCAACTGTTACGATCCTATTCTAACTAATGCAAGAATGGTCAGGCAATGCTTACTGCTTGATTGATAGTTTCGTTTCAAGATGTACAACAGTAAAATCTGGCAATCTATTGATAATTGAAATTATTTTTAAATAAGAAACCTGCCTGCCAAACACGCAATTATTTATTATAAAAAGTTAGTATGTAATCGGTATATAAGACACGCACAGTGATGTATAATCGTGTGTTTTTAAATTAAACGAATATCAGATAGAATGGCTGTGAGCCGTAGATTAGCAAGTTAGTCATGGATCTTAGTAACAAAGCTAGGTTTAAAAATGAAGTGTTTTTTATCAGTGTTGGGAAGGCTCACAGCTGTCCGAGTGAATGTGTTTGATTGGAGGGGTCGGGTTAACTGGCTCGATACTATTCAGAATATAGTCAGGCTTTAAGGAGAAAGAGTAATGGCACTCAAAGTTGGTATTATTGGTCTTAGCGGAATTGGTAATAACCATGCTAACTGCTATAATCAAAATGAATTATCAGATCTTGTTGCAGTTTGTGACATGGTTAAGGAACGAGCAGACGCGACTGCTGAACGTTTAGGAGTCAAAGCCTACTACGATCAAAGAACAATGCTGGAAAATGAAGAACTAGATATTATCGATGTTAGTACTGGTGGAAACGAGAACGGTAGTTGGCACTTTGAACCTACCATGATGGCACTAGAATACGGAAAGCATGTTTTAGTGGAAAAACCGATTTCTAATGATATCAGTGAAGCGCGACAGATGGTCGCAAAAGCGGACGAACAAGGAGTTTATCTAGCTTGTAATCTAAATCACTATTTTACCCCACCAGCTGAACAAGCTATGCAATACATGAATGATGGGCACGTAGGGGAAGTAGTATACTGTCTTCACAAAATGGGGTTCGCTGGGGGAGAGAAAAGCTATAGCCCACAAAATTCTCCACGTGTTAAAGGTTTTCCTTATTTTCATGTTAAAGCTTTTCTGGCTCATCCCTTCAGTGTAATGCGCCATTTCTGTGGTGACATTACGCATGTTCAAGCTTTTATGAGCCAACCAAGTTTTCGCAAAAAAGCCGGAGATTTAATGGTGTCGATCAATAGTATCCATGTCAAATTTCAGAGTGGTGCTATCGGCTATCTATTAAGTCAGCGTGGTGATACTACATTCGGTTTAGGTGGTTGGTGGAGTGTGGAAGTAGGAGGAACACGGGGCACATTTTGTATTGAAAACTGTATAGAAAAAGTTACATTTTGGCCTTCGCCAGGAACGGAGGATGCAGCTGTTCCAGAAAAGCTCGATCTCGGAGCATCTTCTGGTTCTATTGTTCACGAATCAGGACAATCTGATTTTGGTGCTACATTCCCACTCCGGATTTCTGCTTTCCTAGAAGACGTAGCTAATCAAGTTCCACTCAATCAGATTCGAGCTTCGGGCCGGGATGCACTAGCAACACTTGAATATACTTGGGCGGCTATAGAGTCCTACGAGCAAGGTGGGATTTTAGTTCGCCCCCACCCTCTACCGATCCTCAAGGGTAATCCAATTACACAGAATGCTTAGTGGTTATTCTACTTAAAATTTAAAACTAAACAAAAAAGGAGTCATTTAGTGAAACTGGGAGCAAATTCCGTTTTGTTCGGTGGTTATAATATGGAAACTGCCTTCAAACACATTGCCATGGCTGGTTACGATGGAATCGAGTTGTCGGCCATTAATGGTATGAGCGAGCATTTGGTTCTTGATCATTGGCAAGATTTAGCTGATGACATCAAAGAGTTGGCAAAAACCTATCAGCTTGAGCTACTAGCTATGGAGCAACCATCACGAGATATTAACCAAATGGAAAAAGCCTTCCAAGCTGCAGCTGAAATCGGTATTCCGATCGTTAATTGCGGCCCTGGTGGAAAGAGCGATGACGAAAGTGCTTGGCCAGAAGTGATTGACTCGTTGGGCAACTTGTCAGACATGGCCGAGCGATACGGTGTAACTTTGTGTGTTAAAGCTCACGTTGGTGCAAGTATTTACAATACTCCAACGACTATTAGAGCGATGGAAGCGATTTCGTCGCCGGCTTTCGGTATTGATATGGACCCATCTCATATTCATCGGGCAGGTGAAAACCCAGTTGAGGCTATAGCCGCTGTCGTTGAAAGAGTTAAGCATGTCCATATTCGCGATTGTCAAGGAGATTATCAGGTTGGTCCTGACGAAAGTCAAGATTTTGATAGAGTGGTAAGTGGCCCTAAAGGACCAGGACAACCTGAAATGCAGGCCAATGGAAGAGGTAACATTGATTTAGTTGGTTACATCGCTGTTCTACATGCAAATGGTTACATAGGACCGTTAAATCTAGAAGTAATAGGAGCCAAAGAATATTCAATAGAACAGTGCTGTACTATTGCAGCTGAATCCCGCGGGCATATGCAAGCCAGTTTACAAGCTTGTGGTGCCAGATGATAATTTTATATTTTAGTTAACGCATATGCATAAGGATTAATTTACATGTCAAATATTGGTTACGACGATACGCCCTTTCTGCCCGAACCTTATTCCCAGTGGCGAGTTCACGATGGTCAACGCCCTCAACCTACAATTGTCGCACCGGGCGCTACGAGTGCTGATCCACCATCTGATGCAGTAATTTTGTTTGATGGTACAGACTTGGCTGGTTGGCAAACAACTAGTGGTGGCCAACCGGAATGGATCGTAGAAAATGGGTATATGCAAGTCACTCCTCGTACCGGTGACATTGTCACCAAGGCCCAATTTGGTGACTGTCAACTGCACCTCGAATGGGCTTCACCTGTTGAAGTCAAAGGGGAAGGTCAAGGTCGAGGGAATAGTGGTATTTTTCTAATGGGGCTGTATGAAGTCCAAGTCCTAGATGGTTATGATAACCAAACTTATGCCGATGGGATTACTGGTGCTATCTACGCACAATTTCCACCTCGTGTTAACGCCTGTCGCCCGCCAGGAGAGTGGCAAACCTATGACATCGTTTTTGAGGCTCCCAAATACCAAGGTGCCGATCTTGTCAGTCCAGCCTATTTGACAGTATTTCTGAATGGAATCCTACTCCATAACCGCCAGCCTGCGCATGGCCCAACTGGACACCGAAACTTGTCATCCTATGAAAGTGTGCACGGCCCAACCGGACCACTTAAACTGCAAGATCACGGTGATCTAGTCAAGTTTAGAAATATCTGGATGCGTCAGGTTGATTCATATGACCAAGCTTAATTCTATTTGAATTCTCGAATGTCGAAGGGGCATCAAAAAGTTTTGGTGCCTTTTTTACTGTCTGGCAACTGCCAATATAGTAGAATCAGTTGGATCAATTACAAAAGATGCCCTTATTCAGATTCAAGGGCAGTTCATGGAATCAAGATAATCGTTAGTTTGCTTCTGCAAATTAAACACTTAGCATACGTTCCAATTTGGTCAATTAATCGTTAGCCAGTAGCAATCAAGTTAAAGAAATAACGCGCTAAAGATGAGTGTGTCGGTTAAACTATCGATTGTCATCTTCGTTTTATTTGCTTAAAAGAAGTAATTGGCAAGTGTGATGTAAATGATTTGGCTTGAGTAGCAATACGAGAAGATGACAGTTTTCAAAACGGCATAATATGCGATCATCTTTTTGTATTTAGACGGAAATTGGAACTTAAATGTATTAAGCTAGATATTACTGACAGGGACATCTTAATTTAAAAAGATAATTATGAGCCTAATCTAGTATGATATGTTTAGAATGTCTGCATTGGAAAAACAAAATTCCAAACGAAAAGATTAAGCCAATGTATGGCTCGTAAATGAAACAATTGGTTTAACTAGTTTGAAGATACTCCTACTTCACAATCCAAGATAATAGTGTCGCTCTACCATCATAAACCAGTTTTATACAACGAAATAATAAAGCACTTAAAACCCACCCAAGGAGGAGTCTACTTAGATGGAACCTTAGGTGCAGGTGGACACAGTGAAGCAATTTTATCCTACCCAGAGACAAACGTTATTGGGTTAGATTTAGACCCAATAGCTTTAGAGATCTCAGGTAAACGCTTGTCTGTTTTTGGCTCTCGGTTTCAGGCGATTAATGGAAATTTTGCCGACTGGTTGGCTGAGTTGATACCAGGCGGACTACATAGGGAGGGCCTCGATGGGATTTTAGTCGATCTAGGAGTTTCCTCCATGCAAATTGACCAACCGAAGAGAGGATTTAGCTTTCAAAAAGACGGACCTTTAGACATGCGTATGAACCCAAATCAAGAACTTTCTGCGAAAGAAGTGGTCAACTGTTCATCGCAAGGAGAAATCGCTGAGATTTTATGGGAATTTGGGGAAGAAAGATTGTCAAGGCGGATTGCGTACAGGATTGTTCAGCAACGACGTAAAGGGACCATTTGCCGAACGGAGGAACTAGCAAATTTAGTATTGGACGTATACACTAAGTCGAAAATCCGTCGTCAGAAAATCCATCCTGCCACTAGAACTTTTCAAGCCTTACGTATCTTTGTCAATGGTGAGTTAGAAAATCTCCAGCAATTACTATCCATAGGCTACAAGAGGTTGAAAATAGGTGGGTATTTGTGCATTATTTCTTTCCATTCTCTAGAAGATCGTCTTGTCAAGCATACTTTTCGAAAATTAGCCAGTTCTTGTATTTGCCCTACTGAGATTCCGGTTTGTCGTTGCGAGCAAAGACCTGAAATTAAGATTTTGACCAGACGACCCATTATGGCGAGCAGAGAGGAAATAGAAGTCAACCCTCGTTCACGGAGCGCCAAACTTAGGGTTGCTCTCCGTATTTGAACTCAGCGGCATTAATAATTACCTTTTCGATAAAAATTGAATCTAGTAGTTAATACCCTGCGTTATTTGGCTTTGAATGATCTATAGAATTCGGGTGCAATGTATCGTCATCAGGCTAACCTAACAAAAAAATCAAAAGTACCGTACTTGATACTGGTTCTTTTCGTCGGTGTTTTATTACTGAGTGCCGGATTTTCAACTGGCCATCGTCGTATTTTCCAAGACCTAACCTCTAAGCAAGAGAAAGAGAAATTAGAGAACGAGATAAGTGAATTGAAAATTCGCATAGCTGAACTAACATCGGTGGAGCATGTTCATAAATTAGCGAAACAAATGAAAATGATTCAATCTAGCAAACTGCCGATTTTACTTCATACTTCAGAAAATCCGTATTCGTTTGTTAAAAAAGAGTTAGATGGAAAATAAAACTGGCACTTGGAACTGTTTCAGTAACAGAGCTTGGCTAGCAGTGATTTTGATTCAATTGTGTTTTTTCAGCCTACTGATAAGAGTTGTTTACATTGAGGCCATTTATGGTGATCAAATAAGGGAAAGAGCATACATTGTGCAACCTGAACAGGGCGAAGCGAAGATTAAACGAGGTAAAATAGTTGATCGGAATGGTGAAATACTCGCAATTAATAGGAATCTTATTTCGGTTTGGGCAGATCCCAGCTTTTTAAAAGTTTCACCTCAAAAAGCTGCCCGACAGTTGGCTCCGATCGTTGGCAAGTCGGAATCAACGTTGATAGGACAATTGAGCGAAAAAAATAAGAGGTTTGTCTGGCTCCAGCGAAATATCCCATATAGTCAGCTAAAAGCCATTCGTTCAATGACCCAGAAGATTCAGGGGGTCAATTTTCAACTCAATAGTAAACGGGTCTATCCAAATGGTAGACTGGCATGCCATGTAGTCGGTATAACTAGCTTCGACGGTCATGGGATAGACGGTATAGAACACCAGTATGATCCTTATCTCCTTCCGGCTAGCCAATCCGATGCACATATTAAAGACCAGATCGAGTCAATTGATAATTCTGACGTTGGTATATCCCCTATCAATCCGGGTTATCCACTTAGTGCTGAGCCACTTACTCAAGGGCATACAATTGAATTGACAATTGACAGGTATCTCCAATACTTGACGGAACAAGTGTTAGCTGATGGCTGCCAAAAATGGAAAGCTAAATCAGGAACAGCTATAGTTATGAAGCCTAAGACTGGGGAACTGCTAGCTATGGCAAACTATCCTAGTTATGATCTAAATCAGTATGCTGAAAGTCCTGAGGCGTACAAGCGAAATGTCGCAATGTGGATGCAATATGAACCGGGATCTGTATTTAAGATCGTGACTGCGTGTGGTGTGATAAATGAGAAGATTGCTTCGGCTGAAACCACTGAGTATTGTGAAATGGGAGCTTATCAATTACCAAATGGACATGTCATAAAAGATGTCCGCCCTAATGGTTGGCTGAGCTTGAGCGAGATTATCCAAAAATCCAGTAACATCGGGATTATTAAGACTGCTGAAAAGTTAGGGCATGGTTCAATGTCGTCTTATGTCGAAGCTTTTGGATTTGGAGAAAAAACGGGAATTGATTTGCCATTCGAACGTAAGGGGTCGCTAAGAGGTCTTCGTGTATGGGATGAATATGCTAAGGCAACGGTACCATTTGGACAAGGTATATCCGTCACACCACTTCAGATGTTGAATAGCATCAATACCATTGCGACCAAAGGGGTACTCATAAAACCAAACATCGTAGGTAGTATTCTAACAGATGGGCTTATTATTGGGGAAGTTAAGCGGTTTCATCCTCGTCCAATTCGAAGAGTGATGTCGCCAGAGACAGCTAGTAAATTAACTAAGATTTTGGTACAGGTAACCGAACAGGGAAGTGGAAAAAACGCTCAAGTGGATGGGTATCAAGTAGCGGGTAAAACAGGAACATCACAGAAGGCGATAGCAGGCCAAGGCTATGTTGAGGGCAAGGTTGTTGTCAGTTTTGCAGGTTTCCTACCCGCGGATGCACCCCTTATTTCAATTATAGTAGTAATTGATGAACCTTTCGGTGCACCTCTGAGTACAGAAGTTACAGCCCCAATGTTTCAGGAAATTGCGGGTCGGGCGATGAGCTACATGTCCCAAAAATATAATCTCAGAAAAGAAGTTGAGTTAGCAGTTCATAGATAAAGTGTCTTCAAACTAATGAATTTAGACAAACTACTACAGGGCTTAGAAGTCCAATCAACAGTTGGTCAACTCGATCGATCGGTAGGCTCTGTTGTCACTGACCATCGAAAAATCCAAACTGGATCGGTTTGGGTCTGTTATAGGGGGGTTTTAATTGATGCACATCAATTCATGGCTCAAGCTATAGACAAACGACCTATAGCCATCATAGCTGAAAATTCAAGACCCATCCGAACACCAACAAATATAGCTTACATTCAGGTTGGTAACAGTAGATCAGCATTAGCTCGAATAGCAGCCAATTGGCACCGCCAGCCCGCCGAGGGCTTAGATTTGATTGGTATTACAGGAACTAATGGGAAGACTTCAACCGCACATTTCATTGCCAGTATTTTTCGTTTGGCTCATCTTGAAACAGCGCTTATAGGCACAATTGGTTATTACTTAGGTAGAACAGTACTTCCTGCTCAATCAACTACACCCGACCCCCTGACTTTACACAGTCTTTTCGCTCAAATCCACCAAAACCAAATCCGCCACGTTATTATGGAAGCCTCTTCTCAAGGCTTAGACCAGAGACGGTTGGATCACCTCAAATTCCAAGTTGCAGTATTTACTAATCTGACTCAAGATCATCTAGATTATCATGGGTCCATGAAGGATTATCTAGTGGCAAAGTTACGTCTTTTTAGACAAATTGTACCAACAGGCCTAGCTGTCATTAACTGTGATTTGTCGCCCGGCATTACTAACTCGATTGCTGCTGCAATTCAGGAGAAATCTTTTGCCAACGTTATAACCTATGGCCTAAATGGTCAACCCAATGTGACCGCTACTAATATCAGTCAGAGCACCGCCGGATTGAGCTTTCAGTTGCTTATCTCGTCTAGCTCAGAGAAGCAATCCACTTCTATTCGTCTCAAACTCTTTGGCCAATACAATATTTACAATGCACTTGCGGCTGTATCTGTTGCGTTGCATTATCAGATTAACTTGAACACAATCAAAAAAGGATTAGAATCAACAGTAATTCCAGGCCGATGTGAAGCGATTAACTTGGGCCAACCCTTCACAGTTATTGTCGATTATGCGCATACTCCCGACGGACTGAAGAATCTGCTTCGAGGGATTAGGATAGAGGCAAGTCATCGTCTAATTGTTGTCTTTGGCTGTGGAGGAAATAGAGATTCGACCAAGCGATCTTTGATGGGGAAGGCTGCAAGTGAAATTGCTGACTACACAATCCTGACTTCTGACAATCCTCGTTCAGAGCAGCCTATGCTCATTATTGAACAAATTTTGAGTGCGGTCAGGGGGAAATCCAATTTTGAGTACGATGTTATATTAGATAGAAAAAAGGCAATCCAGCGTGCGGTGGAAATTGCTGAGGTCGGTGATTTTGTGATTATTGCCGGTAAAGGACATGAAAGCTATCAAGAAATTGAAGATGTGCTTTACCCTTTCGATGATCGTCAAGTAGTGACCGAGTGTTTAACGAATATACTTTGAGCATATTTTATTTTTTGCCTGTCAGGCTATGATTTCATAGTCAACATCGATGACTTGTTCGCCATTCTCCGCAGAGCCAACAGCACTTTTGGTATTAGCTGTGGTAGCGATTCCATTGATGCTATTGTAATTGTTACTTTTAGAATCGGCAGATTGTTGATTTAGTTTGTATTTTTCATAGAAATCTGTGGACAACTTTTGCCAGATTTGTAGTAGAGAATCCATTTGTGTGTCAATTCTTTCTATATTCAATTGTTCATCCAGTCTTACTCTCTGTTCTATAGCCTGCTGGAGGACAGTTTTGGTAAATTCAATCTCGCTTTTAACCAAAGGGTCTATCTTTTCACCCTGAATAGAAAGCTCCTTCTCAGTTGCATAGATAAGATTTTCAGCTTTGTAACGAACTTTGGCCTCTTCCCTTCTGAGCTCGTCATCCATAGAATTAGCTGCGGTTCTTTGTGCCATCCGTTGGACTTCTTGGTATAACAATCCCGAGGGATTTGCAATAGAAATTTGCCTTTGGTTACTGGTTGCTAAATCTCGAGCCGATACGCTTAGAATACCATTGACATCAATATCAAATCTAACATCAATCTGGGTTTCATTCCGAGGAGCTGGTGGTAGTCCATCTAAGCGAAAGCGGCCGATTGTTTTGTTGAGGGCAGCCTCTTGACTTTCTCCTTGTAGTACATGAATATCAACTGAACTTTGATTATCTTCCGCGGTGGTAAAAGTTTTAGATTTTTGTGCAGGTATAGTTGTATTTCGGTTAATCAATCGGGTAAAAGCACCACCCGAAATTTCGATCCCTAATGACAATGGTGTTACATCTAAAAGTAGAATTTCTTTAACTCGCGAACCACCTGATAGAATAGCTCCTTGCACGGATGCACCAACCGCCACCACTTCGTCAGGATTAACCCCTCTTCTCGCTTCCTTGCCAAAAATTTGTTTTACTAGCTCTTGTACTTTTGGCATTCGAGTCTGCCCCCCAACTAAAATTACTTCGTTGACTTCATTTGCCTTAAGACCAGCATCTTTTAATGCCTGATAACAAGGAGGAATTGACCGTTCAAGTAGGTTAGCAGTTAATTTTTCCAGCCTAGACCGAGAGAGACTGACGTGGAGATGTTTAGCACCATTTTTACTTGCTGCAATGAAAGGGAGATTAATCTCTGCTGTCAAGCTACTAGATAGCTCACATTTGGCTTTCTCTGTAGCTTCTTTCAACCTTTGAATTGCCATGGGGTCGTCGTATAAACTTGCACCATAATTAATCTCAAATTTTTCTGCCAGCCATTCAATGATAGCTTGGTCGAAGTCGTCCCCCCCCAAATGAGGATCGCCATTCGTGCTCAAAACTTCTACCAGGCCGCTACCAACTTCTAATATTGATATGTCGAAAGTGCCACCACCCAGATCATACACAGCAATTCTAGCTCGATCGGCTTGGTCAAGGCCATAGGCTAAAGCGGCAGCCGTTGGCTCATTGATGATTCGTAGAACATTCATTCCCGCTATGGTACCAGCATCTTTTGTTGCTTGGCGTTGGGCATCATTAAAGTGCGCTGGTACAGTGATAACAGCTGCCACAACTGGTTCTCCTATATATTGTTCAGCTGTCTTTTTTATTTTTTGTAGGATTTGAGCTGATATTTCTTGTGGTGAGTATAACTCCTTCCCAAGACCAACCCAAGCATCTCCATTATGATTGCAAAAAAGCCGGTAAGGGATTTTCTTGTTTTCCCGAATAACTTCATCGTATCGCTGACCCATAAGGCGCTTAATGGAAAAAATCGTGTTCACGGGGTTAGTAATGGCCTGTCTTTTAGCAACTTGGCCAATCAGCCTCTCATTGGTCTTAGTCATTGCAAATACGGAGGGCGTCGTTCTTCCTCCCTCTGAGTTCTCAATGATCTTTGGTTCGCTCTCTTCCATAATTGCAACACAAGAGTTAGTTGTACCGAGGTCTATACCAATGACTTTACTCATACTCCTATCTCCGAAACCTGATAATCCTAGTCCATTTTAAAAGCAAAGATTGAGATCTATTCATGTTTTCTCGTCTAGGTTGGAACAGATCGCTCGTACTTGAATTAATGGCTTTATTAACGAATTGAACAAATTGAGGAAGGTGAAGCGGCTTAGGTATAAAGGTGTAAGCACCTGCCTCCATTGCTTCAAGGCGTACATCCAAGCTGCGATTAGCACTCATAATGATGGTCGGTAGGCTTGAGTCAATAGTACGAATTCTTCTGGTCAGGTCTGCACCTGTAGTATCCGGCAGTTCTAAGTCTGTAATCAGTAGAGATAGGTGGTTCGTTTCAAATTTTGTCCATGCTTCGTGCCCGTTTGTAGATGAAAGAGTATCATACCCGGCCCGATTTAAAACTTCACAAACGACTGCTAGCGTTTCTTCGTTGTCATCTACGACCAAAATAGGATTTTTAATCATTTAACTTAACTATGTTATCTCTAATAGTTGGTTCAGGTTAGCCAACCAGCCTTCTAATCTAACTTAGAAATACGAAAATATCTTTTCTAGGGCAGGCAATTGCTATGCTAGATTCAATTTGTTGCAATCGTTAATAGCTAGATAGTATTTTATGCCTAGCGATGATCATAAAACGCCGAGTCAGATATTTTTGCGATGCCAATTGAGCAGAAATAGAAAAATTCGTTAGGAAAATTAGCATACTTAATTTTAACCAACTTTTTCTGGCTTTTCGGCCTCATTAGCTGTATAAAGGTATTCGTAGAAATTGATTGAAAGGACGGTGTTTCAATGGCGCTGCGGTATCGATTGAAGGTTCTGCCTACACCCAAATACCGATCGCCAATCATACATGAGACTTAATGATTTTTCAACCCCAAAAATTGAATACTTGGATCATACGGCCGATTTAGGTGTTCGAGTTTATAGTCAAGACTTGAAAACCCTTTTTGAGTGTACAGCTGAGGCAATGCTATCCGAGATCGCAGAACCTGATACTATCGAAGAAACTATGTTAATGGAGATCGTTGTTAAGGCAATAGGTTTACCTGACTTAATGAGGAAATGGCTAGATGAGATTAACTTCCGTCATGAAGTAGACGGGTTTCTTTTCCGTCGTGCTGAAGTTAGGGAAATTTCGACGCGTAGTATACGGTCCCTAGTTTTTGGTGAGCCATACGATAGGGGTAAACATACCAGATTAACCGAGATAAAGAGCGTAACTTTTCATCAATTGCAAGTGGAACAATTGGTGGACAAAAGTTGGGTTGCTCAAGTCGTTTTCGATATTTGATTCACTTGATGATTCAGCGAGTTGGTGATTGTTTTCATAGACTAGCGGAATGGCTAGTACTGTCGGGTTCTTTTTTAGTACAAAAATTATTGTATCAATCTCAATTGCCAAAAAAATTTGCACCAAAGAAAATCCTGGTGATAAAACTAGACCATTTTGGTGATTTGCTTATTTCTACTGCTGTCTTCAATAATTTACACGTCAATTTTCCAACCGCTACAATCGATGTGCTCATTGGGCATTGGGGGAAAACGGTTTTGGAAAATCACCCCTATATTCACCAGCTATTTTTCTATAATTCTCCTTTTTTTTCTAGGCATGCCAAAGCCTCAAGTTTTTGGTCTGCAATTAGAATTATGTTTCGGTTGTGGCGAAAGTATGACCTAGTAGTTGATTTAAGAGGTGATTCCCTGACTGTTGTTATGGCACTTTTGAAAAATACTCCTTATCGTATCGATCGAGCCTGTTATCAGATCGAACAAAAAATGAACGGTACTTCATCCGACGACCGGCATGAAATTGATCGTAACTTGGACTTGCTAAAGAAGCAAAAGCTTCAAATTCCCTCACGGATACCAAACTTCTACCCGTCGTTAGTTGACCAAGATTGGGCTGATATTTACTGTGCTAACCTACCAAGTAATCGGCCACTAGTAGTTATTCATCCTGGCTCCCCAGTCGAGCTTAAGCGATGGCCTGAGAAGAATTTTGCTGAATTATCCGAATGGTTGATCGAATTCTACCAAGCAACAGTTGTTTTGATTGGGGATATTTCTGAAAAAAAGCTAGTAGAGAGTATTCAAAACTTTACATCTAAAAAGACCATCAGTTTAGTCGGTCAGACAAATTTTGGTCAACTCGGAGCATTGTTGAAGAATACCAAACTTTTTATTGGAAATGATAGCGCACCTATGCATCTAGCCGCAATGATGGGTACAAGTGTTGTGGCACTCTATGGACCAAGTGATCCGAAAAGATTTGGTCCCCTTGGAATTGATAGCTACATTATTCGAACAAAAAATGATTGCCCTCCGTGTATGTCGACTTATTGTAAATTGGACGGGCTTGGTTGTATGAGAAACATTTCGTTAGCTGACGTTCAAAAAGCTGTTGCTCTCTTGTTGTGATTGTGATAAGATTAGATGCTAAATTAGAATTACTGGGTTAACTTCAATAACAATAAGCTTTGGAAATTGACGAGGTTTACAATATGCACAAGGTGATTAAATTAGCTGCCATTTGTTGTTCGTTGTTGGTAGCCATTTTTATAATGGGCTGTGGGGAGGATTCTACTTCACCAACAAAAGTCAAGAAAGAAGATAATAGTGCGATTAGTCTTTCTGCCAGCCACATCGAATCCCTAAATGGAGAAAGTTTTGGCGCTAGCATAGCCCAGGAACTAGATGGGCAAGGTATTAAACTGTCGGAGGCTTCGACAGTTTGGTCTCGAGCCACTGATGAAGAATGGTTGATTACGGATACGGAAAATGGGTTGGCTTACGTTGTTAAGAACAGTGGTGGAGACAAGCTAGAAGTTAACAAAACTAGTTTCATAGATTATCAAGGTGAAGCTGAAACAATTGTCAAATTCTGGGAAGAATACCGAAACCTATACAACAAAAGAGAAATTACAAAATTACTTACGCTTTGGAACAAGAAAGGATCTGACCACATTTACATTAACATTTCAGAAAATGAACCATTAAGTGGGGACGGGGCCGATGGTGTAAGAAACGTTTTGCTAAAGTTATCTAAGGGACATCACTCAACCAAGAGCGACAATTGGAAGGGGAGTCCTATGAACGAAGTTTATATCAAGAAACGTGGGTCTACTTTAGTTGCTTCGGCGACCGGTCCAAATGCTTTCAGAAATCCCGGGCAAACTTGGGCCTATTTTGTTAAAAATGATATTGGAAAATGGAAAGTCAGTAAAGTTGAGTCGATTGAACAGCGTAATATGGGTAAGCATGACCGAATCTTAATCCACGAAAAAGACGCTGAAGACAAAATTGGTTACTTCGATGACAAGAAAACGCGGGTCAAGTAAATAATCGCAACATCTGTGCACTTTATGGTGCGGCGAAGGGTGAAGGTGGTCGTTTTGGGGCACCTTTGGATCCAAATTGCAGCCAATCACTGGTTTTTCTGGCATTTATATTGCTGTCATATTATGTCGAGTGGGTTGAATTTCAGCAAAGAATCACCGTACTCACCCGTTAATTAATTGCTTTTTGAAGAATTGCTAAACCTGTTTATTTATTGCTTACCACAAGAAAAAGGAGAGAAAGCTCAATGAGTGTAAAAAGAGGCGGTAGCGCCTTTCTGATTTCGGTTATACTTCACGTTGGTGCCGCCCTAATCTTGGGGGTGTATCTCGTGACACAAACCGAAGCCTTTAAGGACTTGATTGGGGCTGAGGTCGTCGAGGTAAAAGAACCGCCAAAGCCGAAAGTCAGAAAACCTATTATCAAGCCTGTCATCAAACCTTCAATTCCCACTGAGAATACAGTTGTAGTTGAGCAAGTTCAGGTGCAGCCCCGTGTAACGACCGCCGCCGTTGTTCGGCCAACGTCAATTCAAACAGAAACGGTGCTCGAGTTTGCGAATAAACCAATCAAGGTCAATGCACCAATCAACCCCAACGTACCACGTGTAGTAACAAACTCACCAGTACCTCAAGTCGTTACACACGCGAATCTTCCACCATCCGACGCCCCTGGTGCTTTGGCGTTTTCGGGGCCTGTGGCTTCAGCACCTGCTGGCTTGCCGGGTGGAATAGCTCGTGGTATTGGTGGCGCAGTCCAAGTTAAAGCTGGCGTATTTGCTCGACCTGCCGGTTTAGCAATGGTGAAAGAAGTTGGTGTTCAGCGTGACGCACTAGGAGACGTAGTCAAAGACATTAGTTTAGGTGACGTAGAAGTGCCTCCTCTGGAAAGAGGTGAGCCAGGTGGCCGTGTAATCGGTCGTGGCCGAGACATCCGTGGTGTACTAAGATTTACTCGCATTCGTCATAGTTTGTCTGACTGGTGGGCCGATGCTTCTTCACTTAACGCACTGACAAAGTGGCTTAATGAACGGACCAAGATCAAAGCTGACATGAACGTGGAGGGTGGAGCAGTAAAATTAACGGATGCAAACTTGATGAAATGCCCCATCGTCTGTATGACAGGGCATGACCCCGCGTTGACACGTTCCCGAAATCTAATGGGGCGTCAGTATGGTGGAGGGAAACTTGACAGCCGTTTTTCTGATACAGAAGCCGCTAATTTACGGAAATACTTGGTGGAACGCGGTGGAGTTCTCACATTTGACGATTGTGGGGTGAATGCTCCTGCACAGGCAATGATCCGACTATTTTTGGCGCAGATGCGTTACGTAATGCCTGAGTTCCAGATCGAGCGTATTCCTAATGACCATGACATTTATAACAACTTCTACGAAATGGGTGGACCACCTGTAGGCTTTGATATCTTCTGGTGGGGAACGCGTCCACCAAAGCGAAATTATCTGGAAGGTATTTCGGTTGGTGACAAGCTCTCTGTTCTTATTTTCCGCCGGGATTACATGTGCGCAATGGAGTCAGTTAGTCTCCCCACTAGGTCTGTTCATTACTCTCCTGGTGTTTATCGTTTTATGACTAATGTTGTCGTCTATTCCTTGACCACAGGAAAGATTTCAGACCACAGTGGGTATGTACCCGAAGATAGATTGGCCGCTGAAGCCCTGCCTACTAAAGCACCTCAGGCAGCCAAAATCACAGCAACAGGCCAAGACCAGTAGTTTTACCGGCAAAAAAAATGCACCAATGGGAAACCGTTGGTGCATTTTTTTTGCCGGTAAAACATCCCCTATTATGTGGTTCTGGTTTAGATTTTTATTTATAATCTCAGAACTATCCTCCCGTCCCCCTTCCACTTGACACCTAATTTTTTGCTATGCTAGACTAAAACTTCAATCTGGTTTGTCAACATCACACATGATCTTAGCTATTGACGTTGGTAATACAACTATCGAAATTGGGATAATCAAAGACCATAAAATTAGTATCAGTTGGCGCCTACAAACTGATCAAGGTCGATTAGCAGATGAATATGGAGTGCAAATTTGTCAGCTGTTGCGTAGCCGAAGCATTTCTGATTCTGAGTTTGAAGGCGCAATCATTAGCTCCGTTGTACCTTCTGTGGGGCGTGAGTTATCAAAAATGTGCCAGCGTTTTTTTAATCATTGCCCGCTCAAGGTTTCAGAGGAGCTGGATCTTGGTATCCGTTTGTTGGTAGAACAACCAGAAGAAATTGGCGCGGATCGGTTAGCAACTGCGGTAGGTGCCTATCAGACATACAAAATGCCACTAATTGTGGTTGACTTCGGAACAGCCACAACATACGATGCAATATCGCCAAATGGAGATTATTTAGGGGGGGCTATTACCCCCGGTATCGGTATAACTATGAATGCATTATTTGATCATGCCGCGTTGCTCAGGCGAGTAGATCTAACTGCACCAAAATCTATTATCGGCACTAATACTAGTGAATGCATCAAATCTGGATTCTATTTTGGTTTTCGATACCAAATGGAAGGTATCATTGATCAAATGAAATCAGAATTGATTCAAAGATGCCGTCTTGGCAATAAATCTGAAGTCCAGGTAGTAGCAACAGGAGGGCTTGTTGATCTTATCGCTGAAGGTTCTAAAATTGTTGATCATATTAATTCCAATCTTCTATTGAAAGGACTCGGTATAATTTATCATCGGCATCAAACTATTATTAGTTAGCTGCAGTGGAACTTTCCCTTTTCAACATTCACTAAGAGAATATTGCTCGTCTTTATTTATTCATCGGTTTCGACCATTATTACCGGTTATATTGATAAGTGCTTCCTCGTAGAAAACGATAAAAGGCTAACTAAACGGTAAAGAATCAACTTTTGAGAGTTAAACTTAATTAATCATATCAAAATTAAAAAATGTTGTAATGCTTTGATACTAAGTATTCATTTTAAATGACTTAAAAAGTAACGTAGTAATCGAGACGACAAATGTTTTTTCGGGCAGGAAAATATAAATAGATGCAAACTTGTGCGATTTTTGACCTAGATGGAACCATAATTGATAGATCCTCTGAACTATGGTTTTTTTTCTACCTACTAAAAAGAGGGAAATTACCAATTGGTAGTGTAGCAAGCTGGGGATTTGATTGGATTAGTTTGCTCGATATCCAAAAAGGAAAAGCAAATAAAACTTACCTACGGGGTGTGTCTGCTCATAACCTAGCAAACGAAGCTAGTAATTTTTTCAGTCAACACCTAGTAAATAGAATTTCACCTCGCGCTGATGAGTTAATCAAACAACATAAATCTGAAGGCCGACTTGTCATTATCTTATCTGGCTCTCTCACACTGCTCGTGCGCCAGTTTGCCCAGCATTTTGCGCTCGACACTTTGTTTGGAAATGATCTAGAGGTGGTTAATGGTTCACTCACGGGCGGACTCACAGGTGTTCATCCTTACGGACAAGAAAAAGCAAATCTTGTTGAAACTTTATCGATCCAGCATCAGTTAGATTTGTCTAATTCATATGCCTACGGTAACCATCACACTGATGTGCATAAATTAAGTTTATTCGGACATCCAATAGCTGTAAACCCAACACTAAAACTAAGACAGATTGCCCAACAAAAAGGCTGGACAATCGAGATGTTTCATGGGAATTAGATTAGAAAAATTTTTGGCTCACTACGGGGTAGCCTCCCGTCGCCTAGCAAAACGGCTTGTTATAGAAGGTCGAGTAACTATCAATGGTAAGCCTGTTTTTATTCCCGGTCGTCATATCGATCCAAATAGAGATAAAGTTACATATGATGGGCAGCTTGTCATAAATCAACCTGAATACTTATATTTAATGCTACATAAACCGGCAGGTTATCTCACAACAGTAACCGATAATAGTGGACGCAAAACGGTTATGGACTTGGTACGGGCTGTTCGCGAACGTATCTATCCAGTGGGCCGATTGGATAAAGAGACCGAAGGTTTATTGCTGTTTACCAATGACGGTAACTTTTCACATCGTATCCTACATCCCAGTTATAAACTAAATAAGACCTATCATGCTTGGGTCGAAGGTCAGCTCAGTCGAAAAAACATCCAAAAACTAAGAGCTGGTATTTGGCTAAAAACCGGACTAACTGCTTCCGCAATCGTGGAAGAAGTTAGAAACCGTGGTAAATTGACTCAGTACCAAATCATAATTTATGAGGGTAAGAAGCGCCAAATTCGCAAAATGTTTGAAGCCGTGGGAGCTAGAGTCGATTATTTAAAGCGAACTCGGGTTGGAAGTTTAAGCTTGGGAAAATTACCAAAAGGTCGATTTCGGCATCTTCAAACAGATGAAATTCAAAGCCTAATGAATGAGAATGTGAAATGAGCTCTAATCGTCAAGATTTCCGAAAGAGAGAATCTCCGGAGATGTTTGATCGAATAGCACCAACCTACGACTTAGTCAATCGTTTGCTTTCTTTTGGGTTGGACACCGCTTGGCGGAAAAAAGTCGGTTACCTACTTCCAAAGGCTGATGACTTAAAGTTACTTGACTTAGCAACGGGTACTGCTGACTTGATCATCGGACTTTGTGAAACTTGTCCCCAAATTTCGTCAGCGGTAGGCATTGACTTGTCCAAAAACATGCTTGAGGTCGGACAAAAAAAAGTTGACAATCGAGGTTGGCAATCAAAGATCCGACTTGAAGCAGGTGATGCTATGTGCTTAGAATGGGATGATAACTTGTTTGAAGCGGTTACTATGTCGTTTGGTATTCGTAATATCCCAGACGCTGAAAAAACCTTGAAAGAAGTCTATAGGGTTCTGAAGCCCTCCGGTAAAGCCCTAATACTAGAATTTTCGATACCTTCGAATATCTTTATTCGTTGGGGGCACTTGTTCTATCTAAGACATGTTTTACCAATAGTCGGAGCGTTATTCTCTGGTGATTATCAAGCTTATCGTTATCTCAACACGACCATCGAACATTTCCCCTACGGTGACGATTTCACCAAATTGATGACTGAAGCAGGTTTTTCATTTGTCAATATACATCCACTTACTTTTGGAGTTGCAACTTTGTATGAAGGTATACGTTAACTGATTATAGAGAATGAAGAACAAGTTACGTCAATCTATTTTTGCTTCACTTACTTCAGTAGCATCGATATTTTTCATCAGCTGTAATATCAGCCTAAACAACTCAGTTCCAACTCCGATCCAGATAGAACAGAAATGGGGTTATATTAGCTCTACGGGCCAGTTGGTTATTCCACTAAGATTTGATGAGGCTTGTCCTTTTTCAGAAGGTCTTGCCAAAGTGTCAATTGGTGACAAATCAGGCTATATTAATCAATCAGGGAAACTAGTAGTACCACTTCAATATGATGAGGCTCTGAGCTTTCTACAAGGGTGTGCCCCTGTACGGCTAGATCAGAAATGGGGCTATATTAATCAAAGAGGAAAACTTCTTATCGATTTTCAATTCCATGAAGCATGGGGGTTTTCTGAGAATTTAGCTTGTGTTAGAGTGGAAGATAAATATGGATACATTAACCGAAAGGGTGAGTTTATCATCCCACTACAATTTGACACAGCTCGCGATTTTACTGATGGTTACGCTGTTGTTGAACGGAATGGCCAATCGTGGATTGTTAATACTACGGGCCAAGTTCTAGAATTACATCAAAAAAAAAAGCTGACAAAAAAACACCAATTTTTCCCAAGGAGTAAAAATTGCTAATTGATATTCGTAGTTTGTGCAAAGTTTATCGGATGGGAGATGTTGAAGTTCATGCTCTGCGCGGGGTATCCTTCACTGCAGAAAAAGGCGAACTTATTGCCATCATGGGACCATCTGGGTCTGGGAAATCAACCTTGATGGATATTTTGGGGTGTCTGTCAAAACCATCTGATGGAGAATACTATCTGGAAGGAGAGGAAGTTGGAAAACTTTCTGATAACCGTTTAGCCGAAATTCGAAATAGGAAGATAGGTTTCGTATTTCAATCTTTCAACCTTTTGCCTCGTACAACAGCTCTACACAATGTAGAATTGCCACTAATTTATGGTGGTATCCGGCGTAAAGAACGGCGAATTAGATCGCAGGAAGCACTAGATGCTGTCGGTTTGGGTGATCGTGTCCATCATAAATCCAATGAGCTCTCTGGTGGCCAAATCCAACGTATTGCTATTGCTCGTGCGTTAGTGAATAATCCTTCGATGATTTTTGCTGACGAACCAACCGGTAATCTAGATACCACGACTAGCAAAGATATCATGGCAATTTTCCAGCGACTCAATGATGAAGGTAACACTATTATCATGGTGACACATGAACCAGAAATCGCTGAATATGCTCAACGAGTAATTCATATTCGAGATGGCTTAATCGAAAGAGATGAGTGGAATAGACCCAAAGCCGTATAGTATCAGACCGATTTTATCAATTCAGATTAGGAATTCTGTGTGAGAACTGTACTTGTCAGGACACCCTCACGTTTACATCTATCGTTGATCGACTTAAATGGTAGTCGGAATCGGATTGATGGTAGCATTGGACTGGCAATTCAGAATCCATACTTTGAATTTTTGGTACAACCTTCAGAAAAAATTGAAATTGATTCGTTAAACTATCCGGATCGATCGAGGTCCGTGGTTCAAAAACTAATAGATAAATATGAAATTCCGGGGTTAAGAGTTGAAGTCACAGAAGAAATCCCCCAGCACTCAGGGTTTGGTTCAGGAACTCAACTAGCGCTTGGTATCGCAGCAGCTGCCAACCAAATTTATCAATTAGATCAATCAGTTCGTGATTTAGCAGAAACTGTTGGGCGAGGTGGCACATCCGGAATTGGTGTTATAGCCTTTGAAAAAGGCGGGTTTATACTCGATGGTGGGCATAAGTATCCACAACAGAAAGATTCTCTACTGCCATCAGCCGCAGTTGATGGTGTTACCCCCCCTCCGTTATTGCTACAAACAGAATTTCCGGACTGGAAGTTTTTGATCGTACTGCCTAATTGTAAACATATTTCCGGCGATTTAGAGGTCAACCTTTTCCAAACACTATGCCCACAGCCAAAATTTGTTGCCGAGCGCCTCTCGCACCTTATTCTCATGCAACTACTGCCATCAGTTATTGAATCTGATCTGATCACTTTCAGTCGAGCACTCAATGAAATTCAGCAATTTGGCTGGAAACAAGTCGAAATTGAGGCTCAGGGGGGGGATTTGAAAGAAACTCTTGACTTTCTGTGGCAGAACGGAGCTATTGGTGCTGGTGTCAGTAGCTGGGGGCCTGCCATCATAGCCTTTAGCGATGATGTTAATGATCTTCATCAACGCACACAGGGTTTCCTCAATAGGACATCTTTTGGTGGAACGTGCTTCATAACCAGTGCTAATAACAGCGGAGCTATGATTGAATGGTAAGGAATATATATTGGAAGTTGTTGAAGAAGTTCAAACGACAATATCGGATTCTGAATTTAGCGTCAAAACTACTTTCAGTTGCCTTTACCGTTCTAATTAATGGTTGTAATTTTGATGAATTAGAAACTGCTCAAACGCCAATGGAGCTGATTCTACCGACAGAAGTAGAAGGACGTAACGATATTGACCGAATCCGTATATTTATTGAGGGGGAGCAACGAGATGTGCCAGTTCAGGAACTCAAACTCACTTCTGATTCCGGGAGAGAAGAATTTCAGGATATCAATATTTTTATCCCTTTGGATGCCAAATATATTCGTGTTGAGGCACTGGGAAATTTAGGTGGTTTGTTGTTCGTCGGTGAATCGACGGTTGAGATAGGAAACGAAGGAATTTCAAGAATTCGTATAGAACTCGACCCCACAACACCAGTTCTAAAGTTTAACAACGTGCCTGAATTTGTCGACGTAGGCCAAGACTTTCAAATTGAGATAGAACTAAAACATGCTAAATCTTTATTCTCATTGACTTTGGAGATTTCTTATCCCAATGTTTTTATCGAACCCTATAGGATTGATTTGGGTGATTTTTGGAAAAATACTGACGATGTAAATTCCGTTTTGCTAATATCAGATTATAACTTAACATCAAAATCTCCTGGTCGGCTAAGTCTGGGTTTAACCAGAACGACACCACCAGATGGTAAAATAGAATCAGGAAAAGTTGCGATTATCTCGTTCCACACAAAACAAACTGGGATTGCAAAAATTCGAGTATTAAACAACCCAAGATTGGCTATCCAGAAGTCAAATGGCCAACCGATTGAAAATTTTGATGATTTAACTAGCTACCTACACAGGGCCCAAGCTGAACTAGAAATTCGATGAAAAGACATAAAAAGCGTAATTATTGGGTGCTGGTTTTTTCTATATGTTCGATTACAATGTGGAGTTTGGGTTGTACCTTTAACCCTTTGAATCAAAAATTTCCTTGGTCGATTTCCCCAACTCATTATGCTGGAGAAGCCATGGATATGGGGAATGCCGACTTGGCGATTCGAACCTTGACACCCTATGTTGATTTAGAGTCTAATAGTAACTACAGATTGGCTAGTAAAACTTTAGGGCTCGCATATTACCAAAATTTGGATTATGCTTCAGCGATCATTCATTTCCAGAAAGCAGAAAATATAACAATATCAGACCTTGGGTCCGCGATTCCCTACGTAATCGCATGTGTGAAAATTGGAAACTATAGAAAAGCTATTTCGGTTCTACGACAAATTTTCCAGCAACACCAATCAATATCAAACCCAAAAGTACAGAATAATCAATCTAGATCAGTATTATTTAAAAAACTCAGACAAATCTATGCCTCGACTATTCGTAGCTACTACCAACAACAAGTCGTGAGGATCGAAAATCACAAAATTGATCAACCAATATCCGCGGACATTAATTGGCAAAATAGGGTTGCTATACTACCAATTATTGAATTGGAGCTTAAGCCTCCACGATTCCCAATCAAGGTATTCCAGTATTTATTAGCAGAATTACTAGACAACGAGCCAGTAGAAGTAGTTCCTATTGCCGTTCTGGACCAAATTTTGGAAGTAGAAAATTCAGCTGAAAAATGGAACTTTGACATTCAGACTAGCGTCAAATTGGCAAGGCAATTTGGCTTCTCCACGGTCATTGTTACTGAAATTCGGAGTTCTTTTGTCTCTCCACCTTCGGCGGATGAAGAATTCTTACTATCTTTCACAATTCTGAACCTAGAAAAAGGTCAAGTGTACGAATCGCCAATTTTAACTGGAAGTGGTTCGGAGATAGGAGAAAAGATGGTAAAAATTAGGTCAGAAATCTTACGAGTAGTCGGAATTCACGAAAAGACCCAACCTCTCTCTGATGTTTTGCCGATTAACTTTGAAAAGCCATTTTATACAGCCTGGTCTAACTATTATTTGGATTTCAAAATGAATCCAATTCGGCTGAACCCACCAATCTCGTTGTCTCTTATCCAACAACGAGTTATGGAAGTTCCTTACCCAATGGTTTTGTTACCACTGAGTGTTGCACAGGAAGTTTCTTTTGTTGAGGAAATAAAAATTGAGGAGTTGCAAAATTTTCTAGATTACTATGATAAAAAACAAGTAGTTACGAATTTGTTAGAAGTCCAGATGCATACCATTCTCAATCAGCGTCTGGTTGCGCCTTATGTACGGGGGAATGGGCACCAGCGCTTTTCAGGCACCGACGTTCCCATATCCTTAACGGTACGATAGTGGATGTATCGATGAGGTTCCCTAGGACTGGGAAGGATCGTTTCTATCTCGTAACATTTGTAGATGTCAGTAGTCACATATCGTTGAGCTATCTATGCTTCGTGTTATTATTTTTTTTTCAGCCGAATCCGGCAGTCTTGGAGCAAATGGGCACGACTCAATTTGAGCGACTCAAGACTGAATTTAGTTATAAACAATGGCATCTAAAAAAAAGCAATCAAATTTCAACAGACCAATTGCGCCAAATATCTTGGCCTTGGGTATGGAGTTCTCGCTTTCAATTAGGTAATTCTGAACTAAAGATGACTATGGTCACAAGATTTGCAACCATGCAAAGACAAAAAGAAGAGTATGAAAAAGAGATTGTCGACACAGACCCAAGAGAGCTATCGTTAAATAAACAAAGCCTATTTGGTATTACCGACACTCAAATAGTTTTCGATTATCACTTGCAACGAAAAGCTCGCTTTTTAACCGACTGGTTTATCGGATTGGGTTTTTCATTACCAACGGGTAAAAATCAGTTGCGACCAGTTGATGTGGAGTTAGCTAACCAATTTTATTCAGAAGTGCTCGATTTCCAGATTAGCCGATTAGGTGAGGGGTTTAACAGGGGCATTTCTCTATTTACGACTCACCGTTTTTCAACGTTGTATATAGCTGTGGGTGGTAATTATTTGGTAAAAGGTAAGTACTCAGTTTTACCGAACCAACTGTATAAACCAGGCAATGAAAGTCATTTACAAGCGGCGACCTTGTGGAAAGGTCAGCTTTTTTCTTGGCGCAACAATCTGGGTTTTCGACATTACTCACATGACAGCTTTGGTGAACAGACATGGTTTCGGCAAGGGGGAGAAATTTTGGGTGATACAAGCCTAACACTTAATTTTCCCAGAGGTCAACTCTTCATAGGACAACACTTAATAAACCGACTTAGAAACAGTCAAATAGATGGCGGTAGGTTTGGCTTGCAAATTCGAAATACCAACAGTAATTTTCGTCAATCAAGACTGGGTGGTAGGTATCATATATCGCCGTTGATGCAGATTGAGCTACGTTACGAAAGGTTATTCATGTTACCGAACGAAAACAAAATCGGACGAGCAAGTGTACGGCACACATCTTTTTCAGTTTCAGCACAGTTCCGAGATTATCTTTGGACTAATGCTGGATGTAGTATAGGGCAAGGTGAGATGCAAGCACTAAAATCTAATCCAAATGTAAAAATTATCTCACCAGCTACTATTAGTGCTTCAGAAGGCCAAATCCGCCTAAATGGATTGAGTTTTTGGCTAGGGGTACGTCAAAATTTTGATCTGCATAAAATAAATTAATATGCTAAATATTACCGGCAAAACAAGAATCATTGGCGTCATTGGTTATCCCGTATCTCATAGTCGTTCTCCACAAATGCACAATGCTGCTATTGTGGATTTAGGCTTAAATTTTGTCTACCTTCCTTTTAATGTAAAACCTCAGGATCTAGAAGATGCGATTAAAGGATTTAAAGCACAACAATTTGTGGGTGTGAACGTGACCATTCCACACAAACAAGTTGTTATTCCCATGGTAGATCAACTTTCCACACAAGCTGATCTTATTGGGGCTGTTAATACTCTGATTTTCGAAGAGGACCAAATTTACGGGCACAATACAGATGCAGAGGGTTTCATCCAAGCAATGGAAGAAACTCTTAACTTATCTCAGATTGAATTGCCCAGTCAAGATATCAAAGTCGTTGTTTTAGGGGCCGGTGGCGCTGCACGAGCAATTATCGTCGCCCTAGCTCTCAATGGAGCAACCGAAATTATCATCGCTAATCGCACGAGAGCTAGGGCCAAGCACTTAATCAGAGACTTAGATTGCAAGTTTTCAGGGCTTGAGCGAATGAGCCAAGTCCAGTTTAAATTCGCTGAGATTAATTCTGAAGAACTGGCGAATCACATTTCTACCAGTCATCTGTTGGTTAATACTACATCAGTTGGTATGATTGCAGGTAACGAAATTGACCTATTTAACCTGGATGCTTTATCGGTTCGTACAGTGGTTTATGACATAGTATATACACCACCTGTTACAGCCTTGATGAAGGCAGCTCAGATTAGAGGCTGCCCCACTATTGGTGGTGTAGGTATGCTGGTTCACCAAGGGTCGATTGCCTTCCAGAAGTGGACGAATGTCGTACCAAATGTCAGTATTATGAGGCAGGCTTTACTTCAGTCTTTGGGCGATAGTACGTAATTTTTACAGAACTTTTATGGGTGAGTGGTTAAGTATACATTTATGCAAACCTAAATCACACAAACAAAATCAATAGAGTATGACAAATCAAGATTTATCAACAAAAGAAACGAAGACTGAAGCTACAGCTATTGAAGTTGATATTTTCAATGTTCGTTACACTGTGAAACCGCCAAACAACCTAACAGTTGACGACATTAAGGAGTTAGCAAACTACATTGATGGCTTGATGCGTCGATTAGGAAATGACCATGGTACCAATGACCCATTGAGTCGAGCTATTTTAGTCGCACTGAACTTGGCTGCTGAAATGCGAGGTACAAAAGTTGACTCGGAAGATACAATTAACGAGCTAATTTCTAAACTTGATCAAGTTCTCAGTTAATCGAATCGCCTAACTATTTAATAAATTTTGAATCATCGTAATTCCAATGATTTTTCAAATCTGAGTCGACAAGAAGAGGTAGATTCATTTTGCCAAAAGTTTGCTCTTGTTCAAAGAGAAATTCAAAAGCGTATTATAGGTCAAGATAGAGTTATAGAGAATGTACTGATCGGATTGTTTGCCGATGGTCATGTGTTGCTAGAAGGCGTACCAGGCTTAGGAAAAACGAAATTAGTTCAAACACTGAGCGAAACCTTGGGCCTGAAGCATAAGCGGATACAATTCACACCTGATATGATGCCTTCAGACATCACGGGAGTTAGGTTATTAGTCGATGATTCTCACAGTGAATCAGGTCAAAGCAGGTTTGAATTCGAACCTGGTCCAATTTTCTCACAGATAGTCTTAGCAGACGAAATTAATCGAGCTACTCCACGTACACAGTCAGCCTTGTTAGAAGCAATGCAGGAGCGAACGGTAAGTGTTTCAAATATAAGCTATCCATTAGAAAGGCCTTTTTGTGTACTAGCGACACAGAATCCATTAGAAATGGATGGAACCTATAGGTTACCAGAAGCTCAATTAGATCGTTTTTTTTTCAAACTCGTACTCAATCTTCCAACAGCTGACCACCTGCTAAAAATTATGCACCAAACGACAGTTAAAGAAACCGAACAACTTCAGCAAAAGTTGTCTTCCGAACAAATCTTGTGGATGCAAAAACTAGTTCTTGATGTTCAAGTACCCGATTCAGTTGCTAACTATATTGTTCAACTTGTTCGAGCAACACATCCTAATTACCCCAGTAGTCATGATTATGCTAGCCAGTATGTTAAATTGGGAGCGGGGGTCCGAGGGATGCAAGCAATTACGTTAGCAGCTAAAGTTAAAGCCTTACTTGATGAACGTTTGAATATTGATTTTGAAGATTTAGACCAAATCATTTTTCCTGCGCTCCGGCACCGAATCTTGCTTAATTTTGACGCTCAAGCTCAGGGTATAACTACCGACAGCATTATCCAAGAAATTTTAGTTAAAAAGAAAATAGAAATATGACACCAATTGATTTTCAAATTCGAAGTGTAGGTGAATTTCGTCAAATTGAGATCATCAAGGAGAAAATAATCAACTTGTCTCAGTCCGACTTAGAAGCTGGCCTACCACCAATTTTGGAAAGCAACAATTACCATGACGTCTTTTCAGCGCTTGGATTGGCAGTTCTTCAAAACTTGCCACCAGGCAGCGATCTTCAACGTCAACTTCCCATTGCACATGAATTCTTTTGTGGTAATTTTGTATTCTTGGAGTTTTTAATTGCTAATTTCAAGTCCAGCCAACAAAAGACGCAAACCCAACTACGAGATCCTCAGCCTGGCCCTACGGATCGAATTGAAAAATTATTTCAGCAACTGCGAGGGTCAATGTACTATGGCGATACAGAAGCTGCTGATGATGCTGTAACTAAGTTGTGTAGAACCACTTCAATATTCCAGATTTTTGAGTATATTTTTGAACTAGGGATTCAAGATATGTCATTCGGAGCTAAAAAAGCTATAACTTCTTTACAGTATTGGCAATTATCATCAATTCTTAGACATAGCTTTACCCCTCTGTTGTTACGCTCTTTGGTTCGTTATTTTTGTCAAAGTCTGAACGCTACACCACAGGCCGATCGACATGATGTCACTTCCTGGATCGAGAGCGAAAGTCTAGCTGACCAAAAAGGAGATGATTGGATTTACCATTTGCCTAGCCGGCAGCCAGATATTCAAAACTTAATGGATACCATAGTGGATAGAACCCTCTTGGTTGCGCTATCTAGCGTCGACGAAGCATTAGGCAAAGGTTACCATCCGATTTGGATTTGGTCAGCTGTTTTTCAGTTGGCGATATCTGGATGCCAGTTATCAGATTTCAAAATTTCCAAAGACAATACACTTTTAGGGGTCTCAAGTCTATTTAAAATCGGTCAACTCGTTCACAATCCATCCTTACGTCTAAAAGCTATGTTTCAAGCTGTAGCGATGATTGCAAGTCGTAAAGGAACATGCAATAAGAAATTTATATATTCAAATGAGAATATCACTGAATTCTATAACGAACTACAGAAAAAAGCTGAGGGTGCTTCTTTAACTGACTGCTTGCAATATTACGAACTGATATCTGGATTGAACAATTGGTTGAAATACCAGAGTATATTCGTACTATGAGATTTCAAACATGTAACTATTGTGGGGTATAGTCTAATGCTAGATACTTGGGTGCCAGAAGAATTTCAATTGGATAATCATCAGGATCTAGAAAGTCTAGTTGGCCAACGTACAGGTCTACTTGATTCATTAGTTAAAGCCAAAATACCGGCAATTATTTTTCGATCTGTCTACGATCCATCTGATTGTGTATCGTTAATTCAAAGATTTACTGATATGGGCCTGATACGTGACTCTAGGCATCTAGACCAAATCCAATATTGGATAAATAAAAATATCAATGCTGATATGCGTACGCGCATCGATATTGGTACAAGTTTGGGTAATCTAGGTTCTGACAAAGATTTCTTCTTCCGACATGCGAAAGCTACTCAGTTTCTGTTTAAATTTTTGTTTCAAGGATATATAAATCCTATACAGCGAGTTTATGATAGCTTGTCAACTCTAACAAAAGGTCAAACTGTAACCACAGCTTATGAAACTGATGGACAACAATATGGCCCGGCTATTTTTCGTGTCCATTATGAAAGTCATGCATACAAACCACATATCGATAGTGTCAAGCTGAGAGAGAAACGGATAAATTACAATGTTCATCGATTTGACCATCAATTGGCGGGTATATTGTGTTTCCAAAATTCTGATCACAATAATACCGGAGTTCAATCACTTTTGTATCGCTGCCTGTGGTCCCCAGAAGTTCAGATGGTAATTGAAAATAATACTTTTCACCAATATGCCCAAGAGAAAAAAATTCAAACTTATCAGGTAAATCTGCAACCGGGTGATCTTTACTTTTTTAACACTCATTGTGTCCATGAAGTCCCCGCAGTAGAGGGAAACAAACCTCGAATCGTGTTAGCTGTATTTATCGGATATTCTCAATCAGAAAAGGAGATTTTTGTTTGGTCGTAATTCAGAACGGCTAGAAACACACAAATGCTATTTCAACGCAGTTATCTTTTCTTTATTGCTATAATTCAGATTTGTTTGTTGTTGCCAAGCTGTCACGATTCTAAAAAAACAAGTCCAGATAAAAAACGTAAAATTAAGCAGATTCAAACTCAAGTCAAGAGACTTGACTCGACAGATCCTGACGAAGTAAACAATGCCATTCAAGAACTTCGTCAAATTGGAGCTTCTGCTGTTCCTATTCTTATTGAAGCTCTAGAGCACGATTCAGTTCAATTGCGCAGTAACTCAGCGAGAGCACTACCAGTATTAGGAGCTAGCTCGTATCAAGCCATTCCAGCATTGGTTCAAGCTTTATCTGATAAACAAGCTAGTGTTCGCGAGCAAGCGGCTTTTTCGCTAGGTCTGATTGGTGCTTTAACCAATATTCAATCGTCGAACACGAATGATAATTTGGTTAAGCAGATGCTACCCGCTTTGGTAATTACTCTAGATGATGAAAGCATAGCGGTCCGTTCAAATGCTGCTAGTGCACTAGGCATGCTGGGAGAGATCGCAATTGACGCTGTACCAGTTTTGGTTGAAGCCTTAGGCTCAACTGACTCGAACTTCCGCGCCGATATTGTAGCCGCTTTGGGGCTAATTGGTGAACCAAAGAACATAATTATTCCCAAATTGACTGAATCTTTGAACGACGAAAGTCCAGATGTGCGCCAGTGTGCTAGCTTCCATTTAGAAAGACTTAGCGCTATCAATTCGGTTGTAATCCCGCCCTAAATTTTTTACAGCATGGTCGCTTGTATGGTATTTTGAGTATTTGGCTGAGCAGAAAAAACGCGGTCTCCATCAATAATCACAATGTAGTCACCTTTATTAGCGAACCCCGATTGTATAACTGATGATTTTACTACAGTAACGAATTCCTCTGAAGTCTGAAAGTCTTTTGTGGTAATGTCGATGGTTCCTTAGTATAGTAGACACTTGCGAAGAGTTTCCTGATTGGAGCTAGCCACTGCGATTAGCGCACGTGATCGTCCTTTCGAGATATTCCAAACAGTCTTGCCTAAGTCCGTGAACAAATAATAAGTGAAGATCCAATTTCTAATGTAATCTGACAAGCCGTACTGCCTACTGCATCAGGTAAACATTCTTTTATAACCAGTGGTTTAGAACGGAAGATTGTAACATAATCTAAGCAATCTTCTGTTGATTTTTCCACTTTTGTCATCGTGGTAACAGATTCGACTGGATAACGACCAATTGCTGTTTCTACTGATAACATTACTGAGGAAGTTCCATCGTGAATAGCATTCGCACTATCGGTAACTTCTGCTCGGGTTGGGGTTGGATTGTATATCATCGACTAGCATCTGAGTAGCTGTAATGACGGGCTTACCATAGGAATTAGCTACCTGTATGATTTCTTTCTGAAGATTTAGTACATCTTGTAAGGGTACTTCTAAGCCGAGGTCTCCACGAGCAATCATTACTCCGTCTGCAGATTGAATAATATCATCTAAGTCCGATAGCGCTTCTTGCTTTTCCAACTTTACAATAATAGGATTTTTATGCCCTAATTTTTTTAATTGCAGACGAAGGCTTTTGACGTCATATGTCTCATGGATGAATGATTGTTCTACCCAATCAATTCCCAGATCCACTCCAAATTTCAGATCAATCATATCTTTCTCTGTTGGAATTCCCACATTAAGTTGTAAGCCTGGAATTGCAATTCCTTTACGAGATCGAAGCTCACCACCTGCTATAACTTGGCGTAGTATGTCTTTATCTTCTACTTTCTCCACGAGCATTTGTATCTCTCCATCGGCTAAGAAGATTCTTCCCCCCAACACGAATACAACTTATTATCTCAGGTATATTAAAAGAAACCTGCTTCTCGTTTCCACTAATTGATTGCGTGGTCAAAGTAAAGGTGTTTCCTTCTTCTAAAGTGGCCACCTCGTCATTAAAGTTACCAATTTGAATTTTGAGCCCTGATAAGTCTTGTAAAATCGGAATTCGCTTACCTATATCTTTTCTGTTTATTTTATATTTTGAATTACTTCAGTTTTTTCTTGGTGTGTATCATGTGAAAAGGAAACACGGGTAATATCCATATCCGCTTTTACCATTTTGGTGATTGTTTTGATCGAGTCGCTTGCTGGGTCAATAGTACAAACAATTTTGTTTTTTATATTCATTTGGTAGGGAAAAATCCTATGAAATAGTAATTTGTTTTGAACATATTATAGCTGAATTTACTGAAAATAGTTTGAGCTTACTAGATCAATTCTGTATAGATTTAGTGTTGATGTCCCAATCAATTTTTGATACACTGTCTCATCTTTATAGCTCTTTAGAAATTGTAAACAAGAATATGGATTTGGAAAATCTCAAACAACAAGCGGCAACATCAGCTGTTGATTTTGTTCAATCTGGTATGGTCATTGGTTTAGGAAGTGGTTCTACGGTTTACCACGCTCTTCTTGAAATTGGTAAACGCGTGCAGAATGGCATGGATATTCTTGGTATTCCGACGTCTCTTCAAACAGCCCGAATAGCAGAAAGTCTGGGAATACCTTTGTCGGACTTGAATTGCCATAGAAATCTTGATTTGACAATCGACGGTGCCGATGAAATTGATACTAATCTTAATCTCATCAAAGGCTTGGGTGGAGCATTGGTAAGAGAAAAAATTACGGCTGAAGCCTCCCAACAGTTGATTATTATTGCTGATCAAAGCAAGATCGTACCGTATCTCGGTCAGGTTTCACCACTACCTGTTGAAGTCGTAAAATTTGGATGGAAAACCACACAGGATCGTATCAGCCAGTTTTGTTCCAGAGTTGAAAGACGGCTTGAGCAGTCAGACGTGTATATTACAGACAATGGCAACTATATTTTGGACTGTTATTTCGAAAAGATTACTCAAGCTGCTAAAACAGAAATCGAGATCAACAGTCTACCTGGTGTAGTAGAAAACGGGTTGTTTATCGACAGGGTAAAATTAGCAATTATTGGCACGAAAAATGGCATACAGCATCAATATAAGTCTTGAGTGTGGAGAGAATTTCGGTTTTCATTTTTCTGCTTATAGTTATGTCGCTTACCATTAGTCTCAACTATGGTTGGTGTGATCCAGAGCCAGATCTTTTGCCGCATGGTGTGTTTGTTGCGAGCTTACGACTCAATACTCAGTTAGCTGATTCTTTGGTATCTACTGTAGGCCAATTACGTGCAGGTGTTTTTAGCTTTATCGAAATTAATGTAGATTCTATTTTAGCAGATGAAAGCGTTACAACGAAGGTGAGATTATTAAAAGAAAATGGAAAAATTCCTCAGTTGGTGTTAGGACTTTCTAGTCAAGGAAATTATCAACTATTTTTCAGCAAGTCTTTCAACTTACCAAAAATTCAATCCTTTCAGTTGTATTTTAGTCTAATTGACTCTCTGGACTCGGGAAAAAGCAATCTAGGCATCAAACAGCAAACCAATAGCCATAGAGCTCTCCTGATCGGAAGCCAAAAATCTATTGAACCTGCATGGGTCGATGGTGAATTATTATTAAGATGGCAGAGTAACCTTACACATGGACGTGGATTTACTTCCATTTTTACCACCCGATTGATTATGAAAACTGGTCTTTGGTTGGATATTCAGGTGACAAAAAGAATGAAAGATGTAAATATCAGTAGCAAAATTTCGTGGAGTAATCAGCAAATACTATCTGAGATCGAGTCAGTGAGGCGACTAGCCAAAAATATCAGTCGAATGAGACAACAAAAGACTAACTGACTTGACTGTGGTAATCCTTGAAACAAGTAGAGATAAATATTGGTTTCGGTAAATTTAATTTTTAGTCAGCAGTTCACTAGGAGAATTTGAAATGGCAAAACAACCTAATATCTTATTGTTTGGAATTGACTCTTTACTAGCAACTCACATGAGTTGTTATGGTTATTATCGACATACTACCCCTCATATTGATCGTTTTGCTGAAGGAGGGACCTTGTTTGAAAAAACCTATAGTGCCCATATTCCAACGACTAGTGCATATGCGTCTATGCTGACTGGGATGGATACCTTTGGTACACAGGTTGTGGCTTTACGCCACAAAGGTGGTCTTCGGTCGGAAGTTACGACATTGCCCGAAATTCTACGGGAACAAGGCTACGAAAGTACTTGTATTGGCTTTAGTGGTAATCCCAGCAGCCGTGGTTTTGATAATTATCTAGATTACAAAGCTAGTTGGGGGAGTTGGGCCGCGGGTCGTAGTCCCAAAGCTCAAAGCCTAAACGAAGTAGCAATCCCAGAATTAGAACGCCTAGCTGGTCAAAACCAACCTTTCTTTCTATTCTTACGGCATATGGATCCCCACTCACCCTACCTGCCCCCAGAGCCGTATGAGCGGATGTTTTACCACGGGAATGAATGCGATCCAAGCAATCGGTCAATGGATCCAGTAATGAATTTTAAACCCTTTTGTGATTACTTTGCTACTTGGATGCCACCCGGTATAACTGATGCGGAATACGTAATTGCCCAATATGATGGTGCTATTGCCTACATGGATGCCTGTATTCAATCCATTTTTAACACATTGGAAGCGATTGGTATTTTGGATGATACAATCGTCATTTTGAATGGAGATCATGGAGAAACTCTATATGACCACGAATGTTGGTTTGACCATCATGGACTATATGATGTTACCCTACATGTACCATTGATTGTTCGTTACCCACACAAAGTTCCAGCAGGTAGAAGAGTCGTCGGTTATAACCAACATAAAGATCTCGTACCAACAATCCTCGAACTCGCCGAAATTGATAGTGGTACTAGTTTCGATGGACAGAGTCTACTACCGATGGTTAATGGCCAAATCACTTCGCATGAATCGGAAATTTATATTACCGAGTGTACTTGGATGAGAAAGCATGGGTGGCGTACGCCGGAATGGAAATTGATTCGAGCCTTGGAGCCAGACTTCCACTTTAAACCAGAGATCGAGCTTTACAACCTGATTTCAGACCCAGATGAGTACGAGAATCAAGCTGAAAAACAACCTGAACTCGTTGAATTACTGACGAAACGAATGAATAATTGGATTTCGGATAGAGAATCAGCCACTGGTTTAGCTAATCCGATTTTTAACCAAGGTGATTGGCACGGGCAGGCCGGTATAGGACCCTTCAAAACTTCGCAACAAGCCTACGATACACTTCATATTGGGGATCCTGGTCAAGCAGCCAAACTGCAAGCACGTTCGAGATAATAGATCTGGTTCTGCTTCATCTAGGCTAAATTTGAAATTTGAATAGTTGTAGGTAGGCAAATAGTAGAAACAGCTCATTCTGTCGTGATTATTCGATTTTTATTCTGGTTCAGTACGTAATGTTTATTGGATGAGGATCGAGTGTGTTAGTTCAACGGTTGTGGTAGGATCGTATAAAGTTTGTTCAATTGGATAGATTAGTTGCACGTATAATCGTCCTATTGACAAATTTTGATCTGCTGTGGGAGTGTATGTTGGCCATTTTGGCCCTGTTTCCTAGATTTTCTCTGCCTCAAGAATATGAGATGTTCAAACAATTAAACATTCTAACTGATAAGGATCATGTTGACTTCGTAAATCAGACAACCATATTTTTTTATCATTGGGGTATAAGAGGTTTATGGTCTCTTGATTATTGAAAATAGAAGTTATGCTCGAGTTGGTTTAATAGGCAACCCTTCTGATGGCTACAATGGAAAAACTATCTCCTGTTCTATAAGTAATTTCTGGGCTAGTACTACTCTATGGGAGAGTCCTAACTTGCAGATCGAGATGAATCCAAGCTGTGACCCAACTAACTTTGAATCTCTTGGCCAACTACACCAATCAACCAAGGAAAACGGTTATTATGGAGGTTTAAGGCTAATTCAGGCCAGTTGCAAAAAGTTTTATGAATATTGTCAGGAGGTGCAGATTGAATTGCCACGGAAGAATTTCACTTGCACTTACAATACTAATATTCCCCGTCAAATTGGGTTGGGTGGTTCTAGTGCCATTATAACTGCTATGATGAAATCCTTGATCCAATATTACAATTTGGGTCATGATCAAATTGACAAACGTATTTTGCCAAGTCTCATTTTGAGCGTAGAAACAGAAGAGCTTGGTATCAATGCGGGTTTACAAGACCGTGTCGTTCAAGTCTATGGCGGTACAGTATTTATGGACTTTTCAAAAGAAGTAATGGACAAAATAGGAACCTATGAGTATGGTCAATACGATTCTCTGAATTCAGCATTAGTCCCTCCATTATTTTTGGCTTATCTTTCTTCGCCTTCTGATTCAGGAAAAATTCATAGTGATGTGAATTTTCGATATAAAAAAAATGATCCCGAAGTCGTATCCGCCATGCGTACTTTTGCAAACTATGCAAGTTCTTTCCGGTTCGTAATGGAAAATCGAGATATTGAACGAATCAAAGAATTAATGAACCAGAACTTTGATCTACGTCGCCGAATTTTTGGTGATATTGTGATTGGTTACAAAAACTTAGAGATGATAGAAATTGCTCGCCGTTATGGCTGTGCTGCTAAATTTGCTGGCTCAAGTGGTGCAGTAATCGGTATATATGAAAACCTGACACAACTACAGCAACTTACCCAAGCTTATCAAGATAAAGATTACAAACTGATTAAGTTAGTGATTAGTGAAGAATAGTAATCTTGACCCCCAACGTGCAAAATGCCTTCTAGGTGACTTACTTTTCTCCAAGATACACCTAGATATAAAAAGGGGCCATTCAGCTAGGAATAAGCAATCTTTTTGCTATGACAATTTTCTTTTTCTTCTCAGATTCTATTTGAATATTCTGTGATTTTTTATTTTTCCTAAAACATCGTTTGATTTCCATTTGGATCAAAAGACGTTATACTTTTTTGATATTACCATTCGGTTCACATTGGTTTTTTGGCTCGATCAAAATGGAGTAAGTGCCCATAGGTGCAAATCTAACATATTTGAGGATGAGTTCACTGCTAGAACAGCCAAAAATTGTGAGGGCGTTAAAAATTTATCTCAATTCTAAGAGAGTTGAGATAAATTCGGTGTCTTGCGGGCAATACAAAGCTAAAGTCATAGCCTACTAAGCTAATTTAATTATTGGGAGGTAGAATTATATTACTATGTTGATTAGTTTGATATTTTTGGTCGTTTTTTGGCTAAACTATTAAATCTAAGAATACGTTGAACTACTCAACGGTATATTTTTTCCACTTTGCAGACGTGAACTTTATTTTTCAATTATTTTTGTACCAATGAAAAACCTTATTAATCTTCTGCTTTTTTCTTTTACCTTAATTGGTCTTTCTGAAGTACATCATTGGTGGTTACTAAACGACGGAATACTAGTTCACTCAATTTTTCAGGGAAGCCGCATCGAAATTGACCCCAAGTTACTATTCGCAGAGAGGCGTTCTAAAATCGCTATCAACCCATCAGACGCAAGTTGTTGGGTGACTAATTCTTTCCAAGGCCAAGTTACCAAATATAACGTTGATAATAAAAAGCCATTAATACTCAAAGGTTTTGCTGCACCTACTTCATTAGCTCTGTCCAGTGATAAAATTTGGGTGATTGACTCTGCCTTGAATAGAATTGTAACTGCGAGTTTGGATGGAAAGATAATAAAAACAATTCCTATCCAATCCGCAAAAAGCATGGTAGTCTTGGATGGTGACCAATGGGTGTTAACTTGGCGTGGGCTTCAGAAGCTCACTGATGATGGATTATCTCCTGCGATCTTAACTAAAGTTACTCACGTGACTACGGCTAACCAACACATTTGGTGCCTAGATCAGAAAGGTTTGATCTATACTTTTCGGAGTCAGGTAAACCTAAACAGGGCTAAATTTTCTATTCCTGATGCAGTGGATATTGTTTCTACCGATGATGGAGGGGCTTGGCTACTAAGGCATGAGATGGTAATTCGGCTAACAGACCAACTCATACCAGTCGGTGAAATTACAGGTGTAAAAAATCCCAAAAGATTGATTCGACAACCTACTGACCATTCAGTATGGCTAATTGATACAGAGTCTGACCGTTCAGTTCGTTTACCTCGTCTCAACGATCCGTCTGATGTAAAATTGATAGCTGCGATTGGCTGGAACCAAGTTCGAAACACCAAGCGGGTAAAAACTATAATAGCCACTGATTTAAAATGGAACCTTTTTTCGAGAAATAATAAAAGAGAGCAACCTTCTATAGCTCAGTCAACAGAAGATTCAAAAGTAAAAATAAGAACTGAAACAAATCCTCCGACTGTAAAGACTCGATTATTACTAAGTAAACCAATCGCTTCGAAAAGGAAAGATCTCAAACCGATTGCGGTTCCAATTTCACCGAATGAAACTTTCGATCATGTTCCAGTTTTTCCAAATGGTGGTTTAGTTTCGGTTGAACTGTACAAAAGTTTAAGTCAGAAAAGAATTCAAAATACTGATCAGATGTTGGGGCGACGGTTTATTTGGAATTTTGAAGGAGAGACTTATACTCTTTTGGTTGGTTTGTCGCTAGATGTCTACAATACTTATTCTAACCGGGACAGGTTGAAGTGGATCGAAATGGTAGTTGAAGGATCAGGGATAAGTCAACCGATCGCAGAAAAATTAAATCAAGTGGCTCAGGAAAATAATTGGTCTCGAGAGCGGTTAGCCAACTTTGTTATTTCTTTTGTCCAGAGCCTACCTTATACTGCTGACGATGTGGCAACCGGATACGACGAATTTAAAATGTATGCCTTTGAAACTTTAGTTGCTGGGGGAGGAGATTGTGAGGATACTGTTATTCTGGCTGCTAGTTTACTAAGGTCATTAAGCTATGATTTAATACTCCTGAACCCGAAAGGTCATCTTGCACTCGGAGTTTCTGGTCAATTTTCAGGCGCCCATTATGAGTATAATGACCTTCAATATTTCTACAGCGAAACAACTGGAAAAGGATGGGAAATAGGTAATATTCCTGAAGCATATCGCTCTATTCCAGTTAAGCTTTATCAAGTTCCATTGCTTACCCCCTAATACTTCTATATCTAAATTTTAAAAAGGAGTGACTGATATGAAAATCATAAATTTCAGCAAACCGCTTGGTTCTGTGCTTATCCTAGTGATATTTGCAACTTTTCTTATGGCCTGTGGAGGAAAAACAAAACTGGATAATCCTCTAAGTCTACCAGCTTGGTTTCAAAATCCCCCAGAAGATCCGAACTATATGTTTTCGACTGCAACCATGACTTCCAAAGATCTGCAATTGGCAATTAACAAAGCCAAACAACAGGCGCGTGTTGATTTAGCTCAGCAGATGGAAACAAAAATTAAGTCTATGACCAAACAATTTACGGAGGAAGTTGGTTTAGGTGAAGATGCTGAATTCCTTAGCCAAACCTCGGTTGTATCCAAGTCAGTGACATCTAAGGTATTGAACGGTTCCAGAGCTCGGCAAGTAGAAACCATTAAGGAGGATGGGGTAATCTATCGTGCATACGTCTTGATGGAGTTACCTATTGGGCCAGCAAATAGCGCTTTGTTGGATGCTGTGAAAAAACAACAGAACCTCTACACACGTTTCCGATCTTCACAAGGCTTTCAAGAACTGGAAGAAGAGGTTGAAAAGTATGATCAATTTAAAAAAGAGCAAGGTTTAATTCCCTGAATGTAACTGAATCACAGGAGAAATGTGGCCTGAGACTTGTAGCTTTGGTCACATTTTATGCTTCAAAAAACTTCCTTCCTCTTTTTGTATATTCTATTCTTTTTTACAATTCATGGTTGTACTAGTCGGAGTACTGTCTCAAATTATTCGGAGATCATCTACCCGAAGTGGTTTTGGCAACCACCAACTAACTTTCTTTCTGCTGTTGGTTATGCTCGCACTTATTACGATAGGCAATCATCAGTTGACGTAGCTACAGAAAATGCCATTGAGCAGCTAGCTCGTCAGTTACAAGTTAATATTAGTGGCGAAATTATCGCCATGAATGACCAACAAGCTGAAAAATTCCAGGAAACGATTTCTGAGGGTTTACGTCAACGTATTACTAACAGTCATTATTTATTGAATACTTTTGTAACTCCAAAGCTGACAGTTGTTTTAATTTCAGAACAAGAACGAAGCGTATCTGATAAAATAACACCGATGAGTAAAAACAAGCCTGATTGGTTGTACCAAATACCAAATGAGGACGAGTATGAGTACGGTGTTGGTAGTAGCAATCTCACTTACTTTCCGGAAACTGCTTGGCAAAAAGCAGAAAAACGGGCTATCATTGATTTAGCAGCTAATCTTCATAGTAAAATCGGTAGTGTAAATAGCCATTCGAAAGCCTATCACCAAAATATAAGTAGTTCCAAAACAAAAATCCAGTTGCAAAACGTATTGGTAATCGCTCGTTGGTTCAGTATTCAAGATGGGGCACATCATGTACTGGTTCGTATGACAAAGTGAAATAGAAAAATCATGGAAATGCAGTATCGTATACTTGGACGAACCAATTTGAAAGTATCTTTAGTTTCGCTGGGCTCAGGAGGTCCTAGCCACCTAGGCCAAAAAACGGGGCTTACTGAAATAGAATCTCGTAAATTTGTTAGATATGCTCTAGATCAGGGGATAAATCTGATCGACACTGCCGCTGCATACCGAGAAAGTGAGGTCATTTTGGGTCGTGCTTTAGAAGAAGTACCTCGTGGCCAATATTACATTGCTACTAAATCACGGCCATCGTACGAAGGGTTTTTTTTAACAAAATACGAATTACAAACTCAAGTTGAAAAAAGCTTACAACGTTTAAGAGTCGACGAAATTGACCTGTTCCAGTTTCACGGTATTCGAAAAAGTGAATATGAATATACAGTAGAGCATCTCCTGCCGGTGGCTGATCAGCTAAAAAAGGAAGGGAAAATCCGCTTCATTGGTATAACTGAAAGGTTTTCTGATGATGGAACACATCAAATGCTGCAACAAGCCTTGGCTGATGATCATTTCGATACTATCATGGTTGGCTACAACTTATTAAGTCAGTCAGCTACAAAAACCATCTTTCCACTTTGCCAAGCGAATAATGTTGGAGTTCTAGTCATGATTGCGGTACGTCGTGCTTTGAGTTGTCCTGAACGATTGGAGAATGTTATCGCCGATCTAAAAAAAAGAGATATTATATCTTCAACCGCTCTACCAGACCAAAATCCACTTGACTGGCTGATTGACAACCAGACGAATAACATACCAGCAGCCGCTTATAAATTTTCGGCGCAGCCGAATGCAGTTTCTACCGTGATTACAGGAACTTCTAATTGCCAACACCTAGCAAACAATATCTCAGCAGTTGTTGGGCCACCTTTACCCGAAGAGAAAATTAAAAAACTTAGGCAAATATTTGGTCATATTTCTGAAGGGCTTGGTGATTAATTTCCATCCTAAAAAATGAACGTACATCTTATAACTAACTCTTATTCTATTATTATTTTTTTATGTCTCTTCGAATGGTAAAGATAAAAGTATTTTGTCATGGAAATCAGCGCACAACTGAGTCCCATAAACAAACTGATTTGGGGCAACCACATAGGTACCTCAAATAACTGCCAGTGTTTTAGAAGATATAACAACAATGTTACCGCCAAAGCCCAACTGGTAGTTTTTCCGAGTGGATCAGGTTGAGGGAGTTGCTGAGTCTTTTGAAATTGACAGCACTTTAAAATAAATACGGTAATGTCCCGACATAATAATACAAGAAATGCCCAAAAAGGAAAATTTGAATTAATGACGATCAATGCTAGGGTCGTTGAAAGGAGGCCTAGCTTGTCCCCGATTGGATCTAATAACCGACCCAGGTCACTCTGTTGATTCAGTTTTCGTGCGATAATACCATCGAGAGTGTCGGTTATTAAACCTAGGCCACCGAGACCAAAAACCAGCCAATAGTTTTGTTTCAGTAACCCCCAAAAGACAAAAGGGATAACGGCAAGCCTAAGAAGTGAGAGCAAGTTACTAACGTAAAACAGATGTGATACACAAAAAGAAAAGTTATGCAAGTGGAAGGAACTCGGTTTTTCTGAACAGAGGCCATCCTCAGTTCAAGGTGTTTTACATTGTCTTATATTTTCACTAGTTCAACGAATGCTTTTTCCAAAATGGGATTTCCGACTTTGGAATAGACTTGAACTGTCGTTCGGCAATTGCAGTTGCTTTTCGTCGCTGAATTTCGTACTGCAAGATCTTTATTTCTTTTATCAACATTTGATCAACAGAAAAAATTTCTAACAATCGTTGTTTCTCTAGAAGAGTAATTTGTAAACGTGTAGCAATGTGACAAGCTAAATGAAATGGGCGTTCAGGAAGGCTCTTTGGTACTTCCCAGTCTGCTACCGTTTCTGCCAACAAATTTTCATAAGTCTCACATAGCTCAGAAGCCCTAGAAATTAGTGCCTGTAAGCGAGTTGGGTCAATTGGTAGACTAGCACTGATAGGATCTACAAGGGCTTCTAAGTATGGAGTTTGACATGTAATCTCCTGCACTTGGAATCGGTATTGCCCAACTGTCATAATGTTCATTCGCCCATCTTCCATAATATCACTGTCGATGATTTTTACAGCAGTCCCAATGCTATAAGAATCATCGATCACACGACCACCCTTGGCCAAAATAATACCAAACTCAGAATCTTCTTGCAAACACTCATGAATCATTGATCTGTACCGATCTTCAAAAATATGTAAAGGTAAGATGTTACCAGGAAACAAAACAACATTCAGAGGAAAAAGTGGGAGGTTAGTGGCCTGCTGTTGTCGATTCGTCATTGTTACTCGGGGTTTTTCATTAATAAAATAAGGTGATAGATGCTATCACAGTCTCAAGTGCCTGTCAAATTTGAAATCAACTGACTGACAGAATTAAACAAGGAGAATCGAGTATTTGACCTTGATCGAGAAAATGGTAGACGTTAGGATATTTACGGACTAGTTTTTAGGACAATGAGATGAAAACATATCGAACAGCTATAATCGGTTGTGGTCGTCGAGCCTACGGGCATGCTAATGCTTACCAGCTGATATCTAATGCTAAATTAGTTGCTTGTTCCAATAAATCGGATCTTAGTAGAAGGCGAAAATTTGCAAATACCTACAATACTGCCAGCTATTCTAGCGCCAAGCGGATGATTGAGGAAGAAAAACCGGATTTAGTACATTTGGTTACAATGCCGGATCAATCGCTAAATTTGTTACGAATGGTTTCAGAGTTGGGTGTCCCAGCTTGTTTGGTAGAAAAACCGATTGCCTATGGTGTAAGGGATTGGCAACAATTGTGTGAATTAGAAGCAAAATCCACAACCAAATTCGGAGTTTCCAAACAATTTCGCTGGCATCCTCGCTTACTAGAATGTCGTAAAGTTTTGCAATCAGGTCAACTCGGACGACTAAAATGGTTGAATATTTCTGCTCGAATGAACTTATCAGCTCAAGGAACACATATGATAGATTGGGCAATGTTTCTCAATAACGACTCGCCAGTAAGCCAAGTTTTCGGTAATGTTGGCGGTGTAAAACCGATAGATAGTTCTTATTCTTCTCCGGCATATGGTATTGCTGAAATCGTATTCGCTAACGGAATTCGCGGATTTTGGCATTCAGGAACTTCAGCTCCAATGGTTATAAAGGATCCAACGATTTACAAGCACACACATATTATGGCCTATGCAGAACTAGGTCAGGTTAGTTTCGAAGAATTTGGACGTTGGCTGATTCAATCACCACTAGAAAGTCGGGGTGGGCAAATTAGTGATGGGGATCGAAATTCTTATAACGATATTGCACAAGCTGGTTTAATCAAAGCAATGCTAGATTGGATAGAGAATGACCAGCAGCCAGTAGCAACGAATCTTAAGCTAGCCTTACACCAATGGAATACTATTTTGGGTCTATACACAAGCGCCATTCTACGGAAACCGGTTGAAATACCATTCAACCCATCAAATGATCTAATAATTAGATTAAGGTCAGCGCTTGGTCAGCTTCCGTTGGAATAATGTATGGTTTTATAATCTACCCTAGAAAATTAATGCCTGGTTGGGCAACTTGTGGCCTATGCAACTGGTTCATTTGGGCTCTTTTACTATAGGACGAAATCGTCTGGTTAAGTAGCTGGACAGGAAGAGGTTGAGAGGAAGACGGATCTATCTGAGGTTTAAAAAGGTGTATCGAGTGAAAGTTGTGTTGAGATTTAGCTTCTTTTCTGATGGGGTCATCATTTAGGAAAAGGTTTTGTACGACGATTGCTGGCTGAACGGTACTATGTTTTTGATGAAATTGGCCAGTAAGAAACAGAGCTTTTTCCAAATTAGGTGTTAGTTCTTTTTTCAAGGCCGGCATAACTTTAGATAAATATTCTTGCTCTGTTAGTGAACTGGGAATTAAATACTCAATCACACTAGTTGGTTTGTTACCGGTTGTCTGTTTATTTGGCTGTTTGGACTGCGAAGTGGGTAATTCAGCGGGTTTGGGGGCGGGCGATTCATTCCTGAAATTCGACAGCCGTTGCGTCAAACGATTGGCTATACCAGTCAGATTCATGGCCTAATATCCTTTGTTAGAAGGGTACTACCCTCTTACTTGTCGATTATAGTGGTTAATTCTTGAGTTAGTTAATGTGATCGGTCTTCAAATTTCGCTTATAAATACGAGTTCTTTGTTTTTCAAAGACCAATTTATAATTAGCTTCTATACGTTTTTGAATTGTTGAATCCATAGGTAACGACCAAGTATAGATAAAGTCGACTAAATCAACATATGGAGTAATTTTCATCTTTCTTGGTTTGGTTTCGATAATAGATAAATTGGGTCGAACATCTTTGAATGCAGGATTAAAAAGAATAGGAAAATAATCAGTATTAGCTTCGTAATTGTCCCATTCAACTCCACCTGTGTAAGCACAGTAATAACCAATGGCATGAAGAAACATACCAATACGTTGGCACTGGCCGCGAGAATCGAAAATAAGAGGTAAAACTCGGCTATTCGGACTGATTTTGTGTAGTCCGGATCGAAATTCTTTCATATCTTTGTCTAGCTTTGGATATAAGTTGATAATATAACCGAAGTTAATTAAAGCGATTAAAATTAAAACACTAAAAACTACCCAACGAGTCAGCTTATATTTAGGAAATTGGAAAAATGGTATTAAGAATAAGAAGGGGTATAGGCTTAGTCGGTGACTAATAAAACCTCCCCCGGACATTCCATCTGGTACCAAAACATATAGAATGATACAAACTAAACTAATTAGGAAAAAGCTATCTTTATATTGGAAAGACAAGTGGCGTTTTTTCCAAATGCTGGAGGCTAAATTGAGTAAAGTCAGGATAAGAAGAAGCAGGAAACAAGCTGATAAGATTTTGCCTAATTTCAGCTGAAAAGTCGTAAATGAAAATAGAATCTCTAGATTTGAAACGTATTCGTATAAGCGGCGAATTGGCCAATGAACATGGTTACTTTTGGTGCCATGCGAAAAAATAAACCATATTGGTAAAGCACAAGATGGGAGTAGCATTGGTATTTGCCACAAATGTTTTTTTAAGTTACTTAACCGAAAAGTTAGCAACCAGAGAATTGAAACAACTATCAGAGTAATGACGGTTGACACCATATGTGAAAAATAGCAACAAACCATAATCAAGTTGAATACGATAGCTTGCTTATAACCTAATTTTTGGTGGTTATCCCACCAATAGCCTACTGCCAGTAAACAAAAGCCTACGCTGTATGAAAAATTGTAGAACCCCATGTGAAGAAGATAGTTATAAACAAAGGGAAATAAAAGTAAAGGTAAGCTGTTGGTACTAATCTCACTAAAGAACGAATACTGAGACTTGTCTAATAAAAATGAGCCCCTACCAACACCAATAATCAGAAACCGACCAGCATAAAGGAATAGAATAACATAACCACTTAACATTATTTTTTCGGCTATCAAGGGGTCAACTATGAACATGAGACTTGCAATGACAAGATGCCCAAACCAGTTAGGCATTGGTTGTAGATTCAAGTCATAGTATTGTTGAAGGAGAGGATATTGTGTGGTATTAAAATATTCTTTGAGGATGAAAGAATTATATACATGGCTCGGCCCATCTTGAGTTGGAAAAAATTGAATTGACCAAATTGGTAAAAGATAAAGAAGTGTTAAAACAAAGAAGAGGATGTTAGACGGTACTGAAAAATAGTTGTAGAGTCGCTGACCAACGTGATGAAGCATTCCGTTTTCATTATCGTGCAAGGTTTTCTTTGTCCGCTGTTAATTCAAGCTAGCCGATATAAGAACTATTTGACGTTCATTAGAAAGAATCAAATCTTATGAAATGAAAGAGTTTGTCAAAGGAGGGAGCGGTCAGAAGACAAAAAATAGACACGACTCACAGTTATTAAAGCTTTAATTTCAGTCAAAGGCTTCCTGGTGATGATGATCGATATTGGATTGCAAGTAACCAACTTCAGGTCAACGTAATGACTTTGGTGGCCTCAGAATTTCAGAGAAAATAATCGCTTGACGAGCGTCACTTGGTTTAAAATTGATGAGTGGATGATTCGATTTTAACTCATCAGATTTCTGTTCAGAGTAGCCTGTTATGTTGGGTTCAAAAACGATAGGCTCATCCAATATTTCGTCTTCGTCTATCCCTTCAATTTCATCTGCGATTAGCTCATTTTGCTCAGGTGCTGACTCAGTTTCAGGTTCTATAAGTTCGTTGATGAAGGGTAGCTTTAGTTTCCCATCTTCCGTCAAGCCATAGTCGTTCTCATTTGTCTTTTTGCGACGGTATAGTCGATTGAAAATTACAAAAATCCCGACTGCAATATACCCGAGTATTTCAAGAATACCATCCATTTTTGATTACCTTATCTTTAAACCATATGTAAGTAATACTACTTAGGTTACACCACACCAACCGAATGACTCGATCGACTTGTGTTCTGTTCTCCCGTTGGAGCAGCAATCGATTGTCTCATTTCTGTGTCGGCAATGACGTTTCGCAAGTTGTAATACTCGGTCACGTTCATTCGATTAGTATTAAACGCATCAGCGATAGCCTGTGGCACTTCCGCTTCAGCTTCAATTAATTCGACTGTTCTCTCTTCAACCAAAGCTTTCATTTCTTCAGCCTGGGCTTCTGCAAGTGCGCGCTTTTCTTCAGCTTTAGCTTGAGCTATTTTCAGTTCTGCGTGAGCTTCGTCTGTTTGTAGTTTAGCACCTACGTTTTCACCAATATCAATATCTGCAATATCTATGGACAAAATCTCAAAAGCCGTGCCAACAGCCAATCCCTTGTCCAGAACACTCCTGGTAATTTGCTCCGGATTCTCAAGTACCGCTTTGTGGCTAATTGCAGAACCAATGGTGGTAATAATTCCCTGTCCCACGCGAGCAACAATGGTCTCTTCAGTTGCACCACCTACCAACCGGTCTATATCGGCACGAACTGTCACTCTTGCCCGCACGACTAGCTGGATACCATCACGGGCTACTGCGGTGATTCCTCGTTTGTTTTCGGTATTTTCTGGCACATCAATTATTTTAGGATTGACACTCATCTTCACTGCTTCTAGCACATCTCTGCCGGCTAAGTCAATTGCTGCAGCTTGATCAAACTCTAAAGGAATATTTGCTTTACTAGCCGCAATTAATGCTCTAACTACGTTTCCAACATTACCACCAGCTAGGTAGTGTGCCTCCAGATTATCCAAACTTAGGCGAAGACCAGCTTTGGTTGCCTCAATTTGAGGGTCTACGATTTGTCTAGGTGGGACGCGACGCAGTCGCATCGGAACTAAGTCTCCAAAAATTCGCACAGCAACACCAGCTGCACGAGCTGCGATCCACAATCCAAGTGGAACATAATTGCCGACTAGAACGAAAAATAGGACTATAATAACGGCTAGGATCGGCCAAAAAGTGAACAATTCCATAATTCTTCGCTCCTACTCTGTTAGGGTTTCCGCTTGTGGTTGGGTATTTAAATTGCCAGCTCGGAAAGCACCTGCTACTGCTCTTGGCACCTGAGCTTCATCTTCAACAACTTTCGCTTTCATTTCTTCGACCTTCGCTGCCATAACTTGTTTTTCGGCAATAGCCATTGCTCGCCTTTCTTCCGCTTTAGCTTGAGCTACGATTTGATCGGCTTCTGCTTGTTCAGCTCTCAGTGAAGCACCAATGTTTTTATCAACGTTAATATCAGCAATATCGATAGACAAGATTTGGTACGCAGTACCAGCATCTAGACCACGTTCCAAGACTGTTTTGGAAATAATATCTGGGTTTTCCAGAACGTCTTCGTAGGTTTCCGCTGAACCTATAGCACTGACGATTCCTTCACCTACACGCGCCAAAATTGTGTCTTCACCAGCACCACCAACCAATCGGTTGATATTGGCTCGAACTGTAACCCGAGCATTTGCTAACAGTTGAACACCGTCTAATGCCACAGCAGAGACAGCTGGAGTTGCTATAACTCGTGGGTTTACACTCACTTGGACGGCTTCAAATACATCCCTACCAGCTAAATCGATGGCAGCTGCTTGCTGAAAATGCAACTCAATTTTGGCTTTATCTGCCGCGATTAAAGCATTTACGACCGAGGTCACATTGCCACGAGCTAGCAAGTGAGCCTCTAGGTCTGTTATGTTCAGTTTCAGTCCAGCTTTAACTGCACTAATTTGAGCGTTGACGATGACTTGTGGGCTGATCCCCCTTAGTCGCATTCCAACTAAATCACCAAAAATGCGGACTTTCACCCCAGAGAATGAGGCCGCAATCCAAAGTCCAACCGGGACAAACCACAGTAAAATAAAAAAGAAAACGATCACGATGATCGCTGGGATGGCAACTAACGAGCCAAGCTGTTCCAACATAATCTAAGTCAGCTCCTTATTTCAATACTAACTTTATTTTCTCTAAATTGTGAGTTAAAAAGGTAAATCCATATCATCTTCAGGAGTCTTTGGTATTACAACTTCTTCTTTGTCTCCACCCAAATTGAAGCTGAACTGCAGACCTGGTTTGGAAGTTAAAGATAGCGACAGAGTAGCATTTTCGCTTATATCGTAGCGTAGACCTCCACTGCTAATATTATCTAACCGAAAACCGTTTACGAAGGCTGTTCTTGAAAAGTCGACAGTAGCCCAAATACTATCAGAAAGAGCAAATTCTGCTCCAAGCTGTAATAATGGAACAATATTTAGGCCTTTGCTCGACATATGAAGACCACCGGCCGCATGAAAACGCAGAGCCTGACCAAGATTTAGTGTAGCTAAAATTTGAGGCTCGACAGCAATAAAAGACATGCCATCCGCAGGTGTTTGGTCTTGAAATTCTCCATCGGAATTTATTCGGTCATCTCCCGTAAAGCCTGATAGGACACGGCCAAAAATTGCTACAGCCGGAAGTCCGTCTTGGGACTCTGGCTTGATACCATATTTGACTGCAATTTCCCCATTAAAGATTGGTTGAGGGTAAACACGGGTGTTTTTGTCAGGATCATCAGTCTGAAAAAAGTTAGCAACTTCTTTACTTACCTGACCAACAGAATATGTACCACCTATGGCTAAATCGACATTCTCCGTTATCCCGAAGGTCAGGGACAATGGTAGTAGGATGGCTTTGGCGCGGTATTTGATTTGATGTTGCTCTGCAAAATTACCAATGACCGTTGATTGAGTAACTGAGTTATCATTTTGGACTAGCTTTTGATAGGCTAGAATACTTGCTTGGCTAGAATTTCCGCCCTTACCTAATGTGTCTGCTGTCTGCATCATACCAAGTTGAGTTCCTGCTGCCGATTCGAAAAAAGCAGACGAAATGAAGCAAAGAGCAAAAAGGAGATGCCCAAAACGAAAATTACACAACAAATGCATTGATAATCCCTGACTCGAAACAATAAAAAGTTATTAGTGACAATAAAAGATAAGTTAGTTCCTTCATCATTGGCCTTGTACCCCTTCGACTAAATCTTCAAATCCAGGAGGAGGAGGTGCGGCAGCCATCATACCTTCGTCGGGTAAGCCTGTATCTGGTCGAGGAGTTTTATCAACAGCAGCTACATAATATAGTTTAGGAATCAGTTGCATTTTTTTATTTAACAACCAACCTTCGTTTTCTAACAAAACAAAAGTTTGACCTGCTGAAAGAAAACGTCGAGGGGCTAATTCTCCTCCCTGTGAAACCGGCTTTTCATCTTGCTTAGTAGAGTAAATTTGGTAACCCTTTAGATCTTTTTCTACGTTTGCTTCCCATCTCAATGCTACATCATACTTGCCGTTAATTTTAGAGCGGTATTGGGACAGTAAATTGAGAGGCATTTGCGGTGGAATGTGTCCCACGGAGGCTTCGACTTCAGTAATACTTGGTACCCCGAATTTGTCATAGGCAACCAGCCGGTATTGTTTGCTTTCACCATCTTCGTTGAAAGCGGGATCAGAGAAAAAGAAGGGACTTTCTAGTGTATAAGGCCGGCCAACTTGATCAAACTTTGAACCACCAGGAGTTGTAGAAAAGATCCGGAATTCTTTAAAGTCTCCCGGAACAGGATAGTCCTTCCAAATCAGTGTAATAATTAAATTGCGGCTCTTATCAATTAGTAATTTTGGCTTAGGTGGTGGAGTACTGGGTGTTGTTGCTTGACTCGGCCATAGAGGTATGGTTTTGGTATCATCGGTTTGGAATTCTTTTGGGTTAGGGGTTTCTACCCCCCCGACGTCAACATAAGAAACACGATAAATGTAAAGATGAGGTTCCCCTGTCGTATCCAGCTGGTCATTCAAAATACCATTTTGGTCAACATATTGATTGTCTTTGCCACTGACTTCACCGACTTGTGTAAATTTGGGTTGTATGTCCCCTGTAAACTGTCGATAAATTCGGTATTTGGACACCCCTTGATAATCCAACTGGTTCCATTCAACCAAGACTTGTCGGTCGCCAGGAGTAAGTTTCAAACCACTAGGTGACCCAGCGGTTCTGGGGTTATCAGGATCAAACGGATTGGCTAGGTCATCGCTACTTCCGCAACCAACAGATATTATCAAGCAGAAGATAACCAAAAATTGGAGTAAATACACTTTACCAATCAAAATTCTTTCCTCCAGACGACTTTAGCTTCGCGTTTTACTAGGTCGACTTGAGGTGATAAACCAATCGAAGTGTCGGTTTGGGGCAAAGTTAATTGGTGTGAAACAACACTATCAGTGGCTTGTTTCCAAATTGAAATTATTAAAGACAAACCAGCAATACTCAGTCCAGCCCTAGCCACGACAACACTGGCTGTTTGAATTCGACGATAATCCTGTCTGTATTTTTTTATTTCGCTCTGAAAAGCAGTTCGAAGGTAGTTATCATAACTATCTTGTGCCGACTTATTGAGATAGAAACTGCTAACGCTCAAACCAATACCAGAAACAAACATCAATGTTGGTAACTTATTAATTCTGGATTGAGCCGGCTGTTCTGATAGGAGACACATTAGGGTTCCTAAACTCAATAACACCAGAATCTTTCGTTGAGTAATCACTTATATTTTTATTCCTAATGGTCTACTATGCTTTGACGCTTTCTCAATCTTGAATGTTTAAGTGTCGTTATTCTGAGCCGCAAACACTTTAGGGTTTAGCCACTTCCAAAGTCTTAGCCAAGATACCAAAAGTAAACCACCCAGAAGAGCACCAATACAATCGGCAATCCAGTCAGTAACATCCGGTGATCGGTTTTTTACAAATGACTGATGCCATTCGTCTGTAGCCCCGAAGATTGATACTACCACTATCGACAAGACAAATGAAGCTATGCGCTGGATAGGCAAACTAAAGAAAGCCCTCGTTAGCCAAAAACTAAAACCTGCATACCCTATACAATGGTATAGCTTATCTACACCAGCAAACCTTTCTTTCGGCAACGGGGGGTGTGACATGTGTGACAATGCGAATATCAATGCCATACAAAGCACTGGGGGTAACCAAAATTTCAGGAAACGCAATTTGATTTAATGAAAATTGACGAAAACTCGCTGAGTAAATAAATTACTCACAACTTGGAAGCGTAGATAGAATTTTACTGTCATCTTATTTCTATTGTCAAGCTGAGTGGCTTTTTGATGAGACCGAGATAGCCAATCATATCAAAGATTTGGTAATTTGATAGTTATGGTAGTGCCTTGTTCTATAACCGAGTCTACAGTAATTTGACCCAAATGCTGTTCGACCAATTGTTGACAAGTGGATAAACCCAGTCCAATGCCTGACGACTTGGTGGTGAAAAATGGATCAAAAATACGCCCCATGGTTTTTGAATTCATACCTAAGCCAGTGTCGGAAACTTTAGCTTCGACAAATTTTTCTGACTCACAGGTTGTCAGGTGCAGTTTGCCTCCCTTTGGCATAGCCTGCATGGCATTCAAAATCAGGTTAATCATCACTTGTTTGATTTTGTCAGCATCGATTGATATCATTGGAAGTTCGATGGCCAGATCTTTTTCAACTTTTATGTGGTGGTGGCTCAAGTTGGCGGTCATTAGTTTTAGGACATCATTAACGATAAGATTTAGGTCTGTCATAGTTCGATCTAGTTTAGTTGGGCGAGCTAGGTCCATCCATCCTCCAACAATAACTTCAATTCGTTCGATTTCATCCAAGATCTTGCTCATTGATTGTTGGACGGAAGTATCTGATATCTTCTCTAAAGTTATTTGTGTCAACATTCTGATAGACGAGAGCGGGTTGCGTACTTCATGCGCAAAAGCAGTTGACATCTGGTGAATAGTGGTCAATTTCTCAGCGTTCAGGATGCTTCGTCGCGACTCTCGTAATTCTTTTGTCATCAGGTTAAAAGCTTTGGTTAACTCGCCAACTTCATCGTGTCTGAAAACCTCACATTGGCCTTCTAAATCACCACCAGAAACCTGCTTAGTAAACGCAACTAATCTATCAATTGGCCGTGTAAAATGTTTTCCAATTAGGCTACTAATAGTTACAACTAGCAGGAGGCCAAAGCTAGCGATTATAAAGGTCATTTGAACAGTCTGCTTTTTTGCTTCTTCCACGTGGTTCATGGGGCGAAGTAAGCAGTAAATACGATTCAGAGATTGCTGAATATAAACAGCTTTGTAAATTGTGCCTGACAAGCGAATATTGTTTATCACTGGATGATTTTGCTTTTGTAGTTGCTGACGAACAGACTGCAAGTTGAAAATTAGCTTCAGGTCAAGCCAATCTAGATCAGCCAATTCAATCAATGTTGTTCCGTTTAACGTATTATCTCCACCAAAAACAACTACTTCGCATTGGTAAGCTTGCTTAACTTTGTTTGGCTCTTCAATGTACTGCGTACGCTGAATTGTCTCTATCCATTGCTTTGTTTCTCTACTAAACTGCTGGTCGTATTGGCTACCAAAGAATGTAATAGTCAGAACTAGCATGCCAAAAATGGTAACCGAAAATAGCAAGAGAAAAGGCAGGGTAATCTTTGTACGAATTTGTAGATTAGGCCAAATCGATAGCCTACTCATAGTTGTTAATTTGGCTGAGCCAAATCTTGGGATATAATGAGTATTCGATCTACCGGAGGTTCTTGAATGGAACTTTGCTGGCCATTCGGCCAACGAACTAGCACTTCTTTTAAACTTTTGTTAGCACCAAGCCCGAAGTGAAGGCGTGTATCATTAGTAGACATGTAGCTTGCGCCGGCCTGACATTCTCTAACCCAACTACGATTAGTTCCATGCACTGTCACTTTAGAGCCAATACCGTATCGGTTTCCTTTTTTACCAATCAGTTTAACAGTCAGCCAGTGGCCTTTGGTGGGTGAATCGTTACGCCAGAGTGTTGGTTGATCGTGAGCATTGTTGATAAGTATATCAACGTCTCCATCGTTATCATAGTCACCAAAAGCTGCCCCACGGCCAGCTTTGACGGGCGGGGATGGGTTGTCTGAGATCACGGCCTGTTGAAAATTATTGTATTCGTTGCCAAGTAGTAAGTGATCAACTTGAAGGTAAGTTGTGCTGGAGTCATACAGCTCAATTTGGTCCTGAATGTGTCCATTCACCAAGAAGATATCTAAGTAACTATCGTTGTTGAAGTCGAACATACCAGTTCCCCAACTTACAAAGGGTAAGGTGTAACCAAGGCCTGCCGCAAAAGAAACATCGTCGAAAAATCCATTACCTTCATTTCTATACAAAGTATTCAACTGTCGTTGAAAATTAGTAACCAACAAATCGGGATAACCATTACCATCATAGTCGGCAAATCCGATACCCATGCTGCCTTGCACATTTCCGTGGTCATCACAATCGACACCAACCAGCCAAGCAACGTCCTGAAATGTTCCATCACCATTATTCTGGTAGAGGAAATTTTCAGTACCGTCATTGGCAACGAACAAATCAAGGTCTCCATCATCGTCGTAATCAGACCATATAGCACTCATACCTTTACCAACCGGATTATGAACTCCTGTCGACTGAGTAACATCTTGAAATGTACCATCACCCAGGTTGCGGTACAACCTGTCAGCTTGTCCCTGAAACTCCTCAGGACCACAATACACGTCAATTTCTTGTTCAACACAGGTTTTATGAACACTTAGCTCAAATTTACAGTAATTGGTCAAATAAAGGTCTAGCCAGCCATCACCATCGTAGTCAGCAAAAGCTGAGCCTGTTCCCCAAGCAGAGTCTCCTACACCAGCTAATTGGGTAATATCTTGAAAAGTCCCATCTCCCAGGTTTCTGTATAAACGATTAACTCCAAAATTAGTGATGTACAAGTCAAGCCAATTATCACCATCATAGTCAGCTACAGCTACACCAGTTCCATAACCTTTATCCTCGACACCAGCGTTTACCAAAACAAAACCACCTGCGCCAGTATTTCGATAAAGTTGATTTACGTGATCGCTAACCTCGGATTGTTCATCTTCATTTGGGTACGAGCTAGCATTGACCAGATACAAATCCATTAACCCATCGTTATTATAGTCCAGAAAAGCACAACCTGAACCAATAGTCTCAATGAAGTATCTGTTTCCTTGACGTCCATCGAAATGACGAAAGGTTATTCCAACTTCCTGTGTAACATCTGAAAATAGGGAGGTATTGTTCGACAGACTGGCAAGGTCATCATCAGACCAACAGGGCAAACTGAACAAAATTATGACTAAAGTTGCAAATATTTTGAATAAAAGCATACAATTTCCATCATATCATGTGAGTAGAATTGGTGTCAATTGAGGGGCTGTTATACTAATTGTGAATGATAACTTAGTCGCTTCATAAATAAAAATGGAGTTAAGTTTAATAAAGACTAACAAAAATTCGCTTATTGCTTTTTAACCTAAGATTTTTATCAAGATGTGAAGGGTTAACTCAGGCCAAAAGCACTTATGGAAGCTTCAATTTCGAGTCAACAATACGAATTACTAGAGAGTTTACTATGGGATGGGCAATCTCTTTTTTTAGAGGAGGCTCACATCAATCGCCTTAACCAAGCTGCCAGTTTTTTTTGTTTTCCATTTGATAAGATAAAAATTGAAGCAAAGCTACACCAGCACTGTTCTATGTTGCCCGCTTCACCTCACAAAATCCGACTATTAGTTGACAAATCTGGAAAGATTACTTGCCAGTCCCTCAGGATTTCGCCCGTTAATTTACCCGTTACTTGTCGGTTAGCTGAATCTCCAGTTGATATAAAAAATCCGTTTTTGTATTACAAAACAACCGAACGAACTATCTATGACCAAGCTATGTCGGCTGTTTTAGCTAATCATGACGACTTTGAGGAGGTATTACTCTGGAATCAAAGAGGCGAGTTAACTGAATCAACAAAAAGTAATATTATTGTTGAACGAGAAGGCGAACGTTTTACCCCCTCATTGGCTTGCGGACTTTTAGCAGGTACATTCCGTCAACACTTGTTACAAGAAGGCAAAGTTAAAGAAAGCATTATTAGCTTAGATGAATTATCGACTATTCGCCAGCTTTGGTTGGTTAACTCTGTACGAAAGTGGCAGACAGCTGAGCTCCTTCCGATTTTGGAGCGTGGTCATATACTGCAGTAGACATTCCAGCTCTTATAAAAAACTTTAATTAGTATATGCTGGCTTGAATCTACTTTTGAAGGATATTTCAGTCCAAAACCCAATCGATCGAATAGTCGGATGTGAGGATCTGATCGGGGGGACAAATGATTTACTTTTTTGCGACTTTCCATTCTTCACTAAATTTGGCAATTTCAGGTGAGGGAAAAAAGAAAATAATAGAAGATGAAGAAAAGAAAATTAGGAGGCTCAAACCCATGTAATTCAGCAGGTTTGAGCCGTTGACATCTATCGTTGAGTTTTTAAACTTCCCCATGTAGTGGTTAGTTTAGATTTTGGGTCCACAGCAGTAGTATCTGATTCCTTAGTACCAAAGTATTCAAGTTCGCCCAGTTGGAAGTAAGCTCCATCGGGCCAATTTTCAGTTTTCATAGTTACAAAACGGAAAAACTTATACCCGGTGGTCTGAACATCAAACCCATCAACCTTACCGGCCTCAAAAAGTATAACCTGCAAACGCTCAGTAAAAAGGTTCTCCCCATCACGAGAGTAGATTGGGGTGAAATTTTCGCCATCATTTGAACCGTGAATTTCCCACTTAATAGGATCTCTTTCCGGAGCGTCGTTGGCTGAAGAAACAGTGAAGTGAGACAAAACATACGCTTCTTCAAACTCGGCAGTTACGCTTATTACTTCACCTTCTGCAATACCACCTGGTCCACAGCACCATTTGTCGTTGCCACCACCTAATAGATTATCAAAGACATTAAAAGCAGATTCTCCTCCCCCAAATGCAGGTTCGTCACTGGCTGTGAACTTAGCATTATAATTTGTATCTTCATCTGGAAGACCATCGTCTTCAGGATCAGTTAGGTCTCCTCCTAGTAGTGCATCCGTTCCCACTCCTAATACTTCACCATGGGTTTTAATCCCTGCCTCTACTACAGAAATGGCACCGATCATTAATAGGAATCCGGTTAAAGCCAGAGCCGTTTTGGTAATTTTCATCTATTTTATCCTTTATTGAGAAATGAATTTCATTTCTACTACGAGTTTCATATTTTTGCAAAAGCACAGATCATTCAGAGATAACATCTATGCCAATTACTGAAATATTTAAATAACAAGCACAAAGGCTACCATGCTATTTACGCGCCTTTCAAAAGTTTATAAAAGATGCGCAAAAGACAGGAAAAAAGACAAAAATATTAACAAAAAATGAGTTATGGTAAGGTTTTGTCAAATAAGCTTCAAACGACAGAAATGTAGACCATAAACGATGAAAGTTACTGAATTAATTATTTATGAATTACAAAAAGCCTAGAAATTTTTGGATTTGGCCCAAATTGTCGCCAGCTTATCCTTCTTATCAACTGACAATGCTGGTACGATTCTTTTATTGACGTAATTTTCTAGTATCTCACTCATCACTTTTCCTCGATCAGGAGCAGCGTCAGCAATCTGTCTTACAATTACAAACCGTCCACCATGAGTCGTACTTTTGATTATTACAGGGTCATGAAAGTCATCACCATTTGAACCAAAACTGACCTCTACCTCCCAATTGTCGTCAGCATCAATTTGCGATTTTTTCATTGGTCTTGTTGACTTATATTTGGCTGGTAGGTTAGGTACATACTTTTTGCCATCAACGGTTGGTGCAAACGGACTTTCGTCCCCCCAGCAGTCAAAGTTACTATCAGTGATAGTTTTTAGTCCTGCGTCGCCGTTTTTTCCACCGCCCTTGGTCACGTAGAAAATATAATCAGCAGTATTCATAAACATATCACCGCCTTCTAGAAATTTTTCAGCAATGGATTCTTCTTTCTGAGTATTACCCGGTTCATAAAGGCTTACAGGAAAATAACCAAAGGTTATGATAATATCAAGTTGGTTATTTCCAGTTCTTTTTTTGGCAAAAGTTCCAATATCTTTATCGTTATAAACTTTGACTCTTCTCGCAAATTTTGTCCTGAGAATTTTTTCACTATCAGCTTTGGCTGCCGCTAAGTTAGTCCAGCCGACCGATTCGTTGAAAATAGCTATTTCACCCATTCGAGTGATCTTGGGCGCTGAATCTGCTCGGTTTTCCCCGTCAACAGTGGTTTGATCTGGCTTCGTCGGTTGGGAGGCTTCAACTAGTGGAGATTGTTCAATGTTATTCGATAACAGGGTTTTTAGCTCCTCCATCTCTTTTTTCATTTCTCTT
>JACLAC010009592.1_pt1 | contig 100820 bp, 85 predicted proteins | sample 8027881 | NCBI WGS metagenome assembly JACLAC01 (sample SAMN15725517, study PRJNA655200) | protist metagenome | isolation source: fluorescence activated cell sorting (FACS) single amplified genomes of... | place: Spain: Blaines Bay Microbial Observatory, Mediterranean Sea | collected 2016-01-19
CCGATGAGCCTCATCGCGCAAATTCAACAAGACTTACAGCAAGAAAACTTTGACAATAATAGCGCTGAACTGCCGTTATTTGCCGCGGCCGATGCAATACATCAGCGAAAGCGAGTCAGTGTTTCTATAGGGGTTGTATTGGCAGCACTGCTCGTGCCCATAGGGCTGCTCGCGCTGGCGTGGACGTTTGCTCCTAGCACGGACAAAACCCCCGAGTTGCTGGCAGACAACGCTGCTCTGGGGTCAATTCAGGCGCCTGGTGCATCAGTGCAACTCAGTAATGAAGCGGCCGAACCGATAGTTGAGCGGGTACCTGCTGATAAGCCAGTTGAGCAACCCCAGCCACGTGCTTTGCCCAAGTACGACGAGGCGGTTGCGCCGAGTGTGCAGGCCGTTAAAAATACTGCCACGCTCGCCTCGGCAACGATTGAAGCTAATAGGGAGCAGGCACCGACTGATCGCATAGCCATCTCAGCCGCCAAGTTGCAAGCCTCGAAAATTAAAGAGTCGGTGAGTGATAACAGCGCCAGCATCGAGCCTCAGGTAATTAAGCCAACCCAGGCTTCCTTGCCAGCTACTCAACCTGTGGCGCGTGCCAAAAAAAATACGGTTAAGCGGGCGCCGGTGCAATCAATTGGCGTTGTTAAAGAAGCTCGTCCTGTGACTAATGCAGAGCTCGATCAACAATTTGCCGAGAAAATTCAAAAAGATTTGCAAGAAGGAAGAGCCAGTGCGGCATACCGGCTACTTGAGAACCGTTTAACCAAGGCAGATGATATGCCCGTTAGTGCCACATTATTTGCCGAACTATTAATTGATGATGGGGCCTTTTCTCGCGCTCAGCAGCTGCTAGATCGTTATTTGGTGCTGTATCCCGCTTCTCAGCAATTGCGCATTAAGCAGCTACGCTTATCAGTAGTTCAAGGTTTGTTTGCCGACGCGCTAAACTCTATAGGTGCTTTCGATAGCCGCTTGTTAAAAAGCATCGAAGTGATGGAGTTGCAAGCGGTAAGTTTACAGTCGAGCGGAGATTATGAAGCGGCAAGTTTTGTTTACCAAAATTTGCTGGTAAGGAATCAAGATAACGCCCGCTGGTGGATGGGTTTGGCCGTTGCTTTTGATGCTAACGCGCAAACGAGTGAGGCGAGGCAGGCCTTCTTGAAAGCTCTAGAACTACGCCAATTAACTGCGGAGCTTAGCAATTATGCCGAGCAACGTGTCGCACAATTGTAAAGGCTGCAAAGTAGAAAATTATGAGTGAGCGGCTTCAAAAAATTCGCATCGGCGACTTGCTAATCCAGCATGACATTATTACTCAGCAGCAGTTAGAGTTTGCGCTTCAGGAGCAAAAGCTTAGCGGTGCGAAGCTCGGTCGTACTTTAATTGATCTAAAGTTCGTTGATGAAGACCGCATGCTCGAATTGCTGTCTGAGCAATTAGGCGTGCCGTTCTTGCGGTTGAAGGAGTTTCATTTTGAGCAGGAAGTCACTCAGCGTTTGCCTGAGAGCACTGCTCGACGTTATCGCGCAATCGCCTTAAAAGAAGTCGGTGGCGAAATGTTGGTGGGTATGGCCGACCCTACTGATATATTTGCCTTTGACGATATTGGCCGCGCGCTCGGTCAGCCAATAGCCCTTGCTGTCGTGCGGGAGTCAGAGTTACTCGAGTCATTGGATATGCTATATCGGCGTACTGATGAAATTGTTAGTTTAGCGGAAGAGTTAAGCGATGAGCTTGAAGGTGAGGCTTTTGATCTTAGTGATTTTGATGCAGCTGATTCGGAAGATGCGCCTATTGCGCGTTTGTTACAGTCAATCTTTGAAGATGCCATTCAGGTAAGAGCTTCTGATATCCATTTGGAGCCCGACGACACGGTACTACGTATTCGCCAGCGGGTTGATGGTGTTTTACAAGAGCAGGTCATGAATGAAAAGCGCATAGCGCCCGCCTTAGTGTTGCGCTTGAAGTTGATGTCCGGTTTAAATATTTCTGAAAAACGCTTGCCTCAAGATGGGCGCTTCAATATTAAAGTCAAGCAGCACATAGTGGATGTGCGTCTTTCAACGTTGCCAACTCAACACGGCGAATCGTTGGTAATGCGCCTGCTAGATAATTCTGCCGATAATCTCGATATTAATAAAATTGGTATGCGGCCAACAATGCAAGAGCGTTTTTTGCAATCTTTGCATCAGCCGCATGGTCTCATTTTGGTTTGTGGGCCGACTGGCAGTGGTAAGACAACCACACTTTATGGCGCTCTAGCAGAACTGAACCGCTCTGAGACTAAAATTATTACAGTAGAAGATCCCGTCGAATACCAGTTGCCTCGAATCAATCAATGTCAGGTTAAAAGTAAAATTGGTCTCGATTTTGCGGCAGTCTTGCGCGCTTGTTTGCGGCAAGACCCAGATGTGCTGTTAGTGGGCGAGATACGCGATACGGAAACGGCTGAAATAGCTGTTCGTGCAGCGCTGACTGGGCATTTGGTTTTATCTACTCTGCATACAAATGATGCGGTTTCGAGCGCCATGCGTCTTATTGATATGGGCGTGGGTGGTTATTTAGTCGCAAGCTCCGTGCATGCGGTAGTTGCGCAGCGCCTTGTTCGGCGCATATGTGATGCTTGCCAACATGAGTACACGCCTAACGCAAAAGAAAACCAATTACTTACTAAGTGGCTGGGTGACGATCTTGCGAGCGCTAAGTTTTTTAAGGGGGCGGGTTGTTCGCATTGCAATATGACTGGGTATCGTGGGCGGATGGGTGTTTTTGAGTTTTTAGAAATAGACGAGGCTATGTCGGATGCCTTGCGGCGCAACAGTGCCGCTGATTTTGCTAAGGCGGCGGCGGCATCAGAGCATTATGTGCCGCTCAATATGGCGGCACTAGAATATGCTTGCGAAGGTGCTACAACAATAGACGAGGTGTGTCGCGTTTCAGAGATTGAAACTATTTAGCCTATGTTTTATTTCATTCAATCCCTCGTTATTTTGGTGCAGCGCCATACCTTGATTGGGGTAGGAAGTTAACGATGACAGCGTTTGACTACTCGGGCCGGAATGCAAATGGTCAAGTCGTAACAGGTACCTTAGATGCGTCTTCGGATGAGCTTGCTGCGCAACAGTTAATTTTGGGAGGCATCCACCCAACTAAAATAGAGAAAAGAGGTGGTGTGGAGAGCGAGGATGCCATTTCTTTTTCTTTTGGCCCAAAAATAAAACCCGATGAGTTGATCATTTTAACGCGGCAATTGTATAGTCTCGCCAAGGCAGGCGTTCCTCTTAATCAAAGTATTCGAGGGCTGGCGCTCACCCTAAAAAACAAGGCTATGGTGAGCGTTCTTAATGATCTAGAAAAAAATCTCAATAGCGGTGTCACGCTATCTACTGCGATGAGCAAGCATGACGATGTTTTCCCACGCCTATATATCAGCATGGTGTTAGTGGGTGAAAATAGCGGTAAGCTCGAGCAAGCATTAAAAGAGCTGATTGGTCATCTAGAGCTTGAACAAGACACCGCGCGTCGTGTAGGTGGCGCAATGCGCTACCCCATGTTTGTATTTATTGCCATATCTGTTGCAATGGTCGTATTAAATATTTTTGTTATACCGGTGTTTGCCGAATTGTTTGAGCAATTTGGCGCTGAATTACCATTAATGACTAAAGTCCTTATAGGAACTTCTAACTTTTTTGTGAAGTACTGGGTTTACATTGGCTTACTGACGGTAGGCTGTTCGTTTGCTTTTATTAATTGGATTGGCAAAGACGCGGGTCGTATTAAATGGGATGGCTTTAAGTTGCGCATCCCGGTTGTAGGTTCAATTATTTTGCGCGCGGTGCTAGCTAAGTTTTGCAGTACTTTCGCTATGATGTTGGCCGCTGGTGTGCCCCTCATTCAAGCGGTGGAGTTGTGTTCCAGTGCCGTCGGTAACGCAGCCGTCGGTGAAAAGATTCGTGGTATGCGACGCAGCATTGAGCGTGGCGAAAGTTTATTGCAGGCGCTAGGCAACAGCGATATGTTCACGCCGGTACTTATGCAAATGGTTGCGGTCGGTGAACAAACAGGGCAGGTCGATGAAATGCTTGCCGAAGTGGCTGATTTTTACAACCGTGAAGTTGACTACGAAATAAAAAATCTGAGCGCAAATATTGAGCCCATCATTATCGTCATGATGGCCTGCTTGGTGGGAGTGCTGGCCTTAGGTATTTTCTTGCCGATGTGGGATATGTTTGGGGTTGTACAGGGCTAGACTAATTTTTATCAAGCAGTCACAGAGCTTTCTTGCTTTACGAGAATGTATGCCCGAATCTACGCGTTTCTTTAACTTCTACTACACTTAACCTCTTAGTAGAAACTCTCTGATTGATCTTACTTAATGCTCGCGTTTAGCCGCGCCAGTTTTTCGCATGTTTTTAAATTTGATTCGGTAAATCGTTATATGCACAATTATCATTCAAGCTCTTCCTCCAAGTTCGACTCAACGAAGCCCCTTACCGCGAAGCTCCCTGCAGCGAAGCTAAGCAGGCCTTCATTGGGTTTTACGCTGATTGAAGTGGTTGTCGTTATTGTACTAATTAGTATTCTTGCTGCAGTTGCGGCGCCTAGGTTTCTCAACCTAAAAGGTGAGGCCGAAGCAGCAGCTCTGCGTGGAGTGGCTGGCGGATTTTCTAGTGGCGTGGCTATGGGTAAAGCTCAGTGGATTGCTAAAGGCAATGCGAGCGGAAGAGGGGCGCTTAATGACACGCGGGTGGTCATCGATGGCATAGGCTTTAATGTCAACAATTTTGGGTGGCTCGATAGTGTCGATGAAACCGGCAATCCCGACTTAACGGTAACCTCGCAAAATGCCGCCGATTGTCAGGACATTTTTGAATATATCTTGCAGAGCCCCCCATCTAGTACCGTAGAGGTTGATCCGGCGTCCCGCGGTAATGCCCAATATGCCGTGAGTGTTGTCGACGGTGTTGCGTCTGATCGGTGCCGTTATGAACTCATTGTTCGGGCCGATGATATGCCCGAAATTCCAGAATTTTACTTTGATTATGAACTACTTAGCGGCCGCATCACCATTGGCCTACAGGACCAGCTGGGTGTCGATTAACGGCAAACTATCGGTATGCTTCTAATCGTGCTTTTTAGCACGATGCTAAAAAATGATACCTAGTTCACAGTAAACATGAGGCAAAAAGGTCAAACACGGTCTAGAGTTACTACAGGCACTAAGTAATGTTTTTGTGATACACGAGGTAGCTGAGTTTTAGGGGTTTTATTTTCAAGCGAAGAAAGTTGTACGATTCCATAGAGAGGAAAAACAAATGAACAAACAAAATGGTTTTACACTAGTTGAATTAGTGGCGGTGATTGTATTGTTAGGTATTCTTGCGGTAGCCGCGCTTCCTAGATTTATTGACTTACGCGGCGATGCACGCACGGGCACGCTTGAGGCGATTGTAGGCTCAACGCGCAGCGCAGCGGTTCAAGTGTACGCGAAGTCACTGATCCAAAATAAAATAGTGGCTGGTCAGACGGTTGTCGATGGACCATTAACCATTGCTACTGAATTTGGTTATCCTGCGGCCAATGATGTTACTGCGGCTAACGATATTGGCGATTTAGTGAGTGTAGATGGCGACGCGTCGGTAATTTGGATGGCTTCAGACGCTGGTGCAGGTACTGCACGCCTGGTAGGCTACGACGACGATGGCGATGCGGACGTGGCTGATGATAATTGCTACGTCACTTACACTGAATCGGCCGTTGTGGGTACGTTACCTACTATTGTTATCACTGATAACACCGGTTGCTAAGTTTAACGCTTAACATAGCGTTACAAGTACTCGACAAAGCCTGCGCTTCATCACGCGGGCTTCGTCATTTCTAGTATAAAAGATTTATGCAGCAAACCTTCAAGTTCACAAGGTATGTCATTATGGGTAGACCTCATCAATCAAGCGGATTTACGCTGGTCGAATTAGTCGCAACGATTATTTTGGTTGGAATTTTGGCGGTTACTGTTATGCCGCGTTTTTCTGATCGAGGTGGCGTGGTGGAGTATACTCTGCGTGACCAACTTGCTGGACTTTTACACCAAGCACAGCAACGCGCTATGTTTGATCGGAGTGGGCCTTGCTATAGCGTATTAATTAATGGCGCAGGCGTGCAAGTGCAGCGAGATAGCTTACTTAACAGCCCTGAATCGCAAATATTATTTGCCGGTGATTATGCGGGTTTAAGCGTAACCGCTGCACAACTGTATTTTGACTCGCTGGGTAACTTGTTAATGGGCGGTACGAATTGTTCTACATCGTCTATACCTTCATCGCCCGTTACTTTATCTGTTAGTGGCAGTGCTGCTGCGCAGGTAATTGTCCATCCTACAGGTTATGTTGAGCGCACGTTTTAATACTGGATGTAAGTAATGTCGCCCATGATGATAGTACCGTCATTGATTAAACGATCACGCCAGGCCGGATTCACGTTGGTAGAGCTGGTCGTGGGTTTAGTCATTAGTACAATCTCGATTGCTATGTTTGCCACATTAATTGTTCCGCTTTTTACACGCAGCGTTGAGCCATTGCTTCAAATTCGAGCGGCAGAGCTAGCACAATCGATTTTAGAGCAGGCAACGGCCTATCGTTACGATGAAAATACTCCGCTTGGCGGCTCCCCCCCTTGTAATGGTTTTGGTGGGCTTAGCTGCACACCAAGCGCTAGTTTCGGTACCGATGTCGGTGAGGCTAACCGCGCAAGCTTTGACGATATTGATGATTTCAATATTTTCTGTGCGGCGGATAGCAATATTCAAGATGTCTTCGGTAATGATTTAACCACCGGAGGCAGTTTTGCTAACTTTAGTTTTCGGCTTTGCGTTGCCTATGATGGCAATTTTAATGGCGCGATTAATGAGGCCGCCTCTGGCGAGGCAAACGCAAAATTACTTACCGTCACCGTAACTCCTCCGCAACCCGCCTCGGCTTTAACCGTCAGCGTGTATCGCAGTAATTATTGATGAAACTGAACTTATCAAAACAACGGTTGTCGGTGAGCGGCGCTTTGCAGCAACAGCGAGGCGCAAGTCTTGTAGAGCTTGTGGCTGTTATTGTGTTGCTGGGTGTAATAGGCACAGGACTCATCAATTTTATTGCAGGTGGTGCTGAGGCCTACCGCGAGGTCGTGCGCCGCGATGAAGTCGCTCAAATTGGACGCTTTGCTATTGAGAGGGTGGCTAGAGAGCTTCGTAGCGCGCTCCCAGGCAGCGTGCGTACCAGTGGTAATTGCATTGAGTTTGTTCCGGTGGGCGCTGCATCGCTCTATACCGAGCTGCCCGTGGCAGGATTAGCCTCTGCGGCCAACACTTTTTCTGTGGTCAGCTCTGGCAGCGCAGCGGGTATGACCCGCGCAGCAGTCTATACTCTTAATGCAGCAGATGTTTATGCAGGCGGTAATCTACTGCTTGGGTTTAATGCGTCATCGGCTAGTACCGCGGCCGGCGAGACCACTTATACCTTTAGCAGTCCACCCCAGCAATTTGCCGAACACTCCCCAGGCCGGCGAATATTTTTTGTCGACGAGCCGGTCAGTTTTTGCGTAACAGGGCCGGTCACTAACCGAGTGCTTAATCGCTACAGCGACTACGGCTATAGCTCTGTGCAGCCAGTACCGCCTGGTGGCGGCCATTTGCTGGCTCAGTTTATTCAACTGGCCGATGGCGGTGTGGTACAACCCTTTCAGTTCAGTGCCGGCACCTTACAAAGTAATGGCACGGTACATCTCGATTTTCGTTTTTTAGCGCGCGGTACCAGTAGTGAATGGGTTCGCTTTAGTCACGATGTTGTTTTGCAAAATGTCCCATAGTAACGGGGCATAGTTTTTCGCATACTGTAATGTAATACGCGAAATTCAATACGCGAAATTTTTACAGACTTTCTGGGTAGAGGTGTAATCAACACTAAGCGATGAATATATTTCAAAAAATAGCACTGGGTATTTTGTTTGCTCTTGGGGCAATGGCCAGCTCTGCTGATTTTATTACGCCCGCTGCCGTCACGGCTAGTTCGTTTTGGTCGAGCAATCAAACACCCAATAATCTTATCAATAGCTCAGGTTTAAGCGCTAATAATGTGGCGGGCACTCACGATGCCGATGGCGGTGCTTATACCATGTGGTTAGCTGGCGCTGGTGCGCCACTCAGCTGCAAAGTGAGCGACACACCTTTTTTAACATTGGATGGCACCAATGACTACATTGCGCTAAATATGTCATATACCACTACCACAAACAATATTGCTGAGCTTACCGTTGAAGCCTGGGTGAAAACTACATGGTCAACAAGCGGATGGTCTGATAATTGGTCTATTGTTGATTTTGATCGCAGTGAATTTTATAACTTGTTTATTCATGGCAATGGGCAGGTTGGCTTTTCTACCTTTAGCCAAAGCAATGGCGGAATAAAGGATTTTTATTCCGGTAGCGGGCATACTGTGAACGATGGCCAATGGCATCATATAGCCGGAGTTTACGATGGTACCGATAAAATAATCTATATTGATGGCGTTGAAGTCGCGCGACAGGTTAATCCTCACTCCGGAGCCGATCTAGGTCGTAATAATACCACACGTTGGGGCTTTATCGGTGATGGTTCCGAAGCTGCTTCATTTAATGCCAATAGAAATAATATTTACTACGACGGCTCGATTGATGAAATAAGGATTTGGCACGTGGCGAGAACAGCTACACAAATCAATAGCTATAAATCCCTTTGTGTTGATGGCCAAGCCAATTTAGAGGCGTACTATAAAGCCGATGAGCAGGCAGGCACCACATTAACCGATTATTCTGGTAACGGCCACACAGGCACTTTTTTTAATTTTTCGAGTGGACCAACCGCCTACCCCGTGGTGGCATCCCAATCGGTGACTTTTGATTTGGGTCAAGCATATAACCTTACCCAAGCCTATATATGGCAAATGAACCAGCATCTTTCTGGGCGCACTGATTTATACCAGACGCGTGGTGTAGCCAGTTTCGATATCGAAACATCGTTAGACGGAGTAACGTATACGCAGCTTGGAGCGACTCAAACACTCAACGTGGCTGGTGGTGTGCCAGGTGAGCCAGCGCAAGTGAAAGCAATGAGTGTTAATAATGTGCGTTATGTACGCTTTGATATTCGCACCGCTCACGGCGGCGCACCCAACGAGTATGTAGGCTTGAGTGAGGTGCGTTTTGAAGGCACGCCCGTCAGCCCATCCCCCCCTGTGGTTGCCGGCGTACTTTGTAATGATATTTTCACCGACGCGGTGCAAAACTTTACCAATAGCGGCAATAAAATTGAATTAAAAAATGCCATCTTGCAGAACACTAGCGGTACGTTAGATACCGATAATCTAACTGGCAGTGACGCGTCAAGCGCGTGCGGCGGTTCATGCAGTGAAAGTGGCTCTCCCTCAGCTCAAGACACTATTGTGTATTTAGACGGCAGCGGCAGTACCGACATCCAATTGAGCTCTGGAGGCTCTTACATTGCTGGTGATGCGGCGAGTGGCGGCTCAGGCGTTTATGATTTTGACGATGTTGAGCTAGACGATAACACCTCGCTGACGTTCTTACCCAATCCAAGCGGCCCAACGGTTTACTATATCGACGACTGGGAAAATGATGGCGACCCCGACAACGTGACGATAACATTTGCGCCCGGTGATTATTGGACTAAAGGGCACATCGATTTCGATGACAACCTAACGATTAATATCAGCCCTCCGGGTCAAGTCCGCTGGTATATCGGCGGCGGCAGTAATGGCAAACTACATTTAAAGGGCAGTAGTAACAGTATGCAAATCAATGCTGCTGGGCCTCCTAGTAATTTTATTATTTACGCCGAAGATGAAATAAAGTTACAAGACGGTGAGCAGATGAAAGGGTACTTGTATGCCGAAGATAAGATTGAAATAAAAAAAGGATCTTATGTGCAGGGCGCTCTTTCGTCCCAAGAAATAAAGCTCAAAGATAGTCCTGATTCTACAGTTAATTTTGAGCCCTTTGCAGCGACTGTTGATGGCGGAGCATTTTGTGATGCAAGTAGCGTTGCCAGTGCGGTTACCCATTACCATATTCAACCCACCACGCCATCGGTAACATGTGAGCTTGGTACTGTAGTCGTTGAGCCGCATGATGCGAGCCACACAGCACTGCCTAATGACGGCACTACAATTACTTTGTCTACCACTCCGGCTAATGATGGCTGGACAAAAATTATCGGCGCTGGCGCGCTAACAGGCAATCAATATACCTTCGCAGGCGGTGAAACTAGCGCTACATTCGGGCTTGCAAAGACCAGTGCTGCAACGTTAGATATTGATGTTAGCGATGGCAGTGCAACGGACCTTGACGGCGATGCAGCGGAAGACATTGACATTACTTTTAATGATGTGGGCTTTCGTTTTTATGGTAATAACGCGGTTGACGGCGTTGGCAACCAAATAGCTGGTAAACCCTCAAATAGTGCGCCAGGCAGTCAAACCTTGAGTATTCGTGCCATTCAAACCGACCCGGCAACGGGGCAATGTGCCGCGCTCATTAACGGCGGCTCGGTGCCTGTTGGCATGGCTTATACGTGTAATAACCCGCAATCGTGTGCACAGTCGAGTGCATTGAATATTGCAGGCACCAACATTTCGGGCAGCAACGCAGGCGGCAGTTTGAATTATAGTAACGTTGCGCTTAATTTTGACGCAACGGGAACAGCTAATTTTGTAATGAGTTTTGCCGATGCAGGGCAAATTACTATAGCTGCTAACGCTGATGTGGCCGTTGGGGATACTGCGGTAACAGTGCAAGGCAGCAGCAACCCCTTTGTGGTGCGACCATTTGGTTTTGATGTTGACTTGGTACTTAGCGGTAGTTCAGACCGCGCTAGTAATGGCACCGGTGGCAACTCTTACGCGAGCAATAGTGGCGGTAGTGTGTTTGCCACAGCGGGTTCGAACTTTTTAACACGTATAACAGCTATGCAATGGCAGGCCGGCGATGATAGTAATCAAGATGGCGTGCCTGATAGCGGGGCAAGCCTAGCTAACAATGCGGCCACCTTAAATTTTGGCCAAGAAATTTCTCCTGAGGTGGTTAGCATAAGCCACAGCTTGGTGGCACCAGCCGGTGGGTCGCTAGGTAGTCTTTCGGCCGGTAGCGGCAGTAGTTTTACCAACGGGATGGCGGAGAAGAATTTCAATTGGAGCGAAGTCGGGATTATTAATCTGCAGGCTCAACTGGCGGATAATAATTATTTGGCTAGCGGTATTGATGTAACGGGTAGCGTAGCTAATGTGGGACGTTTTGTGCCCGCCCGCTTTCTTCTAACTGACCCGTCGGTTACCGAGGCCTGTGTGGGAGGAGCGTATAGCTATATGGGTGAATCGTTTACGCTGGCTTTTAAAGCATCAGCCGTGAACAGTAGTAATACGATTACAACGAACTATCGAGACAGTTTTATTAAGTTGGGTGCAAGCCAAGGCACCTTACAATTCGGCGCTATGGATCAAACAAGCGGCTCTAACTTAACTGCGCGCCTTGTGCCTGACGGCGCATCATTTGTGGCTGCGAGCAGCTTTTTGTGGGGGCCGAATATGGGTGTAGCCTTGGGCGCTAGCGAGCTTGTAACCAATGTAAAAATCGGCCGCGCAGCTTCGCCTGATGGTCTGTTTGCAGCGGCTATAGGCGTGTTGGTAAGTGATGCTGACGGGGTTGCCAATGAAGTGTTCAATTTGGATGTTGATGGCGGCGGCAATGATTTATTTTTACTGGGTTTGAGTAGTCAGCGTTATGGTCGTATATTTTTGGAAAATAGTTTTGGTCCGGAGTCGCGTGATTTGGCTGTGCCCTTTGTTGCTCAGCACTACGATGCAGGTGTCGGTTCAGGCACCTTTGTGCGCAATAGCAACGACAGTTGCTCAGCCCTTGCGGTAGGTGATTTTGGTGAAGTTTCAGGCAGCTACACGGCGAATTTAAGTGCCTCTGATACGCAGCCTAGTTCGGTCAGTTCGAGTACTTATGTCGGCGGTGAAGGCTCAGTGATTTTGAGTGCCCCGGGCAGCAATAATGATGGCAGCGTGGACATCGAGTATACGGTCCCTGAGCATCTGCGTTATGACTGGGATGCGGATCCATCGACAGCCGATACGAGCCCAATCAACACGGCCACTTTTGGCTCCTTTCGAGGCAATGACCGAATTATCTATCGAGGCGAAGTGCTTCAATAATGATAAAAAAATATAAGGCGAAGCGCTCTAATCAGCATGGTTTTTCTATACCTGCCGCTATTTTTATTTTAGTTTTGGTGTCGTTGTTGGGTACTGCCATGATTAATATTTTGAATCAAGGCCAGCAATCAATCGCCCGCGAAGTGATATCGATTCGTGCGCTCATGGCAGCCGAAAGCGGCGCTGAACGTGCATTGCACATAGTGTTAGAAGATAGCCCGGCTTCATGCACGGGTAATCTTTCTAATCTGCCTACTTCTTTCAATGCCTTACTGTCAGATTGGAATCCTACAGTGGCGGGTTTGGACGGCTGTACCGTAAACATTACATGTGGTGTGGTAGCAGTGGATAGTGATGACGATGGCACTACTGAAGACTATTTCACTCTGCGAAGCAGCGGCGCGTGTGGCCCTATCTCCGATCGTGCATTTCGATCAGTGCAGGTGCAGGCGCACAATTAACAGCGTTGCTGAACGCTAAATTTGCCAATGCCGCTCAATAGGTTGCCATGGTAAGAAGAGGAACGAATAAACTCACGCCTGCATTAAAGGCTTTAGTATAACCATGAACTAAGCCACCCTATTTAATCTTCTTTCATACCCAGCTCTTTCATTTTTCTAGTTAGCGTATTTCTTCCCCAGCCCAGTAATAACGATGCATCTCGCTTGCGGCCATTGGTTTTTTGCAAAGCAACTTCAATCATAGATTTTTCAAAAATCGGCACTGCAGCGTCAAGGATGCGTTGCTCGCCATTTTGTAGCTCGTGTGTGGCCCAGCGACTGAGTTGCTCGTGCCAACTTGAAGCCGGTGATGTATCGTCATTTGGGAGTGAAGAGTCGAGCAAATTGTCGGGTAAATCGGCGAGCTGAATCTCTGTGCCAACAGCCATTACCGTTAGCCAGCGACATACGTTTTCTAACTGCCTGACGTTTCCCGGCCACGGCAGTTTATAGAAATGCTCGATTACAGGTACGCTGAGTATTTTGGTTTCTACGTTGAGTTCTTTGCTGCAGTCTTGCAAAAAATGTGCAGCCAATTGCGGGATGTCTTCACTACGATCACATAGTTTTGGCAATTTCATGCGAATTACATTCAAGCGGTGGAATAAGTCATCGCGGAATAGTTTTTGCCCCACTAACTCTTCTAGATTTTGATGTGTCGCTGCTATGATGCGAACATCCACCTTTACCGGTGTATGACCACCGACACGATAGAACTCACCATCGGCCAGTACACGCAGTAAACGAGTTTGAATATCGGCAGGCATGTCACCAATTTCATCAAGAAATAGCGTGCCGTGGTTTGCTTGTTCAAACCGACCGATGCGCTGTTGCGCTGCACCAGTAAATGCTCCTTTCTCATGACCAAATAATTCTGATTCAACTAAGTCCTTTGGAATGGCAGCCATATTTAACGCGATAAATGCCTGCTCGCGTCGGGGGCTGTGTTTATGCAATGCTTTGGCCACCAGCTCCTTACCGGTTCCAGATTCGCCATTGATGAGTACATTGATATTAGAATGCGACAGCCGGCCTATGGCTCGAAATACCTCCTGCATAGCGGGCGCACGACCAATCATCTCCGTGGTCACTTTGTCGTTGCTGCCGTCGTATCCAATGAGATTTTCCTCGGCTACGGCAAGAGCCCGGCGCGTCATTGCCACTACCTCATCAATGTCAAAGGGCTTGGGCAAATATTCAAAAGCGCCATTTTGATAAGAGGATACGGCGTTATCTAAATCCGAGTGAGCAGTGGTAATGATGACCGGTAATTTAGGATGCTTGACTAGAATCTTTTCTAGCATATCTAACCCGTTAATCCCGGGCATGCGAATATCACTTATGACAACGTCAGGGATGTTGCTTTCAAGTTGCTCAAGTAGTGCCTCGCCATTGGTAAATACATCTACCTCAATACCGGAGCGCGTTAGAGCTTTCTCCAGTACCCAGCGAATAGATTTGTCATCGTCAACGACCCATACATGATTGGCCTGTTGCATAAAACTAACTCCTAAAACTGCTATGATTAAATTCTTAAAAAAATATGTTTAGCGCGTTGTAAATTGGCTTGAATTAATAGCCATTTACGATGAATGAACCGTTAACTCCATCAAGTTATTGGCTGGTTAAATAGTTTGGCCTTCTAGCGGCAAGTAAATAGCAAAGCGGGTTTCGCCGCGCTCACTGCTACAGTCAATTAAACCCTTATGTTGGTTAATTACCGATTGAGCAATGGCTAAGCCAAGACCTGAACTTTGTGCATAGCCGCTGACCATTGGAACGAAAATTTTATCGATTAAGTCTTCTGGTATTCCGGGGCCGTTATCAAATATTTCAATACGACACACTAGTGCATGACGACGCCGACCAATAGTGAAGTGACGATATATGCGTGAGTTGATTTGAATTTTTCGACCTGATTCTACATAAAGGTCTTCATGGCCTACGTCAGTTAATGCGCGCACAGCATTGCGGGTAATATTTAATACGACCTGTATTAAGCGCTCACTGTCGGCAAGCATCTCTGGAATACTCGGATCATAATCAGTTGAGATTTTAATTTGATCGCCAACTTCGACCTGAATTAGCTGCCTTACTCGCTCTAACACCTCATGAATATTTATTGTGGCAAATTCTATAGGCTCATTGGGCCCGAGCATTCGATCGACTAATTTGCGTAGTCGGTCGGCTTCTTGAATAATAATATTGGTATATTCTTTGAGTGCGGGGTCGTCAAATTCTTGCTCAAGCAATTGTGCCGCACCACGCACGCCGCCTAGTGGATTTTTGATTTCATGTGCGAGCCCTTTGAGAAGTGCGTTGCTTGATTCTTGCGAAGAAAATAGCCTCGCTTCTTTATTAATCCGCAGCAGTCGATCGATGGGCTGAATTTCGACCATTAGGGCACTGCCTGGAATGTCATCAACCGGTGTGGCAGTGTAATCAACGGTCGCCTTGACCACCTCGCTACCATGCAGTGAAGTGAGTACGGCCTCACGTTGTGTGTGGGGCTGCCCACTGTCCAGCGTCTCTTGCAAGATCCTCTCGGTTTCGCTGGCATCTATTAAAAGTTTACCAATAGCTTCCTGTTGGTGGCGGGCACCACTGAGACCCAGCAATACTTCAGCTGCGGCATTGATATGGCTGAGCCGCAGCTTCTGATCTAAGAGAAGTACCGCGGTGCTCATATTTTCTAATAAGCGTGTATGTAGGTGTTCAGCAATCATAAAGAGAACCCATGCAATAAATGTACTCGATAGCCCAAAATTTGATATTTTTTTCGCATTTAAAATATAAATCTTTTATAAACAGTAAGTTACAATGCTTGGACTAGGCCGACATGCACCAATAATGTATTTTTTTAGCGAGTTAGAGCTCCTTGGCACGAGTACAGTCTATCTCATGCACACATTTGGTGCGCGGCTCGGTGTAGCTTTTATTGACGTTGAGGGGGTCGTAGCGCCTAGGCTGCGGTCGAAGCTGCTGCGCCGGTCATTGTGGCGTCAATGGCCATTAACTGAGCAGGGCAAGAGCTGTTACATTAGTCACGGGCATATAGCGTAGAAATGGAGTGACGGTTTTAATGAGCCGATCAAAAAACATAGGTGGTGTGAGGGTGAGTTTGATTGGGCTGTTGTGCCTTTCAGTTGCCATTAACATTTATTTATTGCTGCCCGTTCCAAAACCATGGTCAATTCCGAGCCTCTCACCTGAAGAGTTATTTGACCAGGCTGAGCCCGTCGATAATAGGCGTACATTTTCGGCGCTGGCTCAAACGCAAGGTGATGCCTTAAACGCCGAAAATTTGCAGCTATTATTTGAAGCTGAAGATTTTCGCACGGCATTGCTAGGTTACCAATTGTTGCAACGCCAAAATCCTCGGCAGAGCCAGCTGTTAAAGCAGTCGTGGTTAAAAATCGTAAGAGGGTGGCTCGCGCAAGAGGGTGCTTCGTATCGCGTGGTTGACTTCACTGAGGCGGGACTTGATACGCAACCCAACGATTTCGATTTTAGACTGCTTCATGCAGAGCGTTATATGGCTAGCGATAATCCTGAGCATGTGTTGCGGGCTATTAATATCTATTACGCGTTACTCAACGAATCGACGCAGCCATTGCGCGGTGCATTGATTAGTGAAATACAAGAAATAGTAAAAAATCAGGTCGATATGTTAAGCGAGCAACAAGCTTGGCAGCCATTACTGCGCCTGGCCGAGCGGCTTCTATGGCATGAGCCTATGCACCCGCCCTATATCTTTGTTTATGCGCGAACCTTGATAAAGCTTGAGCGCTACAGCCTCGCGAAAAATAGTTTATTGAGTATCGTTTATGATGAGTACTACGGTGGCAAAGCGAAGCAGATGCTGGATGAAATTGCGCTGCTTGACTTAGCTGATCAAGCCGTTGCGTTACAGGTTGATGGTGCGCATTATCGTGTTGCTGGGCGTATTAATGGGCGATACCCTGTCAGCTTGATGATCGACACGGGCGCATCATTATCGGTAGTGTCGCCACGAGTTTTAACGCAGCTGGAAATTAATCCTGCGCCTGTTTTTGTGCGCAATTCGACGATCAATACGGCCGGCGGAAAAGTGAATGCACCTGTTTTTACTGTAGAGAGTTTTTCAATCGGCGATTATAGTGTACCCAACATGGAGTTTGTTTTACTCGACATTGATGACTCTGCTGCCGGCGCAGGACTTCTGGGTATGAATTTTTTGCGCAACTTTGTTTTTAAAATCGACCAAAAAAACAATCTACTGCTTTTATCAGCGAATTAACGCAGGACAACTTTATGTCAGTAAGTGCGCGATATTAGGTGCATCGATAGTCTTACTGACTGGCAGACTTTGTTATCGTTTGGCACCTAATCTGCGCACTGGTTTTTAGTGCAAGTCTTTAATTAAGCTAGCTTGTGTTTCTGGGGCAATTTCTTCTATGTGTAGTGTATAAGCCGGATGGTCTGTGCCTGCGGCGACACACTCGCCGGCTTTAGCAGAAGCGATCATAGGTGGCGTCAGCTCAAAGCGCATAAAATGTATGGCGCTGGTTTTCTCGTCATTTTCGCGAGGCATATCTTCGTCGGCTATAGCGTAAAGGCGCTCGTGCTGACCCACTTGAACATAAACATGTTGCTCTAACCCTCTTAGTGCAATCAGTTTTTGCTTGCGCTCTGCCACATCAGTAAATTCAATCATGAGCGTTGCTTTCCAATTGCTGCCATCGGGCACTAATGGGTTGTAAGCTTCTAGCTCATCAAGAATGCCGGTCTCGTCAAACGTTTTTTCGGCGTGCAGCATTTCTTGAATTTGATAGCGTATAGTTTGTTCGTCTTCAAATTGAAGCAAAATATTGTCACCAATGAATACCTTACGTATCTTCTTTTGCGCGATGGCGGCTCTGCGTAGCTCGGCGCGCGCTTTGGCATAAGCTTCAAGGGTTAATAATGAATCTTTTGTGATGGTAGGCATAATTAAATTCCGTAGGCTTTGCGCACCAAACTAATGGGGTGCGCTTGTTGAACGTCAGTGTCATGAAACTGGTGAATACCTTGCACAATATGCAGCGCGCCTAGCGGGCAATCACTGGCAATATAATTGGCGCTTGCTCCATGCATTTTCTTAAATACGGGCTTGCCGATCTTCATGGCATGTTCATGTGATTCGCGCTTGATACCATAGGTACCGGCGTGCCCGCTACAGCGCTCAGTTGTATGAACTTGGCTGCCAGGTATCGACTTTAAAAACTCTTCTGTTTTCTTACCAACATTCTGCACCCGCCCGTGGCACGGAGTGTGGTACGCAATGCTACCGAGCTCTTGCTTAAAATCGGTTTTGATTAAACCGTCTTTGTCGCGCTTAACCAAGTAGTTAAACGGGTCCCAAAACGCAGCGGCAACTTCCAATACATCGCTGTCATTAGGAAACATCAATGGGAGCTCCTGCTTAAACATCAATGTACAGCTGGGTACGAGCGCTGTAATGGCATAACCGTCGCGCGCCAATTTCAGTAGGTGTGGAATATTGATGCGCTTGAGGGCTTCAACGCCAAGTAAGTCGCCTTGCTCAAGCTTGGGCATGCCACAGCACACCTCTTTTTCCGCTACTGTCCAAGGTATATCGTTGTGTTCCAGTACGGCAATAAAGTCGTGCCCAATGCCGGGCTCGTTGTAATTGACGTAGCAGGTAGCGAACAGGGCGATTTTCCCAGGAGTGCGATCACCGGCGATCACTTTGGGTATTGGCTGAAAACTTGGCTTGTGTTGTTGGTCAAGCTGTTGGCGAAATTTGTGCTTGGCTAACGGCGGCAGCTTGGCATGTGCATCGATGCCGAGCGTTTTTTCTATGACCTTTCTCGCTGGCTCCCAAGTATTAACGGTATTAATAGTTTCGGTAATCAACGGGATGCCTGATAGCTTGCCAACGGTGTCCATGCTGGCGATTAAATTATCGCTGGTTTTTCCACCGGTGCGCTGATGCTCTACAGCTTTGGCTCGCAGCATCAAGTGAGGGAAGTCGATATTCCACGGGTGAGGCGGCACATACGGGCATTTAGCCATATAGCACATGTCGCACAGGTAACATTCATCCACCACATTTTTGTAGTCTTGCTTGGCTACACCGTCAACCTCGAAAGTTTCGCTCTCATCAATTAAATCAAATAAGGTTGGAAAAGATTCACACAGACTGACGCAGCGACGGCACCCGTGGCAAATGTCGAATACTCGCTCAAGTTCATCATCCAACTGGGTGGCATCATAAAACTCTGGATTTTTCCAATCCAAAGGGTGCCGAGTTGGTGCTTCGAGATTCCCTTCGCGAGGACCTTTAGCAGACATTATTGATCTCCAATTAATCAATAGTTTTTGAGATGAGGTCAGAGCTCATGTTGAGGCTTGGGCTCTAAAATAGTAAAGATGCTAATGTTTTTTTAACTAAAAAAAAGCGTCGGATTAAACCGACGCTTTTGTCTAGCCTCAATCGCGCAAAGTTAAGGCGATTGCAATTTCCGACTAATCTAAGCTTCGGCGTTATAAGCTTCGAGCGTTTTCGCGAACTTATTCGCGTGGCTGCGCTCAGCCTTGCCTAGTGTCTCGAACCAATCGGCAATTTCGTCAAAACCTTCTTCGCGTGCTGCCTTAGCCATGCCAGGATACATATCGGTATATTCATGTGTCTCACCGGCAATAGCCGCAGCAAGAGCTTCTGCTGAATTGCTAGCCGGCATACCTGTGCCTGGCTCGCCGCATCCTCCAGCGATTAAGTGCTCCATGTGACCATGGGCATGGCCAGTCTCGCCTTCTGCTGTATTGCGAAATACGTTCGCGACTTCGGGTGCGCCTTCAATATCTGCCATGTTGGCGAAGTATAAGTAACGGCGGTTGGCCTGCGATTCGCCAGCGAAGGCGTCTTTTAAATTCACTTCGGTTTTGCTGCCTTTAAGTGACATGATTGATCTCCAGTTGTTAGTAAAATAAAAGAGTTTTCACGGCTTTCATGATGCGCTTGCCTCAGCATGATGGCGCAGCGAAGCACACATTCAAAAGAGCCTACAAGTGAAACTAAGTTATTGTAAGCTGTTTTTTGAGCCCGCTTCTACTATTTGTATCAATGCAGAGATGGTTTTCTTACATTCGTCGACAGTAATACTACGTAGCTGATATATCCGCAGATCAATGGTAGTCAGTGGATTGTGGGCTGTAAAATTGTTTGGTTCTATGGGTCTCATTGGTTTTAGCTATCACACCGGCAACGAATTCATTCTCATGCCCCTGATGGTTGTAATTTTCTGCTGGGGGCGTAAATGCAATCTATTGGCGTGAGCTGGGCTTGGTTCGTTTAATAGCCGCTAGATGCTTTTCGGCATCGGTGACATTCTGTTCTAGCGCGCGTAGTTTTTCAAAATATTGCTCTGAGGGTCGCCCGCCGCCGCCAGCGCGTCCGACAAAATCGCCCTCGGAGGCGATTACGCCTTGCTCAAGTGCTTTTTTTGCTTGGTTGAGTTGTTGCCGGGCTGCTAGCAACGATTGTTTCCATGCCTTAATCTCGTTTTTAGTGGGGCGGTTGGCTTTTTGTTGTTGTTCAGCGGCCTTCCTTTTTTCTTGGGCTTGACGCAGCCACTCAGGGTGATTGTCCTCAATGACTTCGGGCGCAAGGCTAGTATTTTTGGATTTTTCGTCGATAGTAATGCTCTCGCTACTGAATTCATCTGAGCGCTGATCGAGCTTTACGGGTGGCCGATCAGTAAAGCTAATATTGCCGTCGGCATCAATAACCCGATAAATGGCAGCGCTGCTTGAGCTGCTTTGGAGTAGCGCAATCGATAAGCAGGCGGCAATGGCTCTGTCAGTCAATAGCCTGGCGAAGTGAGATGGGAGGTTCTGTTGCATGGTGAGTCTCACTATCATTGGGCAGAGCATATGGTGTGGGTAGTGCCAAGTGTAAGGTATTCCGCAGAGGTTTTAGGGGCTATTTTTTGGCATAAAAAAACCCGCCATTAAGGCGGGTTTTTAATCTTACCAATACCGCTTCAATAATGAAGAATTTAGCAAGAGTAGTACAAGCCAAATTCAACCGGGTGAGTAGTCATGGCTAGTGCCTCAACTTCTTCACGCTTTAATGCAATGTAGCCGTCGATCATATCATCGCACATGACACCGCCTGCCTTGAGGAATTCGCGGTCTGCATCAAGTGCGTCGAGTGCTTGCTCGAGGCTGCTTGCCACAGTTGGAATTCCGGCTGCTTCTTCAGCAGTGAGGTCGTAAAGGTCGGTATCGGCAGCATCGCCAGGGTGGATCTTGTTTTTGATGCCGTCGATGCCTGCCATTAGCATTGCTGAAAAGGCCAGGTAGGGGTTAGCCGTACAATCGGGGAATCGTACTTCAATACGACGCGCCTTAGGGCTAGGTACGAATGGTATGCGGATAGAAGCGGAGCGATTGCGCGCCGAGTAGGCCAGCATAACCGGTGCTTCAAAGCCAGGAACCAGGCGCTTGTACGAGTTGGTTGATGCGTTAGCAAAAGCGTTAATTGCACGAGCATGCTTGATAACACCACCGATGTAGTACAAAGCGGTTTCCGACAGGCCGCCATAAGCATCGCCTGCCATTAAGTTAACACCATCCTTCGAGATAGATTGGTGGCAATGCATGCCGCTGCCGTTGTCGCCAACGATCGGCTTGGGCATAAAGGTCGATGTTTTGCCGTAAGCATGGGCTACATTGTGCACGCAGTACTTGAGTATTTGTACTTCGTCAGCTTTTTTAGTCAGTGTGTTCGGACCAGCGCCAATTTCACACTGGCCGCCTGTGCCTACTTCGTGGTGATGCACTTCTATGTCCAAGCCCATATCGGTCATGGCGCGGCACATTGCAGCACGCACGTCATGCAATGAGTCGACTGGTGGCACAGGGAAGTAGCCGCCTTTAACGCCAGGGCGGTGACCCGTGTTGCCATCTTCAAATGATTTACGGTTTGCCCATGCCGCTTCTTCAGAATTGATTTCGTAGCCGGCGCTGCCCATTTCGCTATGCCATTTAACGTCGTCGAAGCAGAAAAATTCAGGTTCAGGGCCAAACAATACTGAGTCAGCAATACCCGTTGATTTCAAATATTCTTCGGCACGAGTCGCTACTGAGCGCGGGTCACGGTTGTAGCCTTCACCGGTGAGTGGCTCGACGATTGAGCAACGTAAGTTAACGGTTGTTTCGTCAGTGAAGGGATCAACTACCGCAGTGCTGTCGTCAGGCATCAAAATCATGTCTGATTCGTTAATACCTTTCCAGCCTGAGATTGAAGAGCCATCAAACATCTTGCCTTCTTCAAAAAATTTGTCATTAATTTCGTGAACAGGGATCGAAACATGTTGTTCTTTGCCCTTTGTATCGGTGAAGCGCAAATCGACCCAAGTCGCTTCGCTGTCTTTTATAAGCTTCAGAGTGTTCTCTGACATGGTTAATCCTCCGGATCTAAAACCCAAACGTGGGTGGTTAAAAATAAAAAAGCTAAACGTTATGCAGATATATAGCGGTATCGAATGCGCTTCTTGCTACTGCCAACTACTCCAATTGCCGAAGCAATTGTGTTGAGGGGCGGCGATTTTATACTGTTTGGCAACCAAAAAGGTAGACCAATGGATAAATCACAGTTTCCATCTATGTTGCTGCCTATTGAGTAGTCGACGCACAGGCTCTACTCGTCTTGCCGTTGCCCAGCTGGATGCTTAACAAGCCAGGTGTCGGCCTGTTTTTTAGCGCAAGACGTGCTGCGGCCTTCGACAAAAGCCAACTTACCTTCACTCTAATAAGCAAGCGGCGTACCACTAACTTGATCGTGGCTGAATCGGTAAGTCTCTGATTTTATTAAGTGATATGCGCCAGCCCCTGAACAATATGCACTATATTGGTGCTTTTAGGGATATTAGCATTTAATTGGTGCAAATTGCCAAATGCGAGACGAGCCGCTAACTTTTTGTCATGGCGCCATAATGTTGTAGAGCACCTTTGTAAAAGAGCGGCAATTTTTGGGAGGGCGGCCTGCGAATGGTTACCTGACTGGCGAGGCCGCTATACTGCACGCATGCCTGGCCGTGCTCTGTTGGTGGTTACTCAGCCCTTCTGCTCGCGGGCTTCAGGCGCGAATTATCTGCTCTGGCGCAGTGTCACTATCATTTCCATGGATCGATGCATGACTTTATTGCTCAAGCTTCAAGCAGGGCTCGCGGTGACGCTTTACTTGCTGCTGACTACGCTTCTGCTGCCTTGCTTGCCCTTACGCTTGTGGTGGCGTTCGCGTCGCGCGCCAGCCTACCGCCAACGTATGGCTGAGCGTTTTGGGTTGAGTTCAATTACGCCACGAGCTAATGGTATATGGCTGCATGCAGTTTCTGTAGGCGAAACTTTTGCAGCGATGCCTACGGTAAAGGCATTGCAGCAGCGTTATCCGAACCGCCCCATCACTATCACGACGACGACCCCAACCGGTTCTGAGCAGGTGACTAAAATTTTTGGTAGTGGCGTTGAGCATGTGTATGCTCCCTATGATTGGCCTCTGTGCGTTTGGTTGTTTGTGCGTCGTGTGCGCCCAGCTGTGCTCGTAGTCATGGAAACTGAAGTGTGGCCTGTCACGATTTTGCTCTGTCGTTGCCTAGGAATTCCTGTGGTCATTGCTAATGCTCGATTGTCGAGTAAGTCGGCTAGCGGCTATCAGAAAATTCGTTGGTTATTGCAAGCAACGCTTCAGCGAGTATGGGTTGCGGCACAGCATCAAAGTGATGCTGTGCGTTTTATTGCGTTGGGTGCCGCGCCAGCCTGCGTGGACGTAACCGGTAGCGTGAAGTTCGATGTGCAGCTTAAGCCTGAGTTGCACTCTGAGGCTGTATTGGTTCGTGATACTTATCTGGCGCAGAACAAGCCATTTATTTGGATTGCCGCGAGCACCCATGATGGCGAAGAGCTTGCTGCAATGCAGGCACATCAGCAGTTGCTGGCGCAGCAGCCCCAAGCCTTGTTGATTGTAGTGCCGCGTCATCCCGAACGATTTAACTCAGTGGCAAGACTGGCCGATTCTTTGGGGCTGGAGTGCGCGCGACGCAGCCAGCATTTGCAGGCCGATAGTTGTGTGCTTCCATCTACACAAGTTTTGCTGGTGGATACGCTGGGCGATTTGTTAATGTTTTATGGCGTGGCCGATATTGCATTTGTAGGCGGTAGTTTGTCTGCAGTGGGCGGGCATAATTATTTAGAGCCCGCGATTTGGGCCCGACCTATATTAAGTGGGCCTCACACACATAACTTTGCGAACATTGCCGAGCAATTGCAAGCTGTGGGTGCGCTAACAGTGGTGCACTCGTCTGACGAGCTGGCAGGCGCCTTATTAAATGCGTTAAAAAACTCTGGGCAGCTAAAAAAGTCAGGCGATGCAGGTTTGGCATTGTTAGAGGTTAATCGCGGTGCAAGCGAGAAGTTGTTAGGCTTTATTGCTCAGAGGCTGTGTTAATAGCATCCCATAGCGGTAGGGAGCTATTTTCAAATGGCCGCTAATTGCTTTTTGCAATTGATTGCTTCAGGTTTTTAAGGGCTGGGCTGGTCACTGAGTAAAACGCCGTCGGGAGCCCTTAACCACTCATTAATTCCGCTTATGTCTTTTGCATTGATGGTGCCCGCGGCCTCTTTAAGTCGCAGCGAATTTAAAACATAGTCGTAGCGTATGTTGGCAAAGTCGCGCTGAGCTCGATATAAATCACGCTGTGCATTTAGCAGGTCGACAATGTTGCGCGTGCCCGCATCATAGCCAGCTTCGGTAGCTTCAAGCGCGCTTTTTGCCGATATTATTGCGCGTTGGCGTGCTTGCACACGAGCGGTGTCGGTGACGGTTGTTAAATAGCTTGAGCGCGTGTCTTGAAATATACGCCGCTTAGTAGCCACTAAGTTGGCTTGCTCAGCGACGCGCTCATAGGAGGCCTGTCTGCGTTCGGCGCTGCGCGCACCGCCAGAAAAAAGCGGCAGCTCAACGCGTAATTCTACCGAGGTTCCTTCGTTTTTACTGAAAGATGGATTTCGTTCGATTTCCTCTATTTTGTCGTACTCATCGATATCGGAATCATTCTTTGAGTAACGAGCAACAGCTTGCACGGTGGGGGCTGCATCATAGATTTTAACGTTGCGGTTTTGATTGGCCGCCTCGAGTAGTTGTTCGGCTAATTTAATTGAAAGATTATTTTGTGTGGCGTATTCCAGCCAAGCAGTTTCGTTAGTGGGTGTTGGTTTGTTAATCGGGAAGTCCAATGACAGGGTGTACAAATTGCGGTGCTGCTGGCCGGTTATCGCGGCAAGCGCCTCGTATGCGATGCCTACATTGACTTCTTCGGTTAAGCGGTTGGCAATAGCCAAGTCATAAGCTGCCTGTGCTTCATGCACATCAGTAATAGCAATAAGCCCAACTTCATAACGTTGTTGGGTTTGTTCGAGTTGTTGAGCGATGGCTTTTTCTTCGGCGCGAGATGAGCTCAAGTTGTCGGCTCCCCGCAGTGCATTAAAGTATGCTTCAGCTACCCGAACAATGAGGGCTTGCTGGGCTACGCTGTATTGCAAGAGCGATTGACGCGCTACAGCTTTGCTTTGTTTGTATCCGAATAGCGCCGATAAATTAAAAACATTTTGCGTTAGGGTAACCGAGTAGTCCTCTCTTTCAGTGTCGGTTTGCGCCGCGCCGCCAAAGCTATTAGTAGAGCCGAAATTTCTCAAAGTACTTTCGTTGGTGTCGGCTTTGCTGTGAGAGTAAGCAGCTTTGAGGTCTGGCAGCAATACCGCCAGCGCCTGCTGCCGGATGGTATCACCGGCAAGGTAGGTCGCTTCGGCCGATTGCAAGGTCGGATCGTTATTGAGGGCTAGCTCATAAATATCCAGAAGGGTGTCGGCCTGCGCAGTTTGAGCTAGGGTGATGCAAAGCGCAAAGGCAGCGCTAAGGCATGCGTGGTTACAGCGGGCGAATATGGGCATGTAAAAGTCCGGTTCTATTAGGAGTTGGTTATAATAAGGTCAGTTTGATCGATGAGCTGTGTTATCTGTGGTGTGCTTGGAGGTGACAATTATAGTAGCAATAGCGCTGAAGTAGCAGCTGATTCGTATTAAGCCTTGGCAATACTCCACTGGGCGTTGAGAGTGCAGGAAATCACATTATCCAAAGGATGAATGTTGTTACAATTTGGACAAAGAGAATACGCAATCGCATGAGGTGCCAGATCACTGGAACTGCCGGAACGTGGATTGAGGTATTCGTGCAGTAGGCCAACAAAGCTTATGCCCCCTTGGAGATAAGCTGCGGCTTGTTGGGGTGCCAGGTTCAAAGGAGGGTTACTGACGAAGCCTATAACGCAATAATTTGAGGCAGTGCAGCTAGGCGTGAAGCAAAAGTATCGTTTTGACATTAAGCGCATGAGCGCCGATTGCGAGGCTAATTATGTGCGGCTATGTCGTTTGCTGCCCGAAATTGTTGCGTTGTCGCAGTGTGCACGGACAGTGGACGATCCGTCGCAAGCAACCGAGGGTTTTACGCAGTTGCAGCGAGTTTTACAAATAGATCTGCCTTCATCGCAGTTGGGTGAATTATCGATTTCTGTGAACGAGCAATGCCGTTACACCACTACACTAGCGGTCACGATGCATATACATGGGTTGATTGTGCCTGATGATTCTGCTGACGGCGGCGTAAAGATGCTAGTGCGGCTTTATCACGATGTTCGTTTGGCCGAGGTGATTGCCTTTAGTGGCAAACACAGTAAGTTGGCGAGTTATGAGTATCCGAATGAAGTGATGTTTCAGCCAGATGAAAAAGAACAGCAAAACCGTTTTTTGGCCGAGTGGCTAGGTTTGGGATTAACCCATGGGCTGGCCTCTCATGATGATAGTCACAATGCAGCCGCTTTTTATGGCAAGAGTTAAGTATTTAAGGTTTTCGGAGCATCTAAAGGCGCAGTGTTAAATACGGTTGGTCTGTCTTGATGATGTTTAAGAAGCGATTGAGAATTTAATTACCGGTAATAAGAGTGTGAGCGAAAAAGAAAGCAGCCAGTTAAGTTTGAGTCAGCAAACCATGCAAATCGCGAGTAATGGCGACAGTATTTTGCGCGTATTACAAATCACCGACTGTCACTTGGGTGAGCAAGTGGGTGAGTCGTTGGCGGGCATGGACACTGATGCGAGTTTGGACTTTGTCATTGAATTATTGCTAGCCGAGGAAGGCTCAACGCTTAGTGAGGGGGTATTAGCTATCGATCTTTTGTTAGCTACCGGCGACTTATCTAATCACGGTACTTCTGCTGCGTATCAGCGACTTGATACAAAATTACAGCCATTGGGTGTGCCGATGGCATGGCTGCCAGGTAACCACGACATTCGTGACCTGATGATTGACACCGTGGGCCAGGATCGCTTGCCGCGCTTGATTCGTTTGGGTAATTGGGCGATCTGTATGCTGGACTCAGCGGTACCTGGAAAAGTTGGCGGCGAGTTAGGGCCGAGCGAGCTTGATGGTTTGCAGAGCACGCTAGAGGCGTTACCGGTAGATTGCCATATCGTAGTTTGTTTACATCACCAGCCCGTTCCGGTTGGCAGCAGTTGGCTCGATCAGCAGCAAGTTGTCGACAGTGAGCGGCTATTTGCAGTGCTGTGCGATGAGCCGCGGCTGCGCGCGATCGTTTGGGGTCATGTGCATCAAGAGTTTTCAGGCGATGACCCGCGGCTTCCTGGCGTGCAGCTTGTGGCCTCGCCTTCTACCTGTATTCAATTTGCCCCCGGCCAGTCTGATTTTACTATTGACGCGGCTATGCCCGGCTACCGCTGGTTTGATTTACACGCCGACGGCACGCTGCGAACCGGTGTATCGCGAGTGGAAAATGTCGCGCTCGATTTAGATATGGCCTCAAGCGGTTATTAAAAGCAGCTTGCGCCCGCTGATATATTTACATGGTTTTAATAGCACGCCTGCTTCGGCGAAGGCGCAGGCGACTTTGAGCTGGATGGCGCAACACTGCCCGCACGTTCGTGTACACATCCCGCCGCTGCCAGTAACGCCCGCCGCCACGGTCGATGCAATTAATGAATTGCTCGATGATGTTTGCGCTGGTTCATCTTGCATAAAAAAGCCTCCTTTGAGTGACACTATTGCTCAGCCATTTGCGCCGGTGTTTATGGGTAGCTCTATGGGCGGATTTTACGCCAACCATTTTGCGCAAAAATATGGTGGCAAAGCGGTGCTTATTAATCCGGCCGTGTATCCGCACCGATTACTTACCGCTTATCTAGGGCAGCAAATAAATCCTCATACTGGCCAAACCTACACGCTGCGCAAACAACATATGGTAGAGTTGCAGGCCTTAATGGTTGACCCAATGACGCGCCCACAACAGCGCATGGTGTTACTGCAAACAGGCGATGAAACGCTCGATTACCGTGAAGCTGCCGACTATTATGCTGGGAGCGTTTGCCATGTTGAGCACGGCGGAGATCATAGTTTTCGCCATTTTGAAAAATGGCTGCCAGCGATTGCCCAGTTTTTGGAAATCGACTCGCATGAATAGGTTGCAGGGCCTCATGATAAAAAAGCCTTCAAACCTAATTGCAGGCTGGCTATAACTAGATTTATTGACATGATCGCTTGTATCAAGCGTCCTAAGTTTGCTGTTTAATTTCGTTACTCACCCAAATCATTAGCAGAATTTTTATGAGCAATTATAACGCTGAATCCATTGAAGTTTTAACGGGCCTTGAGCCTGTGCGCAAGCGACCCGGTATGTACACCGACACTCAGCGCCCCAATCATTTGGCGCAAGAAGTTATTGATAACTCAGTTGACGAAGCTCTAGCGGGCCATGCTGCACAGATCGATGTGGTGCTTTATAAAGATGGCTCTGTTTCAGTGAGCGATGACGGCCGCGGGATGCCGGTTGATATTCACCCACAGCATAAAATCTCTGGAGTCGAGTTGATCCTCACTAAGCTTCATGCTGGGGGAAAGTTCTCTAACAAAAATTATCAATACAGCGGCGGTTTGCATGGCGTAGGCGTGTCAGTAGTCAATGCGCTTTCCAGCAGGCTTGAGGTTGATATAAAACGCAATGGCGTGCAATACAACATAAGCTTTGCTGACGGCGAGCGGAAAAATAAACTGAAAGAGACAGGTACAGTAGGGCAGCGAAATACTGGAACTACCGTGCACTTTTGGCCGAACAAAAAATACTTTGACTCAGCCAAAATATCGGTGCGTAGCTTGCAGCATGTATTGCGCGCTAAAGCCGTTTTGTGCTCTGGGCTTAAGGTGACGTTTCTTGATGAGCAAAGTGGCGAGAAAGATGAGTGGTTTTATGAAGACGGGCTTAAAGATTACTTAGTTGCGGCAACAACAGGTTGGGATGTATTGCCGGCGACCCCATTTATGGGCAGCTTTGCGGGCGAAACTGAGGCGGCTGATTGGGCGATACAATGGCTACCTGAGGGTGGCGAAATAATAGCTGAAAGCTATGTCAATCTAATTCCGACCGCACAGGGCGGCACCCATGTGAACGGTTTGCGTACCGGTGTGCTGGAGGCACTGCGAGAGTATTGCGAGTACCGCAATCTATTGCCGCGCGGGCTCAAGCTCACCGGTGATGATGTATGGGATCGATGCTGCTATGTGCTGTCAGCTAAGCTGGGCGACCCGCAATTTTCGGGTCAGACGAAGGAGCGACTGTCATCACGCGAGGCGGCGGCTTTTATATCTGGTGTGGCCAAGGATGCATTGGCTTTGTGGTTAAATCAACATACAGATGAAGGAGATTTAATTGCCGAGCTAGCCATAAGTCGTGCCCAAGTGCGTTCGCGATCAGCTAAAAAAGTGGCGCGTAAAAAAATTACCTCTGGCCCTGCATTGCCTGGCAAATTGGCTGATTGCTCTAGCGATGATCCGAGCATTGGCGAGTTATTTTTAGTGGAGGGCGACTCGGCTGGCGGTTCAGCTAAGCAGGCGCGCGACAGGATTTTTCAAGCCATTCTACCGCTGCGAGGGAAAATACTAAACTCCTGGGAAGTTGAGTCGGTCGATGTGCTGAGCTCAGATGAAATTAATAATATCACCATCGCTTTGGGCATTGATCCAGCTTCTAACGATTTGTCTCGTCTGCGCTATCACAAAATATGCATTCTTGCCGATGCCGACTCCGATGGCTTGCATATCGCTACGCTGATCTGCGCGCTCTTTGTACGCCACTTTAAGTCTTTGGTTGCAGCTGGTCATGTCTATGTTGCCATGCCTCCGCTGTATCGCGTTGATGTAGGCGATAATGTGTATTACGCACTTGATGATGCCGAAAAAGAAGGTGTTCTTGAGCGTATAAAGGCAGAAAAAAAGCGTGGCAAAGTGAATGTCCAGCGCTTTAAAGGCTTGGGTGAAATGAATCCGCTGCAATTGCGTGAAACCACTATGTCGCCAGATACTCGTCGACTTGTGCAACTTACCACGGGGGCGGGCGATGGCACTGAGCAGTTGCTTGATATGTTGCTTGCGAAAAAGCGTGCGTCCGACCGGAAAAAATGGTTAGAAACTAAAGGTGACTTGGCGGAGGTTGTCTAGGTAAGCCTCCATGCGCTGTTGTTTTTGAAGTATTCTTTTAGCTTGTTAAATAAAAAATCTTTTTCTCTTGGGTCGTGTACGATGAAAAAAAATGTTATTTTTTTTATATTCACATGGCTTTGGCCATGCATAGCTCTGTCAGATCAGCAGCCTGACAACATCATTGCCTACAAAACCGTAGACGGCCACGAGCTTAAGCTCCACGTATTCAATCCTCCGGGTCACCAATCGAGTGACAGTAAGCCCGCAGTAATTTTCTTCTTTGGTGGCGGATGGGTTGTTGGTCAGCCCGAGCACTTTTACAGGCAGAGCGCCTATTTTGCGTCGCGAGGCATGGTTGCGATTTCTGCCGAATACCGCATTAAAAAACTCCATAGCACCTCGCCTAAAGAGGCTTTAATAGATGGTAAGTCGGCTATTCGCTGGGTGCGGGGTAATGCCCAGGCCCTTGGAATTGATCCTACTAAAATTGTTGCAGGCGGTGGTTCAGCTGGCGGGCATATAGCCGCTGCCACGGCAACTTCAAAAGGCTTTAATGCGCCTGATGAAGACGTCACTATTAGCGCCCGCCCCAACGCATTAATGCTTTTTAATCCCGTTTTGGATACGGGGCCTGATGGCTATGGATATGGAAGGGTTAAGGATTATTGGCGGGACTTTTCACCGCTGCACAATTTAGATGTAAATACCCCGCCCACTATTATTTTTCACGGCACTGAGGATAAGATTATTCCGGTTGCGGTCGCTGAGTCGTATCAAAGAAAAATGAATGAAAATAAAACCCGATGCGATTTATTGTTATATGCGGATGAGCCGCACGGCTTTTTTAATAATTCAAAGTATGCTGAAACCTTGTCAGAAGCCGATCGGTTTTTAGTATCGTTGGGCTATTTAGGAGCCAAGCCGAAGCAGTAAAAGATACGGTTTTCGAGTGAATCTCTTTGAGATGCCATTAAATAAATCGATAAGACAATTGGTGTGTGATGCTGTCCTTGGTCGATGAGCCTAACTAGGCATTCTTTCTTCGCGAGTTTGCCGCTAAATTTCGTATGCTTTGAAAGCCTTGCAATAAACATTGAAGTAATGGCGCCGCTGTTGATTTTTCCACTGTATCGTAGATAGACTCTTCAGCCGTTCTGCTAGGCTGAACACATGTTTTCGAAGCGGTTATAGATCGTAAGGATCAAAAAATGTTGGCTCGTCTGGTTATACTTTTTCGCTTGATTAAGGACTACGAATGAAAATTTGCGGTGTTGAACTAACGGGTTGTGATGCCGTTATTTGTTTACTCGACCGAGATCGTGGCCAGCTGCATATCCCTGACTGTAGGGTTCGTAAGCTCACTTTGAGAAAAGATCACGATCGCGAAGATTTGCAGCGATTTCAGAACACATTTGCCAAGTTAATGAGTGATTACAGCATTGACTGTGTTGTTATAAAGGAGCGCTTGCCTAAAGGTAAGTTTGCGGGTGGCGCCATCAGTTTCAAGTTAGAATCGGCTATTCAGCTTATTGAGGGGTTAGACGTCATATTACTGTCCGCTGCGAAAATAAAATCTGTTTTGGCTGCTAATCCATTGTTGATGCCGTTTTCAGATACTGGCTTAAAGGTCTTTCAAGAGTCTGCATTTTCTGCAGCCTATGCAGCACATATGTCGGCTCAATAGGCGCTTTGCACCATGGAATTTTTGAATATCTTGCAATTAAACCACTTCGTATAACACAGCGTCCGCCTTATCGTTGGGGTTCGCTGTTATTAGCGCATTGCCTATTTAACACGTCGATAGTGAGAGCTTATATAATTGACAACGTCAGTTGAGAGATATTTCTATGCCGCCACGCTATTTAAAAAATGTGCAGCTCTATCATTTTACTACATGCCCATTTTGCATAAAGGTTCGGCTTGCCATGAAGATAATGGGTATTAGTATGGAGTGCAAAAATATACACGCCAATGATGAAAATAGGGCGCAACTGATTGCTGGTGGTGGAAAGCCTCAAGTTCCTTGTCTTCGCATTGTACAGAATGATGCAGTGCGCTGGTTGTATGAATCGAGCGATATCATTCAATACCTCAAACAGGCAAAATGACAGCTTGCTCCTGTTTGATATCAACTCGTGAAAGCGTGCGAAGAGCCTATACCTAAGAGACCATTTGCTAATGCGAGAAGTTGAAATTACCCACGAGCCCGTCGCGCTGTATAAAATTCTCAAATTCGAAGGTGTTGTCGCTAGTGGCGGAGAAGCAAAATCGGCCATTGACAACGGCTTGGTGAGCGTTAATGGTGAGGTAGAAACTAGGCGACGAAAAAAAATCATAGCTGGTGATGTGATCGAATATATGAACGAAAAAATGACCATATTGCTTGTCTAAAAACGGTGGTCTAGCGGACCCAATTTTTATGCGTCGAGCGCATTGAATTCAATCTTTTAATAAGGAGATAATCCATGAACAAATTAGCTCGCACTTTGAAGCGCCGGTCAATATTCGCAGCAGCGCTTTAAACAACGAGTTTTTCGATATTGGCTGAGAGCGATGAGCACGCTGTTAGAAATAGAGGAGGCATAGAAGTTGTGATGATGATTCGAGCCACCAACATCTTTCGCAAGGAGGCTGGTAAATGGTAAATGGTAAATGGACTGGGATTGGCCACCATGCCGATTTACTGCATCACGTAAAGCAGTGATGAAGGGGCGGGCTTTTTCTGATATAGATAGTAATCGAGAATAATTAACTGAGCACCTGGCTTGAAAAAATATTAGGGAAGGTGTTTTTTGGGAAAAATGCTAAAGCTATTTATCACTAGCGTTTAATATTTTTTCAGCGTTAACTGGGAGATTGGAGCATATGGCTTATACCTCAATTGTTTTTAAGCATCCACATACCGGAGCCATGAGGCAGGCGCCAGTGGGTTTTTCCTGGACCGTCTTGTTTTTTGGTTTCTTTCCACCCCTATTTCGTGGCGATTGGAAATGGGCTGTTATTATTTTTCTTCTTTCATTGCTTACCATGGGTCTTAGCAACTTAGTTTTTATGTTTTTGTACAATAAATTTTATATTAAAGATCTTATTGGTGCCGGCTTTAAGGCTGAATCGATTGCCAATAGCAATATGGCGGATGCTGATCAAAAAATTGGCATGGAAATTCCGCGTTTAAAAACCGATGCCTGAGTGACTTTGAAATCTCGCGACTCGTATTTTCTCGTCGAGTGTGCCTTGAAAATTCGGGTCTATTTATAAAAATCTTGCGGGTGTAAGTTCTGATGAATAGTAAAAAAATAGTTGCCGGTTTGTTTTTTATTGTTGGCATGGCCCATATTAATGCCGAGGAGTTGTTGCGCACTGAGAAAACTTGGGAGGGCGCTGATATAAAATATCCTACGGGTGCGCCAGAAGTCACTTCTATTAAACTCAATATAGCTGAAGGTGAGCTCACGCCGTTCCATTGCCATCCTGTCCCAACTATCGGTTATGTTTTGCACGGCGATCTGGAAGTGGAGACGAAAGACGGCAGGAAAAAAATGCTGCATAAAGGTGAATCGGTGGTTGAAGTGTTGCGCACGGTTCATCGAGGTCGAGCTATTGGCGGCCCTGTCGAAATCGTAGTCTTTTACATAGGCACTATGTCGATGCCTCATACCGTGCTTCCTGAGAATGATCCTGATCATGAATATTGCGATGGTTAAAATCATTTAAGCAACAACAGCATAGTCAGTAGCGTAGAATCCTCTCTAGGCTAATTGGGGTTGATTATTTTCAAAAGCAGACAGGCCCCTTTTTAACGATAAGCTCTACCGGAAATATTTAATGAAAGTACTCATAGTTTTGACGTCACATAGCAAGCTTGGCAATACGGGTAATAAAACGGGCTTCTGGTTAGAAGAGTTTGCTAGTCCCTATTACGTATTAAAGGATGCCGGTGCTGAGATTACGTTAGCATCACCGCAGGGCGGGCAGCCGCCGCTCGATCCGAAAAGCGATGACCCTGATGCGCAAACTGAGGCAACTCTGCGCTTTTCGAAGGATGTTGCTGCGCAAGTGCAGTTGGCTAATACCGTTGAACTGTCTGATATCAGTGCGGATTCTTTCGATGCTGTTTTTTATCCAGGAGGGCATGGTCCGCTTTGGGATCTGTATAGTGATGCTAATTCTATTGCCCTGATCCAAGATTTTATTGCAGCCGGAAAATATGTGGCGGCAGTTTGTCATGCTCCAGCGGTATTATTAAAAGCAAAAGACCCGAGCGGTAGCTTATTACTTGACGGAAAAAAAGTGACAGGCTTTAGCAATTCTGAGGAGGCCGCGGTTGAATTAAACTATGTGGTACCCTATTTACTTGAGGATGAGTTGATGAAAGTCGGTGGGCTTTATCAGAAGGTTGAAGACTGGCATCCCTTAGCGGTTGTTGATGGTTTGGTTATTACAGGGCAGAACCCTGCTTCTTCCGAGATGGTGGCTCAAGCGCTATTGCAAGCCACGAGTTAACCTATAGCTCTTAAGATAAAACGATAGTAAAACTTAATTTTTTAATGTTAATTGAGGAGTAAAAATGTTCAGTCATATTATGATCGGCGCAAATGATGTTCAGGCTTCCAAAGCTTTTTATGATGCTGTTTTAGGAGCGATGGGTTATGCGCCAGGCACAATCGATGAAAAAGGACGCTGTTTTTATTTTACTGATACGGGCATCTTCTCTATTACGTTGCCTATCGATGGGCAGCCAGCAAGCCATGGTAATGGCAGCACTATTGGGTTTGCGGCAGATTCACCGGCCACTGCTGATGCTTGGCATGCAGCAGGACTTGCTAATGGTGGCACGGCTTGCGAGGATGCTCCAGGAGTGCGAGAGGGTGGGCTGGGCAAGCTATATCTGGCCTACTTGCGCGACCCGGCCGGTAATAAAGTTTGCGCGCTTCATCGCATAGGGTAGGTATAGGCGGCGTTGACAAAGAAATTTTTGGCGCGCTTTATGCGATGCGTTATATTTTTTCTGGAAATGTCTATGTTCAGAGGATGCCAAGTCTGCGAGTGCCTATGCGGTCTATAGGTTGGTTTTGGTGTTGCGTATTCGCTGCGCTCACCCAGCCTAAATTGGCTTTTTCGCAAAGCCAATGGCTAGATGAGGGTGCAAGACATGCTCCAGAAAGCTCGATTGTTATTTATAAAGCAAGAGATATTGTCACTCTCGATCCTGATAAGCCGAATGTAAACGTCGTAGCGGTCAAGGGCGAAAAAATATTTGCTACTGGATCGTTACAGCAAGTGAAAAAAATTATCGGTAAGCAGTCTTTTGTTATTGACGATACGTTCGCAGAGCAGATTTTTGTCCCGGGTTTTATCGCGCAGCATGACCATCCTTTTTTAGCGGGTATTACCCTGACATCGGCAATTATTTCGATTGAAGATTGGGTGTTGCCGGAAAAAACGTACAAGGCTGCAATAGGGCAGGGTGACTATATCTCGCGATTGAGAGAAGAAGAGTCAAAGCTGAGCGACCCAAGTGAGATTTTACTTAGTTGGGGATATCATCACTATATGCATGGTGAGCTCAGCTCATCAAAACTGGATGCTATTAGTAGTGTTCGCCCTATCATTGTTTGGCACCGATCAGCTCACGAGATGTACTTTAATTCCGTAGCTCAAAAGAAGTACGGTATCAGTCGGCAATGGCATAATACACTCAGTGAGGCTGTCAAAAAGCAAACTGACTTTGACAGAGGGCATTATTGGGAGCAAGGATTTCTTGCGATAGTGCCTTTACTAATGCCGGTCCTTGCGGAGCCAAGACGCCTTCACGCTGCCTTAGAATTTTTTGAACATTATTTTCATGCGGCGGGTATTACCTTGGGATCCGAACCCGGCGGGCTTCTTTCTAGGGCATTGCAAGATGCTCAAAATTCGGTGTTGAGCGATGCAGATACGCCCTTTCGTTTTTATTTTATTGCAGACGGTAAATCGTTAGTCGCTTTATATGACCGAGACCGTATTATTTCCAAAACAGAAAGTCTGTTGGAATGGGGCCATGGCATGACTGCTTTTTTGCCTAAGCAGGTGAAGCTTTTTGCCGATGGGGCTGTTTTTAGTCAGGCAATGCAGCTTCGCGAAGACTACAGTGATGGACATGCTGGTGAGTGGATGATGGATTTGGATGTTTTTGCGCGAGCATTTCAAATATATTGGGATAGTGGCTATCAAATTCATGTGCATGTGAATGGCGATAAAGGCCTAGATATGGTTTTGAATCAGCTTGAGAATAATCTCAAGCGCAACCCGCGCGTTGACCATCGGACCGTATTAATCCATTTTGCTGTATCACAGTCCGACCAAATCAATAGAATTAAAAAACTCGGCGCGATTGTTAGTGCCAATCCATACTATCCTGTGGCATTAGCGGATAATTATCGGTCCAATGGGTTGGAGCCTTTCCGCGCTGACAATATGGTCCGGTTAGGAGACATCGAACGCGCAGGGATCTCATACTCGCTACACTCAGACATGCCGATGGCGCCCGCACAGCCACTTTTTCTAATGTGGGCAGCCGTGAATCGAATAACTAATGACGGGAATTTACGCGGTCCAGATCAGCGAGTGAGTCGGTTAGGCGCATTGAAGGCGGTGACTTTAGATGCTGCATACTCGCTGCGCTTGGAAAAAAAAGTGGGTAGTATTGAGCCTGGAAAGTTAGCCAACTTCACGGTGCTTGCTGAAAACCCGATAACAATTGATCCTATGGCAATTAAGGATATAGAGATTTTTGCAACGATTCGCGAGGGGCGCGTCTTTCCTATTAAAAACAGTTCTGATGCTCCAAGTAAAGATTTATTGGTCCCATTATCTGCTGCTCATTAATCACAACGTTTGATTGGCTATGTTGAGTTTAATTTAAGAAATGAGCTATGAACGGGCGCATGGGTGCAATGTTAGTATCGGCAGGGGACACTGAGCGAGAGGAACTAGTGTGAGTAGGTGGCAATTGTTAATTTTTTCTGCGTAGGTCCGGCCTATAGTCATTACAAAATATAACAGGAAGACTTATTTTTCAGCCATTCACTCTCTTCTATAAACAGGGTCAAAAAAATATAAATGCTCGTTCGCACAACCATTAAAAGTTTTTACGCTCGGGGTTTCAACGACTGATGCAGCAGCTTCTTAGTCAATATATACAGTGTCCATATTGCGGTGAGGTGATTGAGGTGTTGATCGACTGCTCGGTGCCAGAGCAGGAATATATTGAAGATTGTCAGGTCTGCTGTCGTCCCATTTGCTTTAATGTGACTATTGACCATGAAGGCGATGCATCGGTTGTTGTAACACATGAAAATGAATAATTTCAAGCGAGGAGGTCAGTTTGGCATTTACAATAACATTTTTTAAAATTCTTTCGTGGGGAATTTTTTTGATTGCGCCTTTGTTGATTATGTTTTTTTTGATAATAACAATATTGGCTTTAATTGCAGGACGTATTGAATGTTGGAATAGATTCGACGCGTTATACTGGGGTTTCATTACAGCTTTAACCGTCGGTTATGGCGATATGAGGCCTGTAAAAAAAACGACTAAAAGTTTGTCAGTTGTGATAGCGGCTTTTGGCATCATGTTTTCCGGTATGCTGGTTGCCATAACCATTGAGGCCTCTACGCGAGCTTTTAAAATACACATGGATCCTGAAGTCATGCGTGTTATTGAGACTCGAATAGAATGAGTGCTTCGGTGATGATTGCTCATTGCCGTTTTCGCTCTATGCACTCGATGTATCAAAATTTATTAATAGTCGACCCACCCCGTTGAATGCCACATTATTAGAGCTGATGCTGTCTTGCTTGATCGTGCCTAGGCAGTTTAATGGTAGGTAATTTTGACGTAGGCCTATCAATTGCTGTTTAAAAGGCGCAAGCTTGCTAAAGACTTAGCTCGCCGCTGCTTATTGCATGAAGAGAGTTTAATTCTGCGCTCCAGTCGGCATCTCATCGTTAGATGCCTTCACAATATAATCTGTCGGAGTTATGGCAAGCAAGTCACATTGCGCCCTTTAACGGGCTGATTACTTACCTAGGGTTATAGCGGCTTTTTCAGGTCTTAAGGTATAAAAGATGTCGGATAAATCTTTTTTTAAGGGGCGTCAGGACGCGCGCCAAAATCATACAAATCATGGTTATCAAACAAATGCGGTATCTAAAGCGGGCAGCAAAAAATATCCGCTTCAGTTAGTCGTGACTACTGATGAGCGAAAGCAAGAAGTTGAACGGTTGGTGGGCGAAGCCGATTTATATGCTGAAATCACTCTTGATAAGACGGCTAATGGCGTAGAATCTATCGCAGAGCTTACAGCCTTGCTTAATAAGGCCTCGCCTGTGGTGCTGGATAAGACTCCCGCTCGCAATGACCCTTGTTATTGTGGCAGTGGTAAAAAGTACAAAAAGTGTTGTGCTTAAGCTGAAATGAAATGAACGGATGAATCGGATGAAGCAACATAAAATTAATCCCCGTAAGCTGCTCAATAGTAAGCGGACTGCGGCGAAGCCGAGTAACAAAGAAAAACACTTTTTAGTGACCGATGTCGAATTTAGTGAGGATGAGGTTGTAGTTTCTTGCGCTATTGAAGCCATCATTTCAAAACGCACGATGGCAATCGATTGGCAAGATTTGAAAGATTCGACGCAGTGGCTAGCTGGCTGGAAATAGTTTTAAACGTTTAGCGCGTGCCATCGCACCTTATATTCGAACCGGTGAATTTGAATATAAATTTTTAATTTCACCAACACTATGAGTAAATGTAATGAGTAAAGGTACAGTAAAGTGGTTTAACGCCGACAAAGGTTTTGGTTTTATTACTCCTGAAGATGGCGGCAAAGATCTTTTTGTTCACCATTCAGAAATTCAAAGTGGTGGCGGTTTTGCCACGCTTAATGATGGGCAAGCCGTAGAATTTGAAATTGGCCAGGGTCAAAAAGGACCCTGTGCAAATAAAGTAGTAGCAGTATAATTTTTTACAAATAACAAAGTGCCATTTAGGTGACGGCGTCTTGCGCCTAAATGCACTGCGTTATTTTTTAAGATGCAATTAGCGATTTAGACCCCTGTCAAAGCGATCCAAAATCGCGCTCTCGTTTAACACTCTCTTGTAGTTTACCTTCCCTAGCCAGCTTAAATTGTGCCGAGCATTCGGCTATAGTAACATCTGCGCCGCTTAAGTATGGCTGAAGTAACAGGGTTATATTGTTTCCATGCTTATTACTTTGAGAACGCTTTAGTCATGATAGAAAAGAAACTCATGGCATGGCGCAGCTCAATAGTTATCTTTGGTTTGTTAGCTTCCGGGCTAGACTCAATAGTGAATTATGGCGCTCGTCAATTAGGGTGAGTCTAATGTGCGAACCCTTACGGTGGGTAATGCCTTGCAAAGAGAAGTTGTTATCCTTCAAGTGATTACACTAGTGGTGACAGATCAGCCTTTGCAATCGGGCCGGTGGCGGGAAACGGTTCAATAGAGCGCATTAGCCGCCCAGAATCGCCCGCTTTTAGGGCTTTAAGAGGCTCAAAACGGGATTTTTGTGTGGTCGGTGGTGAAATACGCTCATGCCGTTGCTTTTAGCGACAAGTTGGATTTTAGATCATGACGGATTCGTGTATAAGACTCACCCTGTAACGATTCATTGTCAGCTCGATAGTTAATGGAGCTTGTACATGCGGCCTCGCGAGGTTTGCTAGAGGCATCTGGGCGCTTTGTGCTTCTCTTCCGCGAGCTCAATCGATCAATGACGGGCCCTCGCCGTGAGCGAGCCCACTATAAGAAATAGTAATACGCGTTTTTATAAGGTTACCTATGACAAACAGAAAAATTTATTTAGGCGAGATGCTTAAACAGAATGAGACAGCCGCTATTGGCGGTGAATATGTCACTATTGATAGCGAAGCTTTTTACAAGATTGCTAACTACGATCACATGGCCCCGTTTTTTATTAGTGTGGTTAGCGACTCCGATCACTGGATGTATATCTCTAGTCAAGGTGGGCTCTCCGCTGGCCGCATTAATTCAGAAAATGCGCTCTTTCCGTATTACACCGACGATAAGGTTACCGATGGTTCTAGCTTTACCGGTAGCCGCACGATTACTCTAGTCACAGCTGCCGAAAAAACATTCCTTTGGGAACCCTTCTCTGAAAATTTAGCGGGTATCTATAACATTACACGGAACATTTATAAAAATGTTTGTGGCGACAAGCTTATTTTTGAAGAGATTAACAATGACCTTGGTGTCGCGTTTCAGTACGCTTGGCAAACATCTGATAAATTTGGCTTTGTCAAAACCTCACAGCTCACCAATACGGGCGAAGCTACGGTCAGTGTAGATATTCTCGACGGCATAGAGAATTTATTACCTTATGGTGTTGAACAGGCCGCACAAAACACCGTGAGCTGCCTAGTTGACGCCTACAAGAAAAATGAACTGCAGGCTGATGTGGGTCTTGGCATTTATTCGATGAGTTCAATCTTGGTGGATCGTGCTGAGCCGAGCGAGGCGCTATCGGCCACAACAGTTTGGTCGGTGGGCTTAAACGAGGGCAAAAAGTTAGTTTCTTCAATTCAGCTCGATAACTTTCGTAACGGGCTTGGTATTGATCAAGAATCTGATGTAAGAGGGCGCCGCGGCGCTTATTTTGTTAATGCCGAGATTGTGCTGGGGTCTGGCGAAAGTAAAGAATGGCGTATGGTTGCAGAAATCAATCAGGGCCCAGCCAAGGTTAAAGATTTAATTGCCTACATAAAAGCCGATAAAAATATTGTTGACGATATTAACAATGATATCGCACAGGGTTCTGAGAACCTTGCCCGTATTGTCGGTAATGCCGATGGTCTGCAGGTAAGTGAAGATGTTCTCAGCGCTAACCATCATTTTGCTAATGTATTGTTTAACGTGATGCGCGGTGGCTTATTCGATGATAATTACACGGTTGGCAAAGTTGACCTTATTACTTTCGTTCAATCATTTAATAGCCAGATTTATACCCAATATGAATCATTTTTTAACGGCTTAAGCGATCATTTTCATTATAGTGATCTTATTAAAGCAGCGGCGGAACAAGGTAGCGCCAATCTTGAGAGGCTTTGCTATGAATACTTGCCTCTAACATTTAGTCGTCGTCATGGTGACCCTTCACGTCCGTGGAATAAATTTTCTATCGATTTGAAAAATGATGATGGCACTAAACTTCTCAATTTCCAAGGCAACTGGCGTGACATTTTTCAAAATTGGGAAGCATTAAGTTTTTCAATTCCCAATTTTATTGAGAGCATGATTTGTAAGTTTGTGAATGCCACAACAGCCGATGGCTATAACCCCTACCGCATAACCAAGCAAGGTATTGATTGGGAAAGGCTCGATGCTGAGGATCCCTGGTCTAATATTGGCTATTGGGGTGACCACCAAATTATTTATTTGCTGAAATTTTTAGAGTTTTCAAACAGTCATCACCCCGGCACCCTGCAAGAGTTTTTAACTAAAAATATTTTTGGCTATGCCAACGTTCCCTACAGTCTAAAATCATACGAGAAACTTCTTGAAGACCCGCGCAACACTATTGATTATGACGATCATAGAGATGAAATTATTGATGTTCGTGTTAACGAAGTGGGCGCCGATGGTCGAATGATATGGGACCATGATGGCGCCGTTTTACATGTCAATCTGACAGAGAAGTTATTGGCTACAGTACTATCTAAACTTTCTAATTTTATTCCTGAAGGTGGCATCTGGATGAATACCCAGCGGCCCGAGTGGAACGACGCCAATAACGCGCTTGTCGGCTTTGGTGTTTCGATGGTCACGCTTTACTACACCAGGCGATACCAGCAATATCTTTTTGATTTATTCTCGGCCGTTGATTTTGACGAGGTTATGCTCACTCAAGAAATGTATGGCCAGCTGGATTCGATCAATACAACATTTGAAGACTATCAATGTTTACTGGCTGGAAAAATTGGTGATAACGATAGAAAAAATGTTTTGGACAGGCTAGGTAAGGCCGGCGCTGATTTTAGATCCAATATCTACAAAAATGGTTTCTCGGGTAAAACGGTTGCAGTAAAAACTGCCGATCTCCTCAAGTTTTTTGAATTATCGCTCCAATATATTGATCATACCATTCGCGCGAACAAGCGTGATGATGGTTTGTATCATGCTTACAATTTGATGGGCGCTTCCAGTGATGGTGTTGAAATTAAATACCTTTATGAAATGCTTGAGGGGCAGGTGTCAGTTCTAAGTTCGGGTTATTTGAGCCCTAAGCAAGCTATTGATGTGCTGGGGGCATTGCGAAATTCCGCAATTTATACTGCGCGTCAACATTCATATCTACTGTACCCTGATAGAGAATTAGCAAGGTTTGTTGATAAAAATCTTATTCCAAAAGCTCAGGCCGAGGCTTCTGAGCTCATTCAGGCTCTTGTGGCTAAAGGGGATACCTCGCTAGTTGAGTTAGATGCGCAGGGCGATTATCACTTCAATGGCGCTTTTAATAATGTCGATAGCGCTAAGAGCGTATTGGCTACGCTAGCGAAATCCGGGCACGCTGATTTAGTGGCTAAAGACGCAGCATTGATTGAAGAAATTTTTGAAGGCGTCTTTAATCATATTGCATTTACCGGTCGTTCAGGTGGAATGTACGCCTATGAAGGGCTTGGTTCGATCTATTGGCATATGGTTTCTAAGCTATTATTGGCCACGTTAGAAAATTATCAAAGTGCACTCGAGCAAGGCGAAGACGCAGCTACTGTAGGTAAATTGGTTGATATTTATTACGATATACGTGCGGGCATTGGTTTCAACAAAACACCAGAGGAGTACGGTGCTTTCCCGACCGACCCTTATTCACATACTCCCGGTTTTGCGGGCGCTAAACAGCCTGGGATGACGGGCCAAGTTAAAGAAGAAGTCATCACCCGGCAAATTGAATTGGGTGTAGTGGTGATAGACGGTTCTATTACCTTCAATCCGGTCATTTTAAGAAAATCTGAATTTCTGTTAGCAGACTCTGAGTTGGTTTATTTTGATGTGAATGGAAATAGGCAGTGCGTTGCGCTGACAAAAAATCAGCTGGGTTTTACCTATTGTCAAATCCCCGTTGTTTACAGTCTAGCGAAGGAAGCCTCGATTGTTATTACGATGACAGATGGGTCTAGTCGTGAAATTAATGGCAACGTTATTGATGCCGATACGTCGATGCTGATTTTTGATAAGAAGCATGTGGTTGCTGAAATTGCTGTCTCACTTGATCCGCGGCTTGATTAACGCAGAAAAAATAACGCAACGAAAAAGGCCGGTCGCATTATGATGCAGCCGGCTTTTTTTCTATGCGACGTTCAACTCTTAGCTAGCCGCAGAATGCCTATTAGTATTTTAAGACGTTGCTAGCTGGCCTCTTCTAGCCTCTAGTTGTTCTCTAATTGAATGAGCCTTCTCTTCGTCGATGTCATAACTACGCATGATGAAAATGGCCAGTAGTGTGCCGCATACGGGTACTAATATATAGGCGAGACGAAGTCCAGTCATTGCTTCTTGAGTTTGTACTTGAAGGCTTGTATCGAAGCCCACCAAGCTTAGGATAATACCGGTAAGTAAACCCGCAACCGCGAGGCCGAACTTGACCATCCACCAATAGATAGCCCCAAAAGTCCCGTCTCGGCGCTGACCTGTCTCTAATTCATCAAGATCGCAAACGTCTGCAGTCATAGACATCATGATCGTGAACAATCCGCCAATGCCAAAGGTATAAAAAGGTAGCGGGATAAACATAAGCGCAGGGTTTTCCGGCGAAAAGCACCACCAAAACAGGACGTAGCCAATTATTGAAATGGCTTGTGAGAGCAAAAACGTCTGTTTTTTACCGAATTTTTGCGAGAGCCAAGTGACGGTCGGGATAACTAAAAAACAAGTCAAGAGCGCACTGACAGAGCCAAATAGCGTCGGCCATAGGCCTGCATCAGCGGTAACACCACCATTCATATAATGCACAATAATGAAAAATGAGAACATGGCAATCGTATTAAAGGTGTTAAAAACTAAAAATGTAGCAAGGCAGATCTTTCGAAATGGTTTGCATTTAAATGTTGTGACAATACCCTGAATAAATACACTAAAGGTTTCTTTGATTTTCTTTCTATCGATTGTTTGAACCGGTGCACCCGATGAGGTGTTATTGTAAGTACAAAAAATGGCAGGCACGAGCGCCAAACACATGCACCCCAGCCCGACCCAAAGAGAGAGCGATTTTGCGCCTTCGGGCGCCGATTCAAACCAGTTAGGATCATATAAGATAACCCAAAACCAGGGGCATAAAACCCAGGCCCATTGACCAATCCACTGAGCAGTAGCCATGAGTCGAGTGCGCTCATGGAAGTCATTGCTCATTTCGTATCCCATGGCGACGTAGGGGATACTAAAAACAGTCATGCCTAAAAAGAATACTAGAGACCAGCCAAGAAAATAAAAGAAATTATAAAGTTGACTGCTGTCCTCAGAGAGTTGCCACATCATCACGTAAGAAAGACCCGCAATGATGGCTCCTATGAAAACGTAGGGGCGCCGTTTGCCCCATCGTGAAGTCGTGTTATCGGTTATAAAGCCCATTATGGGGTCGGTTATTGCATCGAATAAGCGCGGTATAAAAGCCAAGAGGCCGAACATTAGCGGATGCATGCCCAGCCCTTCCACTAGTATCACCATGAAGATACCGAGTGCCGCTGGAAACATTTGGTTGGCCAGCATTCCAACACCAAAAACAATCTTTTGGCTAAGAGGAATCTTGTCTTTTTCTAGTGTCGGGTAATGGGAGTTGTCAGACATGAAGTTATTTTATCCATTTGCTAGCAGTGGTTTCACATACGATATGCTACTGTACACAGGAGTAGCGACGCAACTCGTGAGTCTAAACGATTTGGCTGGCCTTGCTGTGTTAAAAGCGATGTGGTGACCAGTTTAAAAGGCGAAATCCACAAGCCATAATGCCAGTCAGCTTATACTTGTGAGTAGCGTGCTCAATATTCAATCCTGCGATTTTAGTCTTATATACTAGGCCCTATAATTATCCAGCATTGACTGTTCTTGCTGTGAGTTCAAGGCCCCAGCGCTTGAGTGACTCATTATGAAAAGCTTGTAGCCCATCTTAAAGCAAGCGCATACAATGCGTTGCTTTTTCCTCCTATACGATTGATTGTTATGCATCACGCTAGTCACCTCGACCAACGCATGAACATTGTCACGGTTGTTTGGCCGATTTTTGTTGAGCAACTTTTGCGTATGAGCATCATGACGATTGATGTTCTTATGTTATCCCAATATTCAGACGATGCTGTTGCCGCGGTCGGATTAACAGGCAACTTTATTTTGTTTGTTATTTTTATGCATATGATTGTTTCGACGGGCGCAGCCATTTTAATTGGCCAGCATCTAGGCGCGCAACAAGCAGCGCAAGGGCAAGCGTACGCTGAAGCTGGATTAGCATTATCTTTCTTAATGTCAATTACGGTGGGTGCGCTGTTTTTTTTCGGCAGTACGCATCTCGTTGCGCTTTATAATTTAGAGCCCATGGTGGAGAAATTTGCTTTCGAATATACCTTCATCACTGGAACATTTTCTATTGGTATGGGTATTAGTATTCTGCTCGCCACAGTACTGCGTGCTTATGGTTATAGTAAATCACCGATGGTGATTCAAGTGATGAGTGGCTTATTAAATGTAGCAGGCAATTACGTTGCTTTATTTGGTCCCTTTGGCCTTCCAGTGACAGGTGTTGCAGGTGTTGCAGTGGCGACGGTTCTGAGTCAGGTATTCGCGGCGCTGGCCTGTGTTTTTGTCTTAAAAAAATATCGTCTGCCATTTTCTGTACGGAGTGCGTTTCGCTACAACAAGAAACATCTAGTTGATATTTTAAAGTTAGGTCTGCCTAATGCGGGTGAAGGGCTTTCTTATAACTTTGCTCAAATTACAATTATGTTTTTTGTCGCGCAACTGGGTACTGCTGCTTTAGTTGCTACAGCTATTGCGCAAACCATAGCAAGATTTATTTTTGTCTTTTCGCTGTCATTGGGAATTGGGTCGCAAATTATCAGTAGCTATCTTGTCGGGCAAAATCGCATACAAGAGTTAAAATTGAGTATTCACCGCCACTGGATTATAGGAGTGATGGTGTCGGTGGCTGTATCGTTATTGTTTATCGTTGCGCGTGAGCCGCTCGCTTCAATATTCAGCCAAGATCCAGAAGCTCAAAAGCTTATTGGATTGTTACTTATCATGTGGCTTTTTCTGGAGCCCGGCCGCGCAGTGAATCTTATTGTCATTTCATCTCTTAAAGGCGCCGGCGATGTGATGTTTCCTGTGAAAGTCGGAATCATTTGCATGTGGGGGATAGGCGTTTTGTTTGCCTATGTCATCGGCATTCACTGGTCTTTTGGCGTGCTGGGGATTTGGTTCGCCGTGGGGCTTGATGAATGGGTGCGTGGCACTATTATGATATTGCGTTGGCAAAGTGAAAAGTGGGTAGGTAAGTCACGGCTGAGTTAAGTCTTTGCAGGCCTGAGAAATAATATCCTACTTAAGCAGGTGTATTATTTTTTTGCAAATAGAGCTTCAAGATCCTCGAGCGAGCGACCTTTAGTTTCTGGAAGAAGCCATATAACTAGCAGCAAACCAATCACCGCAAATATACCGTAGGAGCTAAACGTGAGCGCGGCACCTAGGGTAGCCAGTTCCCATGGAAATATGAGCTGCACGGTAAAACTTATCATGCTGTTGAGCAGGCCGACCAATGAAATTGCAACGCCGCGCAATTGATTGGGAAATATCTCAGAAAACAAAACCCACATGACTGGACCAAGGGAAATTGCAAATGATGCTACGAATCCAAGGATGCCAATTAGAATGAGCTTCGCATTAATTTGAATACTACTTTTAATCAATTCACTTTCATGGTCGCGAGCTGCACTGGCACCAATAAGTTCTTTGAGCGCCGCTTTAAATTCGACGTCACTTGCATAGGTCCTTCCTACCATGCCACCGAGAGATCTAGCATCAAAGCCACGGCCTGCTGAATCTAACTGTTGTAATTGTGTGATGCTGCTAGGAGTTAGTTCATAGGTCGCTTGGGCAAAGCCGTAGGTGCAAAGTGCCATACTGATGGCAATGCCTGATAAGCCAAAAATTAAAAGAGGCTTACGGCCCCACTTATCGATCAATGCCATGGCAAATAAAGTGAACACCACATTGATTACACCTACTAAAACGGCTTGCGCGAAGGCGGCATTAGTGCCGATGCCGCTCTGTTCAAAAATGGTGGGTGCGTAAAAAAATATGGCATTGATGCCCGTGATTTGTTGGGTGATGCCCACAATAACACCAACAACTAAAGCGAGACGCATTTTTGGGCCAAAAATAGCGCCAATGCGGGCCCACAATGATCCGGCATCGACGGCCGCACTTTGCACGATAATATCGATTTCTGCTTCTACTTGCTCAGACGGTAATAAAGTTGCAACTACTTTGCGCGCCTCGTCGTTTCTGCCTTTAAGCATAAGCCAGCGAGGACTGTCAGATATTGAAAAAAGCGCAATAAAAAACACCAGTGCCGGTACGATCTCTAAGCCCAGCATCCAGCGCCACGTATGCACGTCAATGCCAAGAGTGCTCACCCAGCTAGCGCCTGAGGTACTGATATGCAAAATGAAATAGTTTGTGAAGTAAGCTACTGATAAACCAATCACGATGTTAAGTTGATTGAGTGAGACTCTTTTTCCGCGAGATTGTGCTGGTGATATCTCGCCGATATACAGTGGCGCTATGACTAGAGAGGCAAATGCGAAACCGCCGAGAGCTCGTGCTGCTACGAGCATAAAGTACGAAGTAGCAAAGGCCGATGCTAAAGCCGAGAGCACATATAAAAAAGCGATAATAATAAGCACTTTTCTTCTACCTAGTGCGTCACTTAAAGGGCCGATAATTGTGGTGCCTACCAATGCTGAGAGCGTTGGCGCGGCCACTACAAAACCAGATTCGATTGGAGTTAAATTGAATTCGGTAGTTACTGCACCAATGACACCTGAAATGACGGATGCATCAAAGCCAAAAACAAAGCCGCCTAGTGAAACAATAATTGCGCAATAAAGAGAGTAATGAGGCCGATAGTCCATGAAAAATCCTGTCGTTATTATTGGCTTGTTAGCGCAGCGGTTTATTGCCCAAAACGATGCAGAGTCTATCTCATAATCTGTAAAATCGAAAGGTGAGCTGGTCATGGCTTATCAATTGCGAGAAGAATCAGAGACCTTTCTCATTATTGAATGCGCTTGCATTGATGTATTCTTGCCGTGCTCGTCATAATGCGAGCCTCTTGCGAAGCGCGAGCCCAAATTATTTAGCGCACATCGAGTATCCGCTAGACGATGTGCATATCCTTAATAAAATAGCCGCTTGAGAGCCAAGTGGGGAGATAGGTGAACTAGAGCTTTGCGCTCATGTCAATGTGCTCAAGCAGCCTTGATATTTTTAACGGAGCGTTTCACCGAGCTTAAGCTTCGCATGCCTCATTATTTTTTGAAGTTATTATGATAACCATTACAACTGAACGCGCACGGTTTGTATTGCATTGGCGGCGATCGTAACGCTTGCATGTTGAGCGCCTATTTGTAGCTGATAGGTGATGGGTGTTTTTGTAGTATTGAGTAATTGCACGCTCAGTAATTTCTCGTCGTTGATGGTGGCGCTAGCATGTAGGGCGTCTTCGTCCAGGTCTGAAAGATACTTTTGAGTTTGTACGGCTTTATCGCCCGGGCGAATTGTTTTACTAAATTGGGCTAGTACATAATAAATAGGCGTGTAATAAACTTCCGCCGTCTCGGTATCGATCATAATGGGCGCACCACAAAAGTTGCCCGCATGATTGGGGCCGCCATTGTGGTCGAGTACGATATTCCAATCGATCCAGCCATCTACCCAGTGATCAAGGCTAACGATAATGTTTCGCGCGTAGCGATGAACCGGTGTGTAGATAGGATGGTCTACTGCGTTGGCTGCCCAAGTAGCAGTGTAGGCCCAATCAGTAGCGTTGGAGTTCCACCAGAAGCTGTCATTCTTAAACCAATTTGATTCTTTAAATAAAACTGGGTCTAACACGCCGCCTGGTGCATCTTTACCTAAGTCATCAATAGTGCCTTCGGTATGAATAATTGAAAAGTCAGGAAATTTTTCATGTACGCTGTCAAATACATCTTCAAAAACTTTGTGGGTACTGGCATACCAGTGCACCGCGGCGCCGTCGACATATGCCGCTGTTTCTTCATCGGCATACATAACATCCGTCCAGTGTTCTAAGTCGTCGCGGTTTTGATCATAGATGAAAAGTTTGGCGTTGGCATAACCGGCGGCATCTAATTTTGGCCCTAGGTGATCTTTGATGAAAACGTTTTGCGTCTCAGGTGTAAAGTGCATGCTTTCCCAATTGCCACTATTTCCATGGGGCTCATTGACTGGCGTTAAACCCCAAATTGCTATGCCTTCTTTTTTGTAAGCATCGAGGTACTTAATAATATAGTCGGCATAAGTAGAAACATACTCAGGCTTCAACTCGCCGCCTGTGCCTTGGTGGTTGTTTTCATCGGTGGGTTTTATAAACCAGTCTTCGATTGTTTTCATCCAGGGGGGCGCTGTCCAGGCTGACGCGATAATGCGTAAATCCCGGTCTTCTTGATTGGCTTTAATGGCTAAAGCTTCTTTGATCATTGGCAGTACATCGTAAGAACTATTCTTAATATTTTTATACTGCGCCTTATCAAAGCCCTCACTATCTGGCGCTATGTTGAAACTTTCTAGTGAGCGATCACCGATTTTTTCAGCATATGAATATTTCCCTTCTACCGAAAAATCGGTTGAACCTATTGGTGTGCGAGCCAACGAAAAGTTCGCGCCATTTGCACCGTAAATGTTTGCCATAACTTCGCGACGCTTATCGTTTTCTAAGTGTGCAAGCACGTAAGCTGATGATTCGGTGAAGGATGTGCCAATGCCGACGATCGTTTGTTTGATTGCACTTGGGTCGATTGCAATAGTAGTGCCGGACGCTAAGCCGGTTTTAAACTTATAATTTGCTTGCGGAGCAATCTTTTCACCCGATTCACTGGTGAGTAAAATTTCGCTAGTGGTCGATAGCCCGTAATGCGTTGTCGTTGTAGTGGTGCTGCAGGCGCCTAGTAGCGTGGCCAGTGGCATCATTAACCATAATGGGCTTAGTTTTTTCATGGGAGGTCCTTTGTATTATTCGTCATGCTTATTTGGTTGTTATGAACTTGGCAGCCAAGCGTTAATTGACAGATTTAGAGGGCTTTAACTGCTTTCTTAGTTCGGATTACTAATCTATTAGCCGCTGGGACTACATGTTACTCTGACTGCGGTTATGCGTAGGGTGGTTTCCTTCCTGATTCGCTAAAACGGCGCCGCTCAGCGGTGAATCGGGCATGTTCGGCAATATTTTTTCATAGGGCAAAGAGCAGATTTTTAATTATGGTCGATATCCTAAATAGATGGGCTCTGGTAACCGGTGCGAGTCGCGGTGTTGGTAGGCGTGTAGCCAATGCATTAGCTGAGCAAGGCTGCAAGCTTGTTGTACATTCGCGTGAGCTTGCAGGAACACAGCAATTAGTTGCGCAGTTAAAACAAATGGGCGTAGACGTTATTGCAGTGGCTGCGAGGCTCGACTCCGCTACGGAAGTAGATCATATGATTGCGCAAGTGACAGACCTTACCGGTGATCAACTCGATATACTGTATAACAATGCTGCAATTATGACGGCCTACCGACCTATGTTTGAACCGACTATTAATGAATATTGTGAAAGCTTTATGGTTAATTGCATTGCTCCGGTCAAGCTTTGCGACGCCTTTTTACCCGCGATGCTGGATCGCGATTGGGGGCGGATAGTGAATGTAACATCGGGAATTTGTAATGAGCCTGAGCTCATGCCCTATAGTTGCTCAAAAGCTGCATTGGATAGATATGTGCGCGATATGACGCCAACCCTTAAAGATACTAATGTATTGATGAACTTGCTGGATCCGGGCTGGTTGAGAACCGATCTTGGTGGTCCAACCGCGCCAAACGACCCGAATACCGTTCTACCCGGCGCACTGACGCCGGTGCTCCTTAATAAGGAAAGTGGCAGCGGTGCTTTGTATGAAGCTCAAAATTATGTGCTGTCATGAGCTCTGGCATCAAGTGTTCGCGGGCCGTCTTTATTGCATTTAACCACTTTCTTGTTTTGTGCTGAAGCTGGCTATTCTGTAAACTCCGCATCTCTCCCAGTTGTCACCTAATAACTCCTTTTGTCGATTGGTGTATTTAGCGCGTGTATCACTTGCTCTATGAGCAGGTGCGCTCAGCCCATTGTCTAAAGAGTATCGCTGTATGTTTGAATTTCATCCTAGTAAAGCCGCCACCATTAAAAATGATTTGCTTTCTGGTCTCACCGTAGCGTTAGCACTAGTGCCTGAGGCAATAGCTTTTGCGCTGGTAGCCGGGGTGGAACCGTTAGTCGGGTTATATGCTGCTTTTATGGTGGGGCTCATCACTGCATGTATTGGCGGTCGCCCCGGTATGATTTCCGGTGCAACCGGTGCCTTGGCGGTGGTGATGGTAGCATTGGTGGCCGATCACGGCGTTGAGTATTTGTTTGCCACCGTTGTGTTGATGGGCGGTATACAAATATTGGCGGGCGTACTCAAACTGGGTAAGTTCATTCGCATGGTGCCTCATCCGGTTATGCTGGGCTTTGTGAATGGCTTGGCTATCGTAATCTTTTTGGCTCAGCTTAGTCAGTTCGGTGTGCCAGGGGAGCCAGGTTGGTTGCATGGTACTTTTATGCAAGGCTCGATTATTGATGTGGCCTGGCTGGCTGGCGATCAGCTTTATATGTTGTTGGGGCTCGTTGCGGTCACCATGCTAATTATTCATTTTCTACCTCGTTTCACCACGGCGCTGCCATCATCGCTGGTCGCTATTGTGTTCGTGACCTTGGTGGTGTTTGGTTTTAATGTCGATACGCGCGTTGTTGGTGATGTAGCTTCAATTAAGGGTGGGTTGCCGAGCTTTCATTTGCCCAGTGTGCCGTTGAATTTAGAAACGCTGTTCATTATTTTTCCTTATGCGTTGGTCCTCGCAGCTATCGGCTTAATCGAGTCTTTACTTACCCTACGGTTGGTCGATGAAATTACTGAATCGCGTGGACGTGGCAATAAAGAGTGCATCGGTCAGGGTGTGGCTAACACAGTGACCGGTATGTTTGGTGGTATGGGCGGGTGCGCCATGATTGGCCAGAGTATGATTAATGTAAACTCGGGCGGTCGTGGCAGGCTGTCGGGTATAACTGCGGCTTTGTCGCTCTTGATATTTATTTTAGTTGCTTCGCCACTCATTGAGAAAATCCCATTGGCGGCATTGATTGGCGTCATGTTTATTGTAGTGATCGGTACTTTTGAGTGGAGTAGCTTTCGCATCATGGGTAAAGTGCCGCGCAGTGATGCGATGATTTTGGTTTTAGTGTCGGGCGTGACTGTGGCGACTGATTTGGCTATTGCTGTGGTAGTTGGCGTGATTGTTTCGGCACTTGTTTTTGCCTGGGAACATGCAAAGTTTATTCGTATAGAGGCGCGCGAAGACCACGATGGTTCTACCGTTTATGCGGTTACCGGCCCGTTATTTTTTGGCTCGGTAGAATCGTTTTTAGAGCGATTTGACCCGCAGCGAGATAACGACGAGATTATTATTGATTTTGCGCGCTCACGCGTGGCCGATCACTCAGGCCTAGAGGCCATCGATACGCTGGCCGAACGCTACCTCAACGCGGGCAAGCAGTTACATCTGGTGCACTTGAGTGCCGAGTGCCGCAAGTTACTGACTAAGGCGGGCAGCCTGGTTGAAGTGAATGTGATTGAAGATCCACAATACTTTGTGGCCGACGATAGCTTGGCTTAGCTACGCTTCGGATTGCAGTGGCGTGATTTTTAATAGGGCCTGCCATTGAAACGGTCAATCATTAGTGAGAAGTCGCAATGAACGAGTTGCCTCCATGCCCTAAGTGCAAGTCGGCGTATACCTATCTCGATGGTTCGCTCTATGTGTGCCCCGAGTGTGCGCATGAGTGGAGCGTTGATGCCGTAGACGAAATCGAAGTCAGTGCGTCAATTAAAGATGCCAATGGCAATACGCTGCATGATGGCGACACTGTTGTCGTGATTAAAGATCTAAAAGTTAAAGGTTCATCGGCCGTGGTGAAAGTGGGCTCTAAGATCAAAAATATTCGGCTTGCACAGGGCGATCATAATATTGATTGTAAAATCGATGGCTTTGGCGCGATGAAATTAAAATCAATATTCGTTAAAAAGGCTTGAGCCATCGGTATGTGATGGCGCTATTTTCAGCCTGCACAAGGTTACTCCACAAACGCCCTTTCTATAACGTAATGCCCTGCTTGCCCGTTACGCACTTCACTAAAGCCACGCTCATTTAAAATAGCGCAGGTGTCTTTCAACATGCTTGGGCTGCCACAAATCATAAAGCGGTCGTCGTCGACATTGGGCTTGGGGAGGCCGATATCGACAAATAATTTGCCACTGGTCATAAGGTCAGTCAGTCGGCCGTTATTCTTATAGTCCTCGCGCGTTACGGTAGGGTAGTAAATCAGCTTTTCGCGCACCAGCTCGCCAAAGTATTCATTGTTGGGCAATTCATTCTGGATGTAATCCACGTAAGCCAACTCAGAGGTGTAGCGCACGCCATGGGTGAGGATAATTTTGTCGAATTGATCATAGATTTCATGGTCTTTGATGATACTCATAAACGGCGCAAGCCCAGTGCCTGTGCTAATTAAGTACAGGTGCTTACCCGGCAGCATTTGATCGGTTACTAGGGTGCCGGTCGGTTTTTTGCTGACAAGAACTTCATCGCCCACCTGCAGATGCTGCAATCGTGAGGTCAGTGGTCCGTTGGGCACTTTGATACTGAAGAATTCAAGTTCATCTTCGTAGTTAGCGCTCGCTATGCTATAGGCCCTTAATAGAGGCTTCCCTTCCTCGGGGAGGCCCACCATCACGAAATGGCCATTTTTAAATCGAAAGCCTGTATCTCGGGTCGTTTTGAAGCTAAACAACGACTCGTTCCAGTGGTGCACGTGCGTAACGGTTTCGGTCATTAAGCGTGACATTAAAGTTCCTTATTGGCGGTTAGTGAGGCGTTAGCTTTAAAGCGATTACTTTAGCGGTCTATTTTTAATAGGTAAAATGATTTATTTAGATATAATATATCGGATATAGCGATATATAATGATCGAATCAAAGGGTCGGGCACATCGGAGTTGTATGTGCCAAAAAAAAGCCGGCTTAGCGCCGGCATAACTCTTACGAGGGGAGAACAATCAAAAATCGAGATTAAGGAGTTGTCTACGCGATGTCTATGATTCTTTTTACGTAGACTCATTGCAGTTGGATTAGTTGCATGGCATCTACAATACTTTCTTTTTTAACTACTTGAAGGCAGGGTGATGAGATTCACGCTAAGACAAATTGATGTTTTTTTGGCCACAGCTAGGTCGCAAAATATTAGCCGTGCGGCTGAGAATCTAGCGATGTCGCAGTCGGCGGCTAGTGGCGCGTTACAGGACCTTGAGCAGAGGTATAACACGCGCCTGTTTGACCGTGTGGGCAAGCGTTTACAACTCAATGCACAAGGTTATCAATTGCTACCCTTTGCCGAGGCGTTGCATAGCCAAGCTCGGGAGGTCGATAGCGTGTTGTTGCAAGATGAGCTATCTGGCGCTCTCAATATCGGCGCTACGCTTACCATTGGCAACTATGTTGCCATTCCAATCATCACGCGCTTTAAGTCTGATTATCCGCTTATCAATTCTCAGCTCCATGTAGCCAATACCGTTAACATCGCTCAGCAAGTACTGAATTTTGAGCTCGATATTGGCCTCATAGAAGGCGAGTATGCCCACGCTGATTTGTCGGTAACTGCGTGGCAGGCCGACGAGCTCGTGGTGTTTTGCTCGCCTGAGCATAGTTATGCTTCGCATCTCCAGCTGTCTGATCAGCACTTGATAGAAGCATCATGGATACTCAGAGAGCGCGGTTCCGGGACGCGGCAAACGTTTGATCGTGCTATGCAAGGGCTGCAAAATTCGTTGAGCGTTTTCTTAGAGTTGGAGCATACCGAAGCGATCAAGCGCGCCGTTGCAGCGGGTGTTGGTTTGGGATGTTTGTCGCGCATCGCGCTACAAGACGATTTTGCCGCCGGGCGCTTGATACCGCTGGCGGTGCCGCAGCGAGATATGCAGCGGCACTTTTATATGATTGTACATGCTAAAAAATATCAGTCACAAGCGCTGCGGCGCTGGATCGATTATTGTAACCAATAGCGCCTATTTGTAACGGTCGCGACAAGTGTTTGAGTGTTAGGCGATGAAGCCCAAGCTATGGGCAAAAATTATGATCACGCCTATGGGCGCTATAAAGCGCAGGGTGACAAACATAATGTTAAAGAGCAGTGCTGGTATATCGCTGATTTCTTTACGCACGCGGGTATAACCCATCTTCCAGCCTACAAAAATGGCGATAAGCAGCCCGCCTAGAGGTAACATAACGTTGGCCGTGGCGTAATCGAGCGTGTCGAAAACAGCGCTAGAGTAAATACTCGCTACGCCGCCGAGCCAGCAGATGAGTCCTAATCCGCAAGTGGCAAATAAGCGGCTAATGCCCGTTTTTTCAAGCCATGCGATGCCTGGCTCAATCAACGATATCGACGAGCTAAGTGCTGCAATGGACACTAAAATAAAGAACACGGTGCCAAATATTGAGCCGTTCCACATGCCTGAAAAAGCAATGGGAAGGGTTTCAAATAGTAGGCCTGGCCCCGAGCCCGGCTCTAGGCCGCTAGCGAAGACAAGCGGGAAAATAATGAGCCCGGCAATTAATGCGATGGTAGTGTCGAGGAAAGCCACGGCAAGCACCGCTCGCGGGATGGAGCTGTTTTTTGGCATGTAAGAGCCGTAGACCATAACCGTCCCCATGCCTAAACTTAAAGTAAAAAAGGCATGGCCCATGGCAATGAGTATGGCATCGCCGGTGAGTTTGCTGAAATCGGCGTTAAACAGGAAATTGAAGCCGAGCTCGAAGTTACCATTGCGGATTGAATAACCCAGTAGAACCAAAAGTAAGACAAACAATAACGGCATTAAATTATCAACCGCCGTGCCAATACCCCGAGTAACCCCAAGTCCGACGATAATTGCGGTGAGTAATAAAAATAGGCTATGCCAAAGCAATTGTCGTTCAGGGCTGCCGGCCAGCACACCAAAGCCTGCTGCAACTTCAGTGGCTGACTTGTCCATATAGCTGCCTTGCATACTTTGCCAAACATACTCTAACGACCAGCCGGCCACCACGCTGTAATACATTAAAATCATCATTCCGCAGGCAACGCCCATAGCACCAATGAATGCCCAGGCCTTAGAAGCGCCAGCATCGCGGCTATTTTTAAGCATGGCATGAATGGGGTTTTCTCTAGCTCTGCGCCCCAGCATTACCTCGGCAATCATGATCGGAATGCCGAGCAAAACAATACATAGCAAATACATAAGCACGAATGCCCCGCCGCCATTTTCACCAGCAATGTAGGGGAATTTCCATATATTACCCAGGCCAACTGCCGCGCCGGTAGTGGCCATGATGAAGGTCCAGCGTTTAGTCCAAATTGGCGTGGTGTGTTGATTCATGCGCTGCGGGTTCTCGACAATGGGGGTGAGATTAGGGCTGCAATGACAGGCTTTTGCCCAAAAGGCCAAAGTTTAGCGATTTGTGGGACATTAAACTACCGTATTACTTTTGTTGAATGTTAATTTTGCGCGTTGGAAACCTGCTAAACAGCGGTATTTAGCTTGCTGGGGTTATGTATAATCGCGCGCACTTTAGACGGCCTCTAATCGAGGCCGTATCTGCGCCTATTATTATTGTAAGGCGCGAATTGTTCAGTCACTCCGGAGTATCCTCGTTGGACATCACCAAAACTGCGAATTTACGCAACATAGCTATCATCGCCCATGTTGACCATGGCAAGACCACCCTCGTCGACAAGTTGCTAGAGCAATCCGGCACACTCGATCGTCGTGATCAGGGTACCGAGCGCATTATGGACTCCAATGATCAGGAGAAAGAGCGCGGTATTACGATTTTAGCCAAGAATACGGCAATTAACTGGAACGATCATCATATCAATATCGTTGATACGCCAGGACACGCCGATTTTGGCGGTGAGGTTGAGCGAGTGTTGTCGATGGTCGATTCGGTGTTATTGTTGGTTGATGCCGTTGATGGTCCGATGCCTCAGACTCGATTTGTCACTCAAAAAGCTTTTGCAGTAGGACTTAACCCGATTGTGGTCATCAACAAAATTGATCGCCCCGGTGCGCGCGCCGATTGGGTGATGGATCAGGTATTCGATTTATTTGATCGTTTGGGCGCCACTGACGAGCAACTCGACTTTCCCGTGGTCTATGCCTCGGCCTTGAATGGTATAGCAGGGCTTGAACAAGATGCCATGGCGGATGATATGACTCCGCTGTTGCAGTTGATACTCGATACGGTCCGTGCGCCGCAAGTCGATATTGATGGCCCATTTCAAATGCAAATTAGTTCGCTCGACTACTCCAGCTATGTGGGCGTTATTGGGGTTGGTCGTATCACTCGCGGTAGTATTAAACGCAACACGCCAGTCGTTGTTACAGATAATGAAGGCAATACTCGCAATGGTCGCATACTCGATATTCTTGGTAATTTAGGGGTAGAACGTGTTCCTGTAGAGCAGGCGGGAGCGGGAGACATTGTTTGTGTTACGGGCCTAGAAGGCTTACAAATATCGGAGACGCTATGTGCGCCGGATTGCATTGAGGCTTTGCCTGCACTGACTGTAGATGAGCCGACTGTGTCGATGACCTTTCAAGTTAATGATTCGCCGTTTGCTGGACAAGACGGAAAATTTGTTACTAGTCGCAATATAAAAGAACGGTTAGAGCGTGAGTTGCTGCATAACGTAGCATTACGTGTTGAGCCAGGCGATACGCCCGATAAGTTTAAAGTGTCGGGTCGCGGTGAATTGCATTTATCCGTATTGATCGAAACTATGCGCCGTGAAGGTTTTGAAATGAGCGTTGGCCGGCCTGAAGTGGTCCAGCGTGATGTTGATGGTGTTATTGAAGAACCCTTTGAGGCCGTCGTAGTTGATTGTGAAGAGCAGCATCAAGGTTCAGTGATGGAGGCCATGGGTCTGCGTCGCGGTGATTTGAAAAATATGGTGCCAGATGGCAAGGGCCGTATACGCCTCGATTACATTATGCCCGCACGTGGATTGATTGGGTTTCGCTCCGAATTTTTAACTATGACATCAGGCACAGGTATCCTTACTTCAATTTTTGATCATTATGGTCCGGTTAAAATTGGTGAAGTTCAGTCTCGAACTAATGGTGTTTTAATTAGTAATGTAAAAGGTAAGACGCTGGCTTATGCGTTATTTAATTTGCAAGAGCGTGGTCGTTTAACTATCGAGGCAAATGTCGACGTCTATGAGGGACAAGTAGTTGGCATTCATAGCCGCGGTAATGATTTGACCGTTAACCCTACGAAAGCCAAGCAGTTGACTAACGTGCGAGCTTCAGGAACTGATGAGGCAACGATCTTGAGTCCACATATTAAAATGACGCTTGAGCAGGCGCTGGAGTTTATAGAGGACGACGAAATAGTTGAGGTAACGCCTAACTTTATTCGTGTGCGCAAAAAATTATTGTTAGAAAATGAGCGTAAACGCGCTTCGCGTTCAAAATAGGCTTAACGCCAGTTATTCCGCATAGCTGGCGGTAACTGTTACTGACAAATACGAAATGAAAGCATTAATTCAGCGAGTGAGCTCTGCAAAGGTTGATGTCGATAAGCAAACGGTCGGTGCTATTGGGCAAGGCCTCTTGGTGTTGTTGGCTGTTGAAAAGCATGACTCGAAAAGCCATGCGGAGAAGATAGCTCACAAGCTTTTAAATTATCGCGTATTTTCCGATGATGGCGATAAAATGAACTTGAGTATCCGCGATATCGATGGCGGCCTGCTAATTATTTCGCAATTCACTCTGGCCGCCAGCACAGACAAGGGCATGCGGCCAAGTTTTTCTAGTGCGGCTGAGCCTACTTTGGCGAAATCTTGTTACGACTATTGCGTTTCAAAACTTAAAGAGCAGCATCGCAGTGTAGAAACGGGAATTTTCGCCGCCGACATGCAAGTGCACCTAGTTAATGATGGCCCGGTGACTTTCCTACTAGAAGTCTGATAGCTAATTGATTAATACCTCTTTTAAATTGTAGCTTTTGTCAAAATCAGGCAATACTGCTGGGGTCACGGCCATGCGATGCGCCGCGTTTCAACCTGCCGTCGACAACTTGAGCGACAATCGAATTTTTTGCTGCCGCATAATACCCGCATATTTCCCCAGCTTTTATCTGCCCAAGAGCAATGTTTTCTGGGACAATTTGCTCTGGTAAGCGCGCGGGCCACCATTGTGCGTACCATGCTTCAAAAGTCCTTGTTGACGGATTCCTTAGTACGGCGGATGGTGATGAGGTAGTTGTTGTTGATCGGTGGTTCTAATCTAATTATTGCAAACCAGTAAGACGAGTTGCTATGAGTGCCAATAACGGAAACACCCCCAGCGATTTTGAAACCGAACAGGTTTCAATAAGAGATTACGCAGAGAAAGCCTACCTCGATTATTCGATGTACGTAATACTCGATCGGGCACTGCCACATGTTGGTGACGGTCTTAAGCCTGTGCAGCGTCGTATTGTTTATGCTATGTCTGAGCTTGGGCTGAAGGCAGGCGCCAAATATAAAAAGTCAGCTCGTACCGTCGGTGACGTGATTGGTAAGTTTCACCCGCATGGTGATAGCTCAGTTTATGAAGCTATGGTGATTATGGCGCAGCCCTTCAACTACCGCTATCCGCTTATTGATGGGCAGGGCAACTGGGGCTCGGCCGATGATCCAAAATCCTTTGCTGCAATGCGTTATACCGAGTCAAAGCTCACAGGGTTTGCTGATGTACTGATGGCTGAGGTAGGTCTGGGTACGGTTGACTGGCAACCCAATTTCGATGGTACATTGGAAGAGCCTACCTTGCTGCCAGCCAGAGTCCCGAGCATCTTGGTAAATGGTACCACCGGTATCGCTGTGGGTATGGCGACGGATATACCACCGCATAATTTGAATGAAGTGGTTTCGGCCTGCATTCACTTGCTAGAAAAGCCCAAGGCAACAGTCCGCGAAATTAATGAACATGTTATTGCGCCTGACTATCCTACCGAGGCTGAAATCATCACCTCGCGTCAGGCCATTCTTGATATGTATGAAACGGGCAAAGGCAGCCTTAAGATGCGCGCGATTTATACGAAAGAGCAGGGAGATATCGTAGTTACTGCGTTGCCGCATCAGGTTTCGGGTGCCAAGGTCCTTGAGCAAATTGCTGCGCAAATGCAGGCCAAAAAATTACCAACAGTTGTCGATTTGCGCGATGAGTCAGACCATGAAAATCCAACTCGACTTATTATAGCGCCGAAGTCTAATCGAGTTGATGTTCAAGCATTGATGTCACATTTGTTCCATTCCACAGATTTAGAGAAAAATTATCGTATTAATTTAAATATGATTGGTGTGAATGGCCGCCCACAGGTTAAAAACCTCGTGATGATTCTCAAAGAGTGGCTGCAGTATCGCAAAGACACTATTGTGCGCCGCCTTGAGTATAGGCTGCAAAAAATTCTTGATCGATTGCATTTACTTGATGGCTTGCTCATCGCATTTCTGAATATGGATGAGGTCATTCAGATTATTCGCACCGAAGATAAGCCCAAGCAAAAACTGATTGCGCGTTTCAATCTCAGTGAGATGCAAGCCGATTATGTGCTCGATACTCGTTTGCGCCAGCTGGCTCGTCTTGAAGAATTAAAAATCAAGGCCGAGCAAGAAGAGTTGGCCGCTGAGCGGGATGCGATTCAGAAAACGTTGGGCTCGGATGCGCGCTTAAAAACATTGATTAAAAAAGAGTTGCTAGCTGTAGCTGAAGAGTTCGGCGATCCGCGTCGGTCTCCTCTGGTGGAGCGGGACGATGCGATTGCCTATACCGAAGACGATATTACGACCGTTGATCCAATTACCGTTGTACTTTCCGAGAGGGGCTGGGTCAGAGCCGCTAAGGGTCATGATATAGATCCGGCTAGTTTAAGCTTTAAGTCCGGCGATACGTTTAAGTTAGCCGCGCGCGGAAAATCGAATGAATCGGCGGTCTTTTTAGATTCAACAGGCAGAAGTTATTCGCTCCCTGTTCGGCTATTGCCATCTGCTCGAGGTCAAGGTGAGCCATTAAGTGGCAAGATAAATCCTCCATCTGGCGCAAGTTTTAAAGGCGTCATGATGGGTGGGGGTGCTGATCATTATCTTCTTAGTACTGATGCTGGTTATGGGTTTGTCGCAAAACTAGAAGACATGCATGCCAACAAAAAAGCTGGGAAGGCCTTGCTCACAGTGCCCAAGGGTGGTGAGGTTTTGGCCCCTGTTAACGCTGAAAATTATAGTGAGAGTATGCTGGTTGCTATTAGTAATATTGGACGGATGCTTGTCTTTCCTCTTACTGATTTGCCTGTTATGGCGCGGGGCAAAGGCAATAAAATTATGAATATTCCATCGGCTAAGTTAGCGACGCGTGAAGAATTCATGCTCGCAGTCGTTGTGCTCAGCCCGAAAGATGCATTAATGATTTATGCAGGTAAACGACATCTTCGAATGAGATTAGCCGACCTTGAGCATTATGTGGGTGAGCGTGCTCGACGTGGCAATAAGTTGCCACGCGGTTTTCAAAAAGTCGACTCTGTGTCTATAGAAAAAAAATAACATAATATTTGTAGTGCAAAGACGTGAAATTTTTAGTGACTAGGTGCAAATAAATTATAAATAGTATGAATAGTGTTTTTTTAATTAAGGTTTCAGGCCACGATCAACCTGGAATTACTAATATCATTACAGGCATATTAGCCGACAGTGCTATTAATGTTTTAGATATTGGTCAAGCAGTTATCCACAACAATTTGGCGCTAGGCATTCTTGTGGAGGTACCCGAGACTGTTGATGTGAGGCCACTGAGCGTGTTGTTAGCAGATCGGCTTGCTGCATTGTCAATGGCGGTTGATATCAAAGAAGTCTCGGCGAATGACTATGTCGACTGGATAGGCGGGCAAGGCAAGCCGCGCCATATACTTACGTTGTTAGCTAGAAAGATAACAGCGAGTCATGTGCACAAGGTCACTCGCTTGATCGCTGAACATCAACTAAATATTGACAAGATCACTCGGCTTTCGGGTCGGGCTGCGTTGTCTGATGCTGATTTTATTACGGCTGGAAATAAAAATGAGAATGCTTGTGTAGAGTTTTCTCTGCGCGGTGCCTGGCCTGATGAGCAGCGCATGCGCACCGAGTTTTTAGAGCTGGCGAATGATATGGACATTGATGTTGCTGTACAGCAAGATGATATGTTCAGGCGCAATCGCCGCCTCGTAGCTTTCGATATGGACTCGACTCTTATAGAAGCTGAAGTTATCGATGAGTTAGCTAAGTTGGCTGGTGTAGGTGAGCAAGTGGCTTCTATTACTGAGGCGGCTATGCGCGGAGAAATCGACTTTAAAGAAAGTTTTACCCGTCGCGTGGCTTTGCTCAAGGGTTTACATGAGGGCGCGTTAGAGCAAGTTGCTGGCGAGTTAAAGCTGGTAGAGGGCGCCGAAACTTTGATTAAGACTCTCAAAAGCCTTGGTTATAAAACAGCGATACTGTCCGGCGGCTTTACATTTTTTGCCAATAGGTTGCGTGACCAGCTCGGGTTCGATTATGTATATGCCAACGAGTTAGATATTCTAGATGGCGTTGTTACTGGGAAAGTGATTGGTGATGTAGTAGATGGTATGCGTAAAGCACATCTACTACAGAATATCGCTAGTAAAGAGAATATTGCTTTAGAGCAAGTTATAGCTATTGGTGACGGCGCTAACGACTTACCTATGCTTAGTCTGTCTGGGCTGGGAGTGGCCTTCAGAGCCAAGCCGTTGGTAGAGCAATCTGCCCGTCAGTCTATTTCTACTTTGGGTTTAGATAGCGTGTTGTATTTATTGGGCATTAGTGATCGTGAGCGCATGAAAATAGGTGAAAGCTCCCAGTAGAATTGTTTCCGCAAAGTTTTAGGTGCTATTTGAAAAAATCGGTACTGGTTTTATCTGTGATCGTTAAATAAAAAGCAACTATGCCATATCTGAAAATCCATAACTCATACTTGATAACGGTGCCTGTAGGTAATTACCTTGAATGTAAGGGACGCCTGTTTGCCATAGGTGTGCTAAATCGGAGGCCGTATTTACACCCGTTGCGATACAAGTAATATTCATCTCGACGGCTTGTGCTATGGTCTCTTGCAAGGACTCTTTACTATTATCTTCCGCGTCGTTCAGTTTCTTGGTAAGTTCATTGTGCAGCTGTATGGCGCTGGGTTCAGTGGCGCGTACAACGGCAAAATTCTCAGGGGTTACGTTAGTGATTGTGGTTTCAAGGCCGTTTTCAATCAGCTTTGAAAGCAGCGTATGGCATTGATGTTCATAATGCTGAGCTTGCTCAACGGTAATGCTAAATTTAAGACAAGTGGCCGCTAATTTCTTTGATTGAATCGTATTGATTAGCCACTCAGAAAATTGAACGTCAGTGATGGCGCTGGCGGTCAAGGGTATGCACAGGCTTATGGCCGAATTTTCCTCGGCTAGTGGCTCCAGCGAGTTGAGCGCTTTGTTTATAAGCCACTGGTCTAGCGCGACATTATCTTTTTCTATGCCAAGGCTCTCTAATAGTTGAGTGGCGTCTTGCTCGATGCCGGAATCATTGCAAATAAATACAGAAGCTTCGTACCATTGTGTTGATTGGGTATGTAAGCCAATGATGGGTTGGTATTTTATTTTAAGCCGATCGAGTTCCATGGCTGATTTTAGCGCAGCACTACCTTGTGCGTTATTAATTCTGGGTGAAAATACTTTGAAACCACCGTTATCTAGCTGCTCTGCACAAAGACTGAATGCTTTGTCGATAGCGGCGGTAGATGACATATCGGCCACGCCATATTTTGCAATGCCAATAGCGGCATAGCTCTGTATATTATCCTTGGTTATATTGCTAACTAATTGATTAAGCCCATCACAAAGTTTTTTACCCAACAATAGGTTGCTTGTCTCTTCTTGCTCTGGAATCGCTGCAATCCAGCTGTCGCCGGTATAATCGACAACTATCGTCGCCTCGGGTGTTAGAGCTGTAATTACGTTTCGTGTTGAAACGAACAAATCGCTATACTGGCTAATGCTAACTGATTTACGAATGTTTAAAGTATCGCGCAAAGAGATAAAATAAATCAGGCCTTTACCTGACAGCTTTTCAAGATCGGCAAGCTCGGTGTTTATTGCGTGAGCATTCGGAAAGACGACTTTACTATTAGTATGTGTGGTTTTTGGCGGTTCAATGCTGTTTTCAACCACAGAAGCATTGGTAGCTCTAGAGGTTGGCTGGCTGCGAATGATGACTTGCGTGCAAGGATCGCCATCATGTGATGCAGAGGAAAATGTTAGCTCGGCCGCAATCTCTTGTTGATCGGCCCCTAACAACGTTATTTGGGTGTTGGGTAGCTCCTCATTGGTGCTGCCCATTTTTTTGATAATTTTTTTAATCGTTTTTTGGTCGCCAGAATGGACTAGGTCGACTATGGGCTGCAACTCAATGTCTTCAGCTTGAGTGAAGCCTAAAGCGCTTATGAACACATGGTTAGCATGAATAATTGTTCCGTCGGCGATGTAGGCGACTGCATCAGCTGTTGTATCGAGTAATAACTGACTTTTAGCCTCTGCTTCGGCAAGTACTGAATCGCTTTGCGTAGCTTTGCGTTGATAGCGCAAAGATTGAATCTCACGAGATATAATGAAGAGCAGTCGGTCCTCTTCGCCTTCGGTTAAGTAATCATGGAAGCCGCAGTGGATGATTTGCAGTGCATTTGTGGCGCTGTAGGTTTTCTCTAAATAGATTGCTCGGATCGCTGATTGGCACTGCTCGATTTGCTTGCCTACAACAGCGGGTAGGAAAAGTGTTGAGTCGCCATAGGCAATAATCAAATCCCATTGGTTTTGATTTAACGAGTGGTTGAGGTCTTCGACGGAGGTAACCCTATGGCAGTTGGCAGACCATTCGGTTTTTTTTAGTAGCGCTTTAGTTGTGCTGCAGCGCTCATTAACTTCGTGGGCTATCAAAATATTGATGCGATTCGTTGCAACTGTCTCGCTGTTAGACTCCAGCGTTAGATCAAAAGCACTACATTCAAAAGCTTGATCGGCTAGGTGGATATCCAAGTTAACATTTTCCGTGTCGATTACGGTATTCATAGGCGGTGCCACTTTGGTCAATCAGTTTTTGTGAAAATATTTTTAGAAAAATCTTATTTAAGAACGATGGAGTTTCAGGATTAAAAAATTACATTGAGCGGCCAAAGCCCATCCTTTTGAACAGTGGTCATGTCCGTGCTAAATCAGCCGGGATGCACACACCGCCCGAGCTAAGTTAGACTCCCCAATCTTTAACGGCCAGAGGAGTGCGGACATAAGCATGGCTTCCCCTGTTTTAGTATAGGCATTGAATGAATAATGCGCTGATGATTACTGTGAAGTAGCGCAAGTTATGCAGATGTGCAGTGTAGGTTCAGAAGTACGATATATCCCTTTGATCTACATATTAAATCAATGGTTATATAGGGGTTTTTGAGTGGGCGCCCGCTATCTCCTCGACTAACTTAGGCACTAAAAATCCGGGGAGTTTCTGGCGAATGTCGTCGCTGAGCTGCAGCGCATTTTGGCGCGACACTTCAAAATGTTTGGCACCAGTGACCTTATCAAGCATGTGCAGATAGTAGGGCAGCACGCCAAAAGCAAAAAGTTTTTCAGCCAATTCAATTTGAGTGTCAGCTCGATCGTTGATCCCCTTTAACAACACGGCTTGGTTGAGCAGTGTTACCTTTGCTTGGGTCAGCTTGGTCAGAGCATGCCGGACTTCGTCATTAAGCTCGTTTGGATGATTACAGTGAATGACAATGACCTTTTGTCCTTGCCACCGGCTTAGCCAGTCGATCATAGCGTCATCAATACGGCTAGGTAACACTATCGGTAGTCGAGTATGAATACGTAAACGCTTAATATGAGGGATTGTCGCTATTGATTCGGTTAGCTGGCTCAGATATTCATCGTTGACCGCCAGTGGGTCGCCGCCACTGTAAATAATTTCTCGAATTGACGCGTCTTTTCGCAATTGATCTAAGCTGTTTTGCCATCCACCTAAACCTGGACGATTGTCGTTATAAGGGAAATTTTTTCGGAAGCAATAGCGGCAATGAATAGCGCAGGCTTGGGTGACGATTAACAAGGCGCGGCCGTGATATTTTTGGATGAACCCCGGTGCGGCATTAAATTCTTTTTCATTGAGGGGGTCTGGACCATAATTAGGTACTGCTACTAGCTCGTCAATAATCGGCAAAACTTGACGCAGCAGTGGATCGTTCATATCGCGTGGCTGCATACGTGCAATAAATGATTCTGTGACACGCAGTGGAAATGTTTTTGTTTGTTCAGGCCTGAGCAGCTGTGAGTGATAATATTCGGGCGATATATCAAGCCTTTCAAGGAGTTGCTCGACGGTGATTCGCGATCGTGCTAATTGTTGCTGCCACGACACTGTGGCTGCGATTGAGTCGCATGTTTGCAAAGGTGCATCTGAGTGAATGATGTGACTTTCTGTCTGACACTCAGTGGTTGATCGAGGTATCATAGGTTAGCTCGCATATTGAAGAGAACTGCCATAAAATTGCGTCTGTCGGTTTGTGCAATTTGAGGTGACCGTGGCAGCGCAGGCCGCTATAGTCGCTTGAATTAAGAGTTTTGACCACCTAAAAGTATGACGCACGGTGCCAGCTGCAGCTCGCAGCTTGGGAAAACATGATTACAATAACTTTGCTTGGTATTTGCTAGCAAAAAACTGCATATATTAAATGGGGCGCTCAATGGGCAACTATTCTACCAATGAATTCAAAAATGGCTTAAAAATAATTATCGAAGGAGACCCCTGTAATATCGTTGATAATGAAGTGGTCAAGCCCGGCAAGGGCCAGGCGTTCAACCGGGTAAGGCTGAAAAATCTTAAAACAGGCCGTGCATGGGAAAAGACCTTTAAATCAGGAGAGAGCGTCGAGGCTGCAGATGTGCATGATACGGATATGGAATATCTCTATAACGACGGCGAATTTTGGTATTTCATGGACCCCAATACTTTCGAGCAACTCCCGGCCTCAGCCAGTGCGGTCGAGGACGCGCGTCAATGGCTTAAAGAGCAGGACAAGTGCATTGTTACCTTATGGAATGGAGCGCCTCTCACCGTGACGCCGCCAAACTTCGTAGAGCTCGCGGTTACCGAAACTGATCCTGGCTTAAAAGGCGATACAGCGCAGGGCGGGACAAAGCCGGCCACTTTAGTAACTGGTGCAGTGGTTCGAGTCCCGTTGTTTATTGAAGAGGGTGATGTTTTAAAAATTGATACGCGCACAGGTGCTTACGTTTCTCGCGCTTAAAGCTTTTCATAGCGTGCAACATGCTGACAATAAGCAGTTAAGTGTTGAGTGTTGAGTCTACGGATATGATTCCATCAAACCAGTAAGGTGGGGTTGTTCGATGCGGCGCACTAAGACATATTACAGCTGCATTTAAAATAGGCGTTAAACACTACAATGATATTGCTTACAGGTGCAGACCCTGCCGGACTCAATCTCAAATCTGCTCGATTGCAACTAACAAAGCGTGCGGCTCTTCTTGCTAAAATTCGAGAGTACTTTGCTACTGCACAAGTTCTCGAGGTGACCACGCCACTGCTGTGCCGCTACGCAAGCAGTGACCCGCAGATAAATAGCTTTTGTGTAGAAAACCCTGAGTCGTTGTCTGTTGGTTGTGCTCAAGATATGGTTAGCTCGCAGCCGCTTTATTTGCAAACTTCACCTGAATCGGGAATGAAGCAGCTGCTCTCTATGAATAGCGGTAGTATTTTTCAGTTAGGGAAAGCTTTTAGGCGAGATGAGCCAGGTCGTTTACATGCCGTTGAATTTTCAATCCTCGAGTGGTACCAAATTGATTTTTCATTGGCTCAGATCATTGATGATACGCTTCGTCTTGTTGGCAGTGTTATTGCCGACCGACCGACTGAAAGACTTAGTTATCGAGAAGCATTTCTACGTTATGTAGGTATTGATCCATTTAATATAACGGGGGCGGCGTTGCGTAAAGTTGCCCATCAAAAGATATCGGTGGACTTTGTCGATGCCAGTGATGACGTCTGGTTAGATTTATTATTAACGCACTTAATTGAACCTCATTTAGGCTGCGAAAAGTTTACAATATTGCATAGCTATCCTCCTAGCCAGGCCGCCATGGCAGAGCTGCTCTTCGATCCTGATGGCATAAAAGTGGCCGCACGATTTGAACTTTATATTGACGGAGTCGAATTGGCCAACGGTTATCAGGAGTTAACTAACCCGGCTATTCAGCAGCAACGCTTTGAGCACGATAATCTGGTTAGGCGTGAGCGGGGGCTACCTTGCATGGACATTGATGTCGATTTACTCGAGGCACTGAGCAAGCCGGAAATGCCTAGTTGCGCCGGTGTTGCTCTTGGGATAGATCGTTTAATGTTATTTACGTAGCAGTCTAAGTTGGACAGGTGGGCTGTTAGGACTGTTATTGAGTGAGCATTGAGCCAATGCGACTTCCCATTTTCACTTCATGACCGGCAATCATTTTGTCGCCCCACGCTGCACTTTTTTCAGGAAATAATAAAATTACTGTCGAGCCTAGTTTGAATCGTCCCATTTCATCGCCGCGATTCAATGTAATGGCTTGCGAATAATCAGTAGTGCAAATTATTTTACTTTTTGGTGCTATTTGCCCACTCCAGACGGTTTCAATACCGGCAACAATTAAAGCCCCCACCAAGATCACCACAAAGGCTCCGCTAGGTCCATCAAAAAAACATATCAGGCGTTCATTGCGCGCAAATAGCTGAGGCACATAATTAGCTGTGGTTTGGTTGACCGAAAAAAGTTCGCCAGGAACGTAAATGCTTTTACGTAACGTTCCTTGTGCTGGCATATGTACCCTATGGTAATCCTTCGGCGATAAATAAATCGTGGCGAAAGAGCCGTTCTCAAATGGTTCGGAAAGTGCAGCGTTGCCTCCTAGTAACATTTGCAAGTTATAGTGCTGACCTTTGGCTTGGATTAAGCTGGCCTTATCGATAAGGCCAGCTTCACTGACTACGCCATCTGCTGGAGAAACAATGCTTGAAAGGGTGGGGTCAATTGGGCGCAGCCCAGCTTTTAGTGAGCGGGTGAAGAACTCATTAAATGATGTATATTTAGCTGCATCAGCATATTGAGCTTCAGACATATCCACTTTGTATTGCGCAATAAATATTTTAATAAGAAGGTTTTTTATCCATCGGATTTCAATGTCAGCGAGAAAACCTGTTAGCCGAGATAATAATTGCTTGGGTATGCAATACTGTAACAATATAAAGAGTCGGTCTAGAATGCTCATAGGGTGATACTCATGTATTGCATTGATGATGTTAGGTAGGTGCTGGATTTTGGTTTTTAGTCGCGATACTTATCTTGCAATGGGCGTGTCGTTGCGGTTGCCCCATTCAGACCATGAGCCATCGTAAGCGCGAATATTCCATCCTAGTAATTTTCCTACCAAATAAGTCAGCCCAGAGCGATGGTGCGTTTGGCAATGAGTGACGATGGGCTTTGTGCCATTAATGCCTCGAGCATCTAGTGTGGCGCGTATGCTATCTAATGGTTTTAGTCGCAGTGCGTTACTGCGATCCATAAGTTCTAGCCAATCTAAGTTGACAGCGCCGGGCATATGTCCACCACGGGCGGCAATGATTTTTTCGCCATTATATTCCGGTGCTGAGCGCGCATCCCAAACATCAATTGATCGATGGTGTAGTAAATTGATCAGCTGCTCAGCAGTGACTATTTTCTGCGTATCAAAAGAGAAGGTATATTCTGTATGAGTGCGCTCAGGTGCGCACCCTTGCTCAATGGGCATTTGGGCGACTAACCACGAATGGATGCCACCATCAAGATAATGATAATGAGTATGGCCAATAATATCGAGGGTCCAAATTAATCGACCGGCCCAGCCGCCACCTTCATCATCGTAAGCAATAATTGTGATATCGGGAGTCAGCCCCATTTGACGGAACAGGTGAGTTAAGTCGTCAACGTCAGGTATTTTTCCATGAGCCGGCGCAATGCCGCACACCAGTGCAGCCGGTTCTATTTGTATTGAACCGGGCAAATGCGCCTGTTGGAATGCGGCCTCGCTACCGACAAATACAGGGAGGATTTTTCGATTGGCATTGTCTTCGAGTAAGGTTGCAACTTGTTGAGGCTGAAGCATTAGTTCATCTGAATATGTATAGGTCATATTGGCGTTCTTCATTCGTTGTCATTGTGATTGGTTTGATATTTTGGCGAGGTAGGGTTTTGGTGTTCACTTTTTTTGCGATTCAAGTATATGTTTGTAGCTAGCAACCCGGTAGGGGTGAATGTCACCATTGTCGAAGGCTTGCTGTAAAGCACAGCCAGCACTGACGCCATGTTCACAGTCGCGAAAACGGCAGCGACTAGCATGTTCACGAAATTCGCTTAGCCCGTCAATAATATCGTCGTGACTCAGATGCCACAATGCAAATTCGCGAATACCGGGTGAATCAATGATCGCGCTTATTTGATCAGATTCGTTGGTATCTAAAAAATAGAGTTGTGCGTTAGTAGTGGTATGGCGTCCTTTTTCGTTAGCTTGCGAAATCTGCCCAACGTTCGCCACTATTTGACCGCTAAGCTTGTTAATGATGGACGACTTGCCAACGCCTGATTGGCCCACCAGAATTGAGGTTTTTCCACCCAGTACTTCATTGAGTTCGAATGTCTTTGCTGAAGGTAGGTAGGCGGTGTCTGACGCGCCGTTATCATTAGATTGATACTGATAGACCGGGTAGCCGAGGCTGAGATATATATCAACTAAATCATTTAGCTCGGCCAGGGCTTCCGCACTACTCGGTTCGCTGAGCAAATCCGTTTTATTGATCAGTAGCGCGGCGCGGATGCCGGAGTTCTCTGCGGCAATAAGATAGCGATCAATTAAGTTAATAATAGGCTCTGGTTGTGGGGCTATAACTAAAAGAATGAGATCGATATTGGCGGCAACTGGTTTTGGGTCGTGGTAGGGGCGGGGTCGACTGATGACGGATGTGCGCTTTTCTAGCGCCTCTATAACCCCGCTTTCGGCATGTTTTTCAGCAGGGCGCCACAGCACATGATCGCCACATACGATGGCAGGTAGATTGGCTCGCACATGGCAGCGAAACAAGGTATCGATGTTGATCGGCTTGCCGTCACTCGTAGCTACGACTTCAACTTCATTACCGTAGTGCACGGCTATAACTCCAGGCAGGCAATCACTGGTATTAGCTAGTGCCGCGTCATGATTCTCAGCTATTCGATTGCGTTGTTGTTTGTTGAGCTTACGTTTTGCCATGGGACCCATTTTTTGACGAAAAATATAGGAATGTTACAGGCGAATTTTTACTACCACCTGCGCACGCGCAAGGATTTATGTCATGGCGAGCATGATAGGCGCCCAGTAGTTCGTCCATCATTAATGTTTATTACCCGCATTGTTTGACATTAGTGAGCGCATGCTAATACAAAGCCTACCAATAGTTATATTATGCACTTAAATGCCGTTCTCAAGCATGGCTATAATTGACGTTGTTAAGTAGGAGCAGCAGAGTATGCAAGAACTAAATCGTTTAATTTGGATTGACCTCGAAATGACGGGCCTTTCGCCCGAGCAAGATGTCATCATCGAGATTGCAACCATTGTCACTGACGCCGATCTTAGAACAATTGCCGAAGGCCCGACGCTAGCTATTCATCAGTCTGACGAAAGACTCGCTGGCATGGACGAATGGAACACCCGTCAGCATGGTGGATCAGGCCTTACGCAGCGCGTGCGAGAGAGTCAAATCAGCATGGCAGATGCTGAGCAGCAAACGTTGAAGTTTTTACAAAAGCATCTCGAGGCGGGCCATTCGCCCATGTGTGGGAATAGTATTTGCCAAGATAGACGATTCATGGCTCGTTATATGCCCAAGCTAGAAGCTTTTTTCCATTATAGGAATTTAGATGTCAGCACTCTCAAGGAGCTAGCTCGCCGCTGGAAGCCAGAGGTGCTCAGCGGTATGAAGAAGAAATCCAGTCATCTTGCGCTTGACGACATCAAAGACTCGATCGAAGAGTTACGATACTACCGGGGTAAATTTTTTAACTTGTAAGCAGTATTGATGCCTAAGTTATTTTTCCGGTTTTTTGTCGTTTCATTGATTTGAAAAATTCATCGTTAGTTTTGGTGTCCTTGAGCTTGTCGATTAAAAACTCAATCGCAGCAGTGTCTTCCATTGAGTGAAGTAGCTTACGTAAAATCCACATGTGCTGCAGTTCTTCGTCCGAAGTTAACAACTCTTCTCTGCGCGTGCCTGAGCGGCGGATATTGATTGCAGGATAGACCCTTTTCTCGGCAATTTTCCGATCGAGGTGCAATTCCATGTTGCCCGTGCCCTTAAACTCTTCGTAAATGACCTCGTCCATTTTTGAACCGGTATCAATTAAAGCAGTGGCAATGATAGTTAGGCTGCCACCTTCTTCAATATTTCGTGCGGCACCAAAAAAACGTTTGGGTCGCTCTAGCGCATGAGCATCAACACCACCGGTGAGTACTTTTCCTGATGAGGGAATGATCGTGTTATAGGCCCGCGCAAGTCGCGTAATAGAGTCGAGCAAAATGACCACATTTTTTTTGTGCTCAGTCAGTCGTTTAGCTTTTTCGATAACCATTTCGGCCACTTGGACATGTCGTGCTGGCGGCTCATCGAAGGTGCTAGCAATAACTTCGGCAGCCCGCACAGAGCGAACCATTTCTGTGACCTCTTCTGGGCGCTCATCGATTAACAGTACGATGACATAACACTCCGGATCATTGCGGATAATTGCCTGCGCCATATGTTGTAAAATAAGCGTTTTACCGGCTTTTGGCGGCGAAACGATGAGCCCACGCTGGCCTTTACCTATCGGCGCACTTAAATCAATAATACGGCCTGAAAGATCCTCTGTACTGCCATTTCCAGCTTCTAAAGTAAGCCGCTCATCAGGAAATAAAGGCGTTAAGTTTTCAAAGAGTATTTTTTGTTTTGAATTGTCAGGCTTATCGAAATTGATTTCGTTAACTTTCAGTAGTGCAAAATAGCGCTCGCCATCTTTGGGTGGGCGAATCTTTCCAGCTACCGTGTCACCTGTACGTAAATTGAACCGTCGGATTTGACTGGGTGAGACATAAATATCGTCGGGGCCGGCTAAGTATGAGCTATCGCCCGATCGTAAAAAGCCAAAGCCATCTTGTAAAATTTCTAACACGCCATCGCCGGAAATATCTTCGCCGCTTTTTGCGTGTTTTTTCAAAATTGAAAAAATAATATCTTGCTTACGTGAGCGGGCAACATTATCTAATCCCATTTCTTCGGCTATTTTGACGAGGTCTGATATGGGCTTATTTTTAAGATCAGTTAGGTTCATGGTCTATGTGCTTTCATCTGTGGTTGTTTAATTTAGATGTTTAAAAATGCGTGATTAAATTTTTGGATACTTAAAAATAGCTGTTAGGCCCGCTGTTGGTGCTTGCAGTTTTCCTATAATAGGCCAGTTAAAATGTCGCGCCCTGTGTGGCTTTGAAGTTTTAGTTGACTGCGCGCGTACGGCACACTGCGGCTATTGGTGGATGATGTTTGGCTCATTTACAGTTTGGTGTTGCCATCATCGCTTGTGCGGTTAAATTTTCCGCGTGCGCTGCTCTCATGTTGGCGCGATTGATTCAATTTGATCGGCAAGCTTTTGGGTCTTTCAATCTATACAAACGAAGCGAAGTCAGCAAATTAGTGCCACAGTATGAAAAGCTGAATTACGGCAGTGCAGAGTTGGCTGAAACGCTGGGTTCACAAAAAAGTTAAGCGCTTGGCCTAGCATCGAAGATGAACAAAAAGAGCCGGTTCAAAAAGTGCCAAAATAGCGAGTTAGGGGGCCGAGCGAACTAACGGAAAGAGCTATAAGAATGTAGTTATGATTGAACTTTAGCACCGTTTTTACTGATCGTCCAGCGCAAATGCGTAAATAATCACGCCGAGATATCAGCCTCAATGGACTTAGTGAGGTTTATTAGATTGGGTGGCTCAATGGTAGGTTGTTTTATTGCCTAGATGACTGCCCAGCCCAAGGTGCAGCGGATTGGGCTGGGCTGAACAGTGTTAGATAGCGCCGTTTACAAACTCTTCGAGTTGCGTTTTAGATAATGCGCCGACTTTTGTGGCCTGAGCATCTCCGCCTTTAAACACCATCAATGTGGGGATGCCTCTGACATTGTACTTTGCTGCCGCCTCTTTATTTGAGTCAACATCTACTTTACAGACTTTGAGTTTGCCTTCAAAGTTTGCAGCGACTTCTTCAAGCACGGGCGCAATCATTTTGCATGGCCCACACCATTCAGCCCAGTAATCAACTAATACAGGTAGCTCGGAATTTATTACCTCTTGCTCAAAAGAGTCGTCGGTAACGTGTACAATGGTGTTGCTCATTTCGGATCTCCGTAGGTGCTGACCGGTATTAGTCAGGCAATGTTCTGGCTGTTTAGCCTGTGGTGCTATCGTATCATTTGATCAGCTACTTGCAAAAGCCTTTACCTCGCTCACATGTATTCCATTTATAGAGCTTAAGCTGCCGATCTCATGCACAATTTTTGCAATAGGCTGTTTCTTGTCTAAAGGAAGCATTGTTTGCTCTTCTATAGGGCGTGTCCTGGCTACGGACTGATGGTTCTTGGGCTCTCAAATTCGATAGATCATGTACTTGAAATCCCTAACCAAAAATAGGGCCAGCAATTTATGAAGATGGATTATTAATCTATGAACAAGACTCGAGCTCTTTTAATTATATTTATCGCGGCTGCTATTTCGGCTTACTTAATTTTTGATTTAGGAACGCTTTTTTCGCTCGATAATTTTGTGGAGCAAAAACAGCTAATTACTGGCTATGTGGATGAAAACTTTGTGCTCGCGGCAATGCTTTATGCTCTTTTATATGTGCTGGTGTTTGCTTTTGCATTGCCTGTCGGGGCCGTTCTGACGCTCGTTGGCGGAGCCGTCTTCGGATTGGCTTGGGGCACAGTCTTGGTTTCATTTGCTAGCACCATCGGTTCAACCATGGCTTTTTTGGCAGCCCGTTACTTGTTGCGTGATTGGGTGGGGCAGCGATTTGCTCGGCGTATGCAGCCTATTGATCAAGGCATTGAAAAAGATGGCGCATTTTATTTATTTACGCTGCGCTTGGTTCCAGTATTTCCACCTGCGCTTATTAATTTAGCGATGGGTGTAACCTCTTTAAAGACCTGGACGTTTTACTGGGTAAGTCAATTAGGTATGCTGGCGGGCACGGCAGTCTATGTTAATGCCGGTACTGCTCTAGGTAATTTGCAGCCGGGCGAGCCAATTCTCACCTCGAATCTAGTTATAGCTTTTGTCTTACTTGGCCTGTTCCCTCTGCTTGCGAAACGCAGTTTGGATTTTTTTAAGGGTCGCCGTATTTATGCCGGCTATATCAAGCCTAAACACTTTGATACCAATATGGTTGTTATTGGCGCGGGCTCCGGCGGCTTAGTTAGTGCTTATATAGCGGCTCAAGTAAAGGCCAGCGTTACGTTAATTGAAAGAGATAAGATGGGCGGTGACTGCCTCAATACTGGCTGTGTGCCCAGTAAGGCTTTGTTGCGCTCAGCCAAAATCGCGCACTATGTTAGCCGAGCTAAAGAATTTGGCCTCAATACTGGACCAGTTGAAACCGACTTTACCGCAGTAATGGATCGTGTGCATCGAGCTATCGCTACTATCGAGCCTCACGATTCGGTTGAGCGCTATAGCGAGCTGGGTGTTGATTGCATTCAGGGAGAGGCAGTCATTGTTTCGCCATGGGAAGTGCAGGTTGGCGATAAAGTCATTACAACTCAAAATATTGTTATTGCCTCAGGCGGCAGGCCACGCATGCTTGCCATACCGGGAGTTGAGCACATTGCAGCATACAATTCGGATACGATCTGGGGCTTGCGTGAACAGCCGCAGCACTTACTCGTTATTGGTGCCGGGCCCATTGGCTGTGAATTGGCGCAGGCTTTTGCGCGCTTAGGTAGTCGCGTAACGATACTCACAAACGATTCAAATATTATGCCGCGCGAAGATGCCGATGTTAGTGATGTCGTCATGCAGCAATTTTTAGAGGAAGGTATTGAATTTGCATTTGAGCATACCATGCAGCGCTTTGAATCATCGGCGCACGGGCATGTGTTAGTTGCTGAGTACCATGGTCAGCAAAGAAGTATTGATTTTAGTCATGCTTTGTTTGCTGTGGGTCGCGATGCTAATACCCAAAATATGGGTCTGGAGGCGCTTGGTATCGATTTAACTGAGCATGGAACTATCGATGTGGACGAATATTTACGCACGGCTTATCCTAATATTTATGCAGTAGGCGATGTGGCTGGTCCCTATCAGTTTACCCACATGGCTTCGCATCAGGCCTGGTATGCGGCGGTTAATGCGTTGTTTGGTCGATTTAAAATGTTTAAGGTCGATTACTCAATTGTGCCGTGGGCAACCTTCACCGATCCTGAGGTTGCTCGAGTTGGTTTAAGTGAAACTGAAGCCAAAGCCCAAGCAATTAATTTTGAAGTTACGCAGTACTCACTCGATGATCTTGATCGTGCCATAGCTGATGGCGAGGCGCGTGGTTTTGTTAAAGTGATTACGGCTAAAGGCAATGATAAGATTTTGGGCGCTACCATCGTTGGGTATCACGCCGGTGAGTTGCTTAATGAGTTTATTGCGACTATGAAAAGAGGCGGGCGGCTCAACGATATTTTAAGCACAATTCATATTTATCCAACACTGGGCGAGGCTAATAAGTTTGTTGCTGGTGAGTGGCGCAAAGCTAACAAGCCAGAAAAGCTGCTGGCTTTTGTTGCTCGATTTCATCGCTGGACTCGATCTTAATGGGCGGGCATGTATTTTAAGTTAGTAGTGTGGTGGCTTCTCATCGATTGGCGCAGCGTCGTTCGTTGATATGTTCAGCCGGTCTTTTAAGTTATTAAAAGCGCCATTTAATAAGTCGATGGTTTTTTGCTGGGCATAGACAACATCCGATAGCTCATTAATATGCTGTTCTAAAAAAGCAATTTTTGTTTCCAATTCAACTTGTCGGTCGCGCATCATTTTTATCTCTTATCGACTAGTTATGTAAGTCGGTGCTGCGGCTAATGCATATTGCGCATCAGTCCTGATTAGCAACAGCCGCTTGTCGGCTTTTTTTGCACATCGAATGGAAGTGTGGCCGTGCTGTTGGTGGCAAATAAACCTACGTGCGCGCAATCGCCAGCATTGAACTCAAAATGATCTTTGAAGCGTGACTCGCTAAGCATTTTAAAAGTATTGCTGCATATAGCAGTAGGCTGGTTTTTTTCAAAAGAAAATTGCTTGTCGAAAATAATTCGTTCTGGGTTATTTTCAACACCGCCTTTGTAGCATGCTGTGTGCGCGTAATTTTCTTGGCTATTTTCCAGCGAATCTATTTTGAATAGGCGATAGGTGGCTGAATAAAAATTGATTGGCCCAACGAGCTTTTTGATCGCTTCGTTGTCAATGCCTAGTGGTCGGTCTTCCACTAACCGTGGATCAGCAAAGCCGTTGCGTTTTGCTGTATTGATAAAATCGTTCCAATACAGCGCACCGCTGAGACATTCGCCATAAAGCAATTCGTTGTCCACTAGTGCTTGCGGGACTCTACGGTCGGAGTAAACGTCAGAAAAATACATTTCGCCGCCTGGTTTTAACAAACGATGCGTTTGTTGAAGTACGGCATCTTTATCAGACGATAAATTGATCACACAGTTGGATACAATTAAATCAAAGCTGTTGTCTTCAAAGCCAAGTTCGTCAAGCTTTTCAATATAGCCTTTGTGAAATTCTACATTGCTTGCGGCATAACCAAAGGCCTTGGCATGGAAGTCGCGATATTCCCGAGCCACGGCTAATTGTTCGTCTGTCATGTCAACACCTACAACACTCCCGCGTTCGCCCACTAGGGCAGACAGCGCATAGACATCGCGCCCAGATCCACTACCAAGGTCCAATATGCGCAAGCCTTGCAGCGCATCCGGTGCGACTAATCCACAACCGTAATAACGGTTGACGACCTCTTCATGAAGTTGGGCAAATACTGTCTGCAAATGTTGCGGCGGTGCGTCTAGGGTGCAGCATGCATCAGTTTGTAGGTCGGCTGAGCTTTGCAGGGTTTTCCCGTAGTAATCTTTAACATGGTCAAGCATCAGAGTTGTATCCTTAGGGCCGCTGGTGAAAGCTTTGTGCTCGCGACCTATGCTGAGGCCCGTGAGCATTATGATCATCCAGCGCGGGCTGTTAGTTACTTGCAAATCGCATTGTACTGGCTGTGCGCTCGGTGCAACACCCCTGTGGTTTTAATGGTGCGGTTTTGTCGAGAGCCTTGCATTGTTGCCAGTCAATGGTGGTCGTATGGTCTAGGTACGCCAACATTTAAATGGGGGGAAATGAAACCGGTGCCGGCATTGTATGCTCGACAAATACAAGCGGAGTCGCTACGATTACTAATCGATTGGTATGTCCAAACTCACTTTAACAATTACTTAGGGTTTACTCTATGAAAGCGCCACGCTTAGCTATTTCTGTTGTCATTATGTCTAGTCTTTTAGCTGCCTGTAATCAATCTCAAGAGGGCTTGCCTCGCGCCTCTGAAATTCCAGAAACTGACGAACAAAAGCAAAGTTATTCTTTGGGTCAGAGCATGGGCGCCAGCTTGGCATCAGCAAATATTGAATATGATCCAGCTTACTTTAATGCCGGTTTTTATGATGCCGCCGAGGGCGTTCAGCGCATGACGCAGGAGGAGATGCAGGCAGTACTCCAGACTATGCAGCAGCAGGCGCAAGAAAAACAAATGGCGGCTCGCGAGATTGAGATGGCGACCAATAAAGAAGATGCTGATAAGTTCCTGGCAGCCAATGCGTTAGTCGAAGGCGTGGTAACGACCGAAAGTGGCTTGCAATATAAGGTGGTTACTGCAGGGGAAGGCGATAAGCCCTCAGCTGAAGATACTGTGACGGTGCACTACGAAGGCCGTCTTATTAATGGCGAAGTGTTCGATAGTTCAATTGAGCGTGGTGAGCCGGCAACTTTCCCTGTGGGCGGCGTGATAGCAGGGTGGACTGAAGCGCTGCAAATGATGCCGGCAGGTTCAACGTGGCAGTTAGTTATTCCCCCAGAATTGGCTTATGGCGAGCGTGGTGCGGGTGGCCGAATTCTGCCTAATTCAGCCCTAGTGTTTGATGTTGAGCTTATTAGTATTGCTGATACTGAATAACTAATGAGTTGATGGCGCGCTTGTGTTGTTTAGCGCAGTTGATGAGTAAAGCCGTCCGAGGTGATCGCGTAGTAGCTTTCATTTGTGCCAAATGCCAGCGCCAATATTGAGGCGCTGGTTGGCGAGGCGCTATTGCGTCGAGGTGTCGTCCACTTTTTGATTTCTCGCATGCTTTCAACATCCCACAATTGAATAAGCCGGTTGCCATTGCCGGTGAGCAAATAGCTTGAATCATTAGAAAATACTGCTGCGGTAAAAAGTTGGCCGCGTCGCATAGCAGAGGCTTTTAGCGGTAGTTGATTAATCAAGCTACCGTCATCTGTGTTCCAGATTGCTGCCCGGTGGTATTTGGCCATTGTAAATGCTTTGGTGCCGTCGTCAGAAAATGCGACTAGTTGCACTTCATGTGTGTTCGTCCAGCGATGTAATTCCTCTCCTGTAGCCACATTCCAGAGTCTCGCTGAGTAGTCATCGGAGCCGGTTAAAATAGTGTTGCTGTCGGCATGATACGCAACTGAATTGACCGGCCCGTCATGATAAAAGGTTTGTCTGACTCCGCCATTTTTGATGTCGAATAGAGCGGCGCTATGGTCAGTCATGCCCAATAGCGCAAAGTCACCGTTGCTCAGTAACGCTATATCGAGAATCTGGCTTGGAGCCTTCCAGTATGTTAATCCCTGGCCTGAATTAATGTCCCACAACACCATGGTTTGAGGCTTGGCGGTGACTGCATATTGGAGTTCAGGAGAAAAAGCAGAAGCTATGACCTTTGAAAAGTCACCTTTTTTGTGGTTCCAGTTATATCGGCGCTCATTAGTGAGAACGTCCCATAAGCTGCCGCCATGATTGATGGATCCTACGATGGCGTGCTCGCCATTAGCGCTGAGTTCGGCGCTGTAAAGACCCTGCACGGCATATTCATAGCTTTTGTTGGGGGGGGATCCGCCCGAGCAGGCGCTAATTAAGAATACGATGGTCGCCAGCACCATTGGCAAGCGACCATTGAACTTGCTGGTATTGCGCAGACTTATCGTGTGATAGGGGAAGCGAAACGGTTGTTTCATGAATACGATTGACCGCAATGGTCGAAATTTGGGGTAATAAAGCGCGGTATATTTTTTTAACATGAACCGATTGCCGAGCAAGATTAAACAAGTAAGGGCCTTGGTAAGACGGTAACGTGATTCGACGGTTGGGCGCAAGTCGGATCTGTTGTTAGATTGGCTTCGATCAGAGAGCGTTTGGTCGCATGTTGTTTATCTAGAGCTAAGAGATTCTTAATGGATGGTACTGCCATGGTGCATTTGCAGCGAAGTACTACATAAGCCTACACCCTATTGATGCAGGCTTATGTCACAGTACAAGCAGTCTATTCAGAGCTTACCGATGGAGAGTATCTATAAGCTTTCTAGTGTTGGGCCCAAATTTTAAGCGTTTGCCACTAGGTCTTTGTGTGAGTCATGCATCCGCTCAACCATTTGATCTTCAAGCTCGAATCTCGTGACTAATGTCTCGCCAATTTTCGAAAGTTCATGCGCCAATGAAGGGCTGTTGGGTTCATGATTAATCATTCCTTCGAGTGCATCATTAAAGCTTAATGCGTGCTCGGTGGTCTGGCTAATTTGTGGATAGATCTTTTTAGCGAGTTCAAGGGCCATGTTGTCGCCAAACTCTTCAGCTTCTTGAATCAAGTGGTCGTAAACTTCAAAATGACCTGCTGATATATAGTCGACCATTAATTCGCAAAAATGATGCATGCCCTGGTCGTGATCTTGATTTGAATCCGCAGCCAGCTCATGTACACCGCTTACAGTGCAAAACTCTACAATCAGCTCTTGCCGTTGTTGTAGCCAGCCATCAATGATTCTTGAAACGCCGCCCCATCTTTCAAACGTATTCTTACAATGCTCTAACATGATTCCCACCCTACTGTGTCTTTTGTTGTAATGATATTTTGTTTTTTGTCTATGGTTCGAATTTTTAAACCCGATGGCTTAAGCCTAGCTCAAAAGATTTTTCTTGCTCGCTCCGTATTGTGATGTACGTACCACTTACAGCAAGTTGGTGAGCTTTGTTGTGCCTAAGGACATCTGGTTGACCTCTTAAAGAGTCTAGGAACTCACTTCGATCTGCACAAGTTCGATAAACGTCACAATTTAACCTTTTTATAGGTAGTTGCGGCATGTATATGTTTTTATTGATTTTTTTGTCTCTGTTTCGATTTTTTGGTGAGGAGTAAGCACCTGTATTATTGCTAGTTTCACACAGCTAATCAGCGGGTATCAACCAAAGTATGTAAGCGATCACTGACCCCAAATAACCTGCTGCTAAGGCTCTATGGATGATTAGAATTTGTCTCTAAGCTTGGTGAGAGTTGGCTGGCACTAAAGCTTGTAATATCCAGCCGATTGCAAAGCCTACAAATACCACTAAAGTCCATCCTGGGATACTCAGTCCCATGAATGTCCAAGCGACCTCAGCACAATTACCGTCTCCACGGAGCAAAATACTTATCGCCTCACTCAACGGAAAGGTCTCTAGGATGAACTCAAGGCTGGGTCCGCACGCAGGGACTTGATCGGCGGGCAAGCTTTGCAAGTAGAGCTGCCTACCGGAAAAAAAACCGCCTGCGATTGCAGTAAGAGTACCAACACCGGCATAGATCCATGTCCCAGTCTGGGCGGGTTTGTGGATGGCGGCCAACAGCCCTAGTAAACCCGAAACGAGTAAAAAGAAGCGTTGTGTAATACACAGAGGGCAGGGCTCAAGCCCTTTAATAAATTCGAGATAATAGCCAAACCCAAGGAGCCCTGCCACGCTAAAGAAAATGGCTAATCGAATGAACGGCGGCGAAAAGATAAATTGCACCATGTGTGTTGCTGCCTTTAATCTACAGTTGCTATTGGTTTAAACTAAGTATACCAGCGAATTGCTCCGCTGTTTAAGTGGCAGGTAAGCAGTCCAGTACTAAGCGGCTATCATTTGCATGTGTTACTTTAGCTCTGCACCCTTCCATTAGTCGAACCTAAACGAATGTTGAGAATCTGCGCCATGATCTATGCTGAGTACAAACAGCGACAACCATTTCTTGTACGCTCATTCTTTTTAAGCTTACTGGTCACGCTATTTATCTTGCCAGTGTGGGCGTTTGCCGCAGATAGTGCCGAGGTTGAAGAAGATGAAGATAAAGATGCGCCGCAATCGAGATATGTGGAAATCGCCCCTCCGTTTGTCACTAACTACGGCAATCCTGATCGGCTGAGTTATATGAAGGTAGAGGTTACGCTGCGAGTTTTAGGCGCAGCCGGCGAATCACAAGCACTGCATCATATGCCTTATATACAAGACACTTTACTGCAATTGTTTGCAATACAAAGCAGGACTAGCATAGGAAGCGCCGAAGGTAAGGATGTATTGCGTCTTGAAGCACTGGCACAGGTGAGTAAAATCCTTGAAGAAGAGGATGTTACCAGCTACCTAGAAGATATTTTGTTTACTGGCTTTGTGGCACACCGTTGAGATAGAGCTCGGTTCGTCTGCCAGTAGTTTCTCGCGGCGATCATTAGCTATGATTTGCATTTCAGCATAGATTTCAAAAAAATACGGTATACATTGCTTTTCATGGGCCCAAAGCTCTTCTATTGATTGCATCATTAATTTTTTTTGTCCAAGTCTTTGCCCAAGCCGTTCGGCAATTGCATAGATCAAGCTCCTTTCACCGTATCTTTCGAGCAATTGGTGCTCAATCAATCGGCGACTAAAATCACTCGATTTGGTGCAAAAATAGCCCTGATTATCGCTCAGTGTTTGGGTAATGGTCTGCGCAAAATCTTGTAGTGGCTGGTTACAGTAACGCTCCCAATGATGGCTCAGCACATAGTCAAAGAAAAGATCCAGAATGATGCCGTGCAGTCTCTGAGATTCTTTGGGCATTAGGGCGGAAAGTTTTTTCAGTGCCGCCCGGCGGTCAAACGCTGCATCTACTGCGCGATGTAAGCACACCCCTTTTACTGTATTCATGGGTAATGAGTTAAATGCGATGTTTTTATGAAACGAGCGCGAATTAATTGGTCCTTTCGTGAAATCTCCGAGCAATGCGCCAATAATAAAGCCTGGATCAGTACCGGCTAGATGAAAGTGAGCCAAAAAATTCATTATTAGCGATTAACAGTGATTAAGAATGTTAGCGTTAGATGTTCTTGGTGGGGAATGCTACGAGGCAAAGTAGTTCGCCAAAAATTCATCAAAAATCAAGCTGTCGCTGTCTTCAATAACGGCCTGCTTTGCCAGCGAGGCGTCGGCTACTCCAATTAATGGATTAGTTATTTTTTTATTGAGTGCTTGATTATGGTGTTGCTCCATAAATATTTTCGATTGAGCTAATGTAAATTCAACAAATGAAGAGCCACTATCTCTCATGCTCGTAAGTAGTTGAGCGGATGGAGTGTTGGCAATATCTAATATCTTATTATTTTGCTTAGCGACACTTTCAGAATACGCAGAGGTATTGTTGGCTTGATCTAAGATCGTTGCTACCTCGGTAATGCTTTTCATCAATGTGGCCGCTCTCTCGCGCAGCGGCACTTCGCACCCATCTGCCACAATAGTTAGACTGGGATCTCTGCCGCGATTGACAACGCGCGCTTGGTTTTCCGAGATTGTCTTAAACTCTTTTTCAGTGCATTGCGGGCTTGATTTGAGTAGGCAGCTTATTAAAAAAGCATCAATAAAATGGCTAGTTGTTGAATCAATACCTAAGGGCGTAAAGGGATTAATGTCTAGGCAGCGCACTTCTATATATTGAATACCTCGATCTTGCAGCGCATGCAGTGGTTTTTCACCCGAGTCAGTCGCGCGCTTGGGTCTTATGGGAGAATAAAATTCATTTTCAATTTGTAATAAACTTGACGAAAGCTGCTGATATTCATTGTTGACTGAAACCCCATATTTTTTGTATTCAGCATATGGAGTTTGCATGGCGTTGTGTAGCGTCGCGACGTAACTGTCTAAATCGTTATAGCAAATGAATAATGATTGCTGAGCGATGCTTTGATATCCCAAATCACCCATGCGTAGTGATGTGGCGTAGGGCAGATAAAGATCATTTGGCGATAGTGTTTCTAAGTTGTGGCTGCGCCCTTGGACAAATGAACGGTCTACGCAAGGCGCTGCCCCAAACAGATAAATGAGCAACCAATAATCGCGCCGAAAATTTCTAATTAAATCGAGATAGCGCTGATTTATATAGTGGGTTGTCGATAGGTTATTATTATCGTGTTCAAATCCTGCAGCCTCTTTTTCATGCAGCCAATACTCATCCGGCATTGAAAAGTTGTAATGAATGCCCGCCACCGTTTGCATGGCTCGACCATAACGATGCCCCAGACCGCGCCGATAGGCTGTTTTCATTTTGCCAATATTAGAGTTGCCGTATTGCGCCAATGGAATCTTTTCGTCGGTTGGTAAAACGCATGGCATGCTGGCCGCCCACATGATCTCACTCGGCATGCGCTGGGCTACAAGGGCATGTGCCTGGCTAAGAAAGTCTAGCGTCTCGCCACTCGTTTTGTGCACCGGCGTAATGAACTCAAGTAGCGACTCGCTGAAGTCGGTAGTAATCCAACTATTGGTTAGTGCTGAGCCTAGTGCTTCAGGGTGAGGTGATAGCGCCAGAAATCCCTCTGGAGTAACCCTCAAACCTTCTTTTTCAACGCCGCGCTGCAAATTTCTTAGGCTTGAGGCGCTCGCTTCGTTCGACAGAAAGTCAATGCTTTTGTCGTTAATGCGGCCTTGTGAAAGGGTGGTTTTTGCTGATGTGGGCACCATAAAACGTCTCAGTGATGTTAGCGTTTAGGCTCGCGCTTGCCCAAAGAGCACGGATTATCCCGAAAAAGGTTAGCTCCTGCTAGCACTATTCGTAAAGCATCTAGCGTTATAATTGCAACTGTTAGTGAGCCAATTGAGCGCAAGAGTCTTTAGCTCGACGCAAATTAAATATATGTAACCTATTTACCGAGAGCAGAGCGATGATTTTAGATATTTTGCAAAAACACACACAACCCCTAAGCCAATGGCTGTGGAGCCGTGATGCGATGACCGGCAATCGCTTACAGAGCTTCTTTGTAAGGGCCTTACGGATTGCCATAGCAGTACTTCGCGACTTAAGTGATGGCCATTTAAGTTTGCGAGCTATGAGCTTGGTGTATACCACTGTGATCGCTATTGTGCCCGTTATTGCTTTGAGCTTTTCGGTTTTAAAGGGCTTTGGGATGCACCATCGAGTAGAGCCGGCCATGCTCGATACCTTGGTGGATTTAGGTGATCAGCGGTTTGAAATTGTCGAGAAAATAATGCAATTTATTGGCAACGTTAATGTAGGTGTACTTGGCTCTATAGGTTTCGCCATTTTAATTTATAGTGTTATTTCGATGATGCAAAAAATTGAAACGGCATTTAATTATACGTGGCAAATAAAACGAGCTCGAGATATGTCGCAACGATTTCGCGATTATTTAAGCGTAATATTTGTTGGGCCTCTATTGATTTTTCTTTCAGCGGCTATTACTACGTCCGTTAATACCACTGTAGCCGAACAATATTTTGTGGTACTGCCTTACGGTGATCAGATTATGGCTTTGTCGGGCTATTTGCTGCCGTATTTGATGATGTCGGCGGGCTTTGCTTTTATTTACGCCTACCTGCCAAATACTAAGGTAAACATTGCTGCAGCTTTTATTGGCGGCTTAGTCACGGCAATTATTTGGAAAATCATGGGTTGGGGAATTGCGAACTTTGTAGCCAATTCTGCAACTAGTATGGCAATTTATTCTGCCTTTGCATCGATTATTATTTTAATGGTCTGGATATATTTGGGATGGTTGGTGTTACTTATTGGCGCTAGCGTATCGTTTTATCATCAAAATCCGCAAAACTTACGCGTCAGGCGAGAGCAGATTTCGCTCAGTGCAAAAAATAATGAAAAGCTTGCGGTAAATATTTTATATCTAGTTGGAGATAGCTACCGTAAAGATTCTTGCCCATGGGATGCGCGGCGTTTATCGGAGCATATGTCGGTTGGCTTGTATTTGGTAGAAGGCATGATCGATATGTTAGAAAATTCAGGTTACCTAATCAGAGCTGCAGGAGATTCTGGAGAGTTATTTCCGCGCAAGCCGTTGGAATCTTTTTCACTGTCAGATTTAATACGCACTATTCGATCAGGAAATTCAATCGGTGTTGCACTTAGCCCAGCTGATTTTGATCAGCAAGTGGATGATTTTTTTCAGGAATTAGATGGCGCCACTGCTAAAGCGCTTGAGAATAAAACCATTAAAGATTTATTGAGTTAGCATACCCAGTATGAAAACAATTAGTGGTTTTGCGCCAACGTCGACCGTTGGCGCAAACGTTTTAATTTTGGGCAGTATGCCTGGCATCGCATCGCTAGAGCGAAGACAATATTATGCGCATCCGCGTAATGTATTTTGGCGAATTATGGCCCAACTCTTCGATTTTGACGTGAACATTAGCTATGAGAGCAGGCTGGAAAAAATCGCTGCCGAAGGCATTGTTTTATGGGATGTCTTAAAGAATTGCCAGAGGCCCTCGAGTCTTGATGCGGATATATTGGCAAGCTCTGTGGTGCCTAATGACTTTTCTGAATTTTTTGCGAAGTGTAGTTCGATGCGAAAAATTTATTTTAATGGCGCCAAAGCTGAGGCGTTGTTTACACAGCACGTGTCTCGTCAGTTTGCTAGCCAGTTAACCGATGTTCAGTTGAGTCGCCTGCCTTCTACTAGCCCTGCTCATGCCTCTATGGGCTATGAGAAAAAGTTGTCGTGTTGGCGAGATATTGTTGCATGATGTATCTATTTATTCTCTGTGAAGTGCGCTAGTTCGCTCCTACTAATACCTAGCCCAGTCAGTCATAAAGGTATCGGCTTCATGTGGCTATAAAGCTCGTGCACCGATATCTGTGCGGTATTGCATTCCTGGCCAGTTGATTTGCTTAACTCCTGCATAGGCCTTTGCCTTGGCAGCGCCGATATCGTCGCCTAAAGCTGTGACGCAGAGGACTCGACCACCATTTGTATGCACTTCGGTGTCAGCAGTACTAGTGCCAGCATGGAACACTTTGCAGTCATCATTCTCTGCCGCCTGCAACCCGGTGATTGTGTCGCCTTTATCATAATCGTCAGGGTAGCCGCCAGCCGCCAAAACGACGCCGAGGGCCGCTTGCTCTGACCAGCTGATAGTAGCCTTGTTAAGGGCCGTTTTTAAAGTGGCCATGCAGAGCTCTGCTAAATCGGATTGTAGGCGCATCATGATCGGTTGTGTTTCAGGATCACCAAAGCGGCAGTTATATTCAATAACTTTTGGCTCGCCTGCCGGAGTGATCATTAGCCCTGCATAAAGAAAACCTTTGTAGGTGTTACCCTCAGCGGCCATGCCTTCGACGGTAGGCATGATTATTTCACGCATGACTCTGGCATGCAGCGCTTCGGTAACTACAGGAGCTGGAGAGTAAGCTCCCATACCCCCGGTGTTAGGGCCGGTGTCGCCATCACTAACGCGTTTATGATCTTGGCTCGTGGCCATAGGTAATACGTTCACGCCATCGCTAATTACAATAAAGCTTGCTTCCTCTCCTTCGAGAAATTCTTCTACAACTACACGATGACCGGCTTCACCAAATGCATTGCCTTCAAGCATGTCTTGAATGGCTGCCTCTGCTTCAGCCAAATTCATGGCAACGATTACGCCCTTGCCTGCAGCTAATCCGTCTGCTTTGATAACAATAGGCGCGCCCTGCTGGCGCACATAGGCGATGGCAGGGGCAGGGTCGGTAAATGTTTGGTAGGCGGCGCTAGGGATATTGTGTCGCGCAAGAAAATCTTTTGTAAAAGACTTTGAGCCTTCGAGCTGGGCGGCTTTTGCCGATGGGCCAAAACACAAAAGATCGTGCTCCTCGAAAAAGTCAACAATACCTTCTACCAATGGTGCCTCTGGTCCAATAACGGTGAGGCCAACATCATTACTTTTGGCAAAAGCCACCAATGCTTCAAAATCGTTATTGTCTATGGCAATATTTTTTAGGCCGGGTTCGCGTGCCGTGCCAGCATTTCCGGGCGCTACAAAAACAGTTTCAACCTGGTCACTTTGGGCGAGCTTCCACGATAACGCATGCTCGCGGCCGCCGCCTCCGATCATTAATACATTCATTTTTACTTCCTGAAAAATTTATAGTTCGATATAGCGCTATAGGATCGATTTAGTGTTTGAAGTGGCGCATGGCGGTAAAGGCCATCGTCATGCCAGCCTCATTGGCTGCTGCAATTGTCTCTTCATCACGAATAGATCCGCCAGGCTGGATTACACAGCTTATGCCAACGCCAGCGGCATTATCAATGCCATCTCTAAATGGGAAAAATGCGTCAGACGCCATGCACGAGCCAGCCACGCTAAGTCCTGCATGCTCCGCTTTAATAGCGGCAATTCTAGCGCTATTTACTCGGCTCATCTGTCCTGCGCCTACGCCAATTGTCTGCTGGTCTTTCCCATAAACAATAGCGTTAGATTTAACCATCTTGGCAACTTTCCAGCTGAATAGCATGTCGGCCAGCTCGGTCGCGTCGGGCTTGCGCTCGGTAACAATGGTTAAATCATCAATGTTTACCATGCCTAGATCACGATCTTGGACGAGCAAGCCGCCATTGACGCGCTTGAAATCTAGAGCAGCATGAGTAGCGCCAAATTCACCGCAAACCAGTAAGCGAACATTCTTTTTAGTTGACACAGTTTGAATGGCTTCTTCACTGGCTGAGGGGGCAATAATTACTTCAACAAATTGTTGCGCACAAATTGCGGCAGCGGTTTCTTGATCGAGCTGCCGATTAAAAGCAATGATGCCGCCAAAAGCTGACTCGGGATCAGTAGTAAATGCTTTTTGATAGGCGCTGGCAATCGTCGTGTCGCTGGCTACACCGCAAGGGTTGGCATGTTTTACTATGACACAGGTAGGAGCAGTAAATAGCTTGACGGTTTCTAAAGCGGCATCTGTATCTGCAATATTATTAAACGACAGTTCTTTGCCTTGCAGTTGGCGAGCACTTGCAATGCCCGTTTCGCTAGTCGTGGCTTCGCGGTAAAAGGCTGCTTGCTGATGAGGGTTTTCCCCGTAGCGGAGGTCTTGAGCTTTGATAAACTGCGTATTAACAGTCCGCGGAAACGATGAGCTGCCGCCAGGGACCTGCGTGCCAAAATGATTAGCGATAGCGCCATCATAGGCGGCAGTGTGTTCGAATGCCTTTATTGCTAAGTTAAAGCGTGTAGCGTGACTGGTGGCACCTTCGTTGGTTTGCATCTCGCTAAGTACGCTGGCGTAATCATCACTGTTTACTATGATCGTAACTGATTGATGATTTTTAGCGGCTGATCTGACCATGGTGGGGCCGCCAATGTCTATATTTTCGATTGCATCTTCTCGGGTGCAATCTGGTTTTGCTACCGTAGCAGCAAACGGATAGAGGTTAACCACTACAAGGTCAATCGGTACAATGGCGTTTTGTTGCATGACCTCTTCGTCAATGCCGCGGCGAGCGAGGATGCCGCCATGGATTTTTGGGTGTAATGTTTTGACACGCCCCGACATCATTTCAGGAAAGCCGGTGTGTTCAGACACTTCCACAACCGGGATGTCATGTTGCTGTAACAAGTTGAACGTCCCACCTGTTGAGAGTATTTCAACACCCATCGAATGGAGCGCTGAGGCAAATTCAGCAATTCCGCTTTTATCTGAAACGCTTATTAGTGCGCGCCGAATTTTAACAGAGTCTTGTTCTGACATAATGGTAGGTTGCCTTTGTCATTATGGATATATATTGTTTTGAGAGCGTCTGGCTGCACCATGCCATTCGCAAGTGACTGCTCACTCGCGGCGAATTATAAGGCAGTTCTGTGGCGGTGGTGGAGGCACTCAGCCGAGGCAGCACATCCTAATGTCGGTTGCTGCAAAATTAGCAATGCTGTTTGATGGTTGCTGTAGGGCGACATGCTTAGCCCTGCGACACACGAGCGCGTACTTTAAAGAGGTGGCACGGAATGCGCAATGCAAAAATCCACATAGCAGGGCTAAGATGGAATTCGCTGCATTAGAGGTCCATGGCGCTGAGCGATTGATTGCCAGCTCAGCGCCATGAAAAGGGGGAGATGTTTTTTATTGAGTGGCGCTTACAGTAGGCCGTATTGCTTTAATTTTTTGCGCAGCGTGCCGCGATTTAAGCCCAGCAAATGTGCTGCCTTAGTTTGGTTGTTGCGCACATACTTCATTACTTGCTCAAGCATGGGTGCTTCTACTTCCGAGAGAACCATTTGGTAAACGTCAGATACCGGTTGGCCGTCCAGATGTTTGAAGTAATTCGCCATCGCCGCTTCGACATTTTCACGCAAGCTTGCTGCTGAGCCTGTTGTTGTTGGTTCTGCTTGCTCAGTAATAGGTTGGTTGATAGCTGCAGGTGGAGTGGTGTCATGTAAAAAAGAATTAGTTGTGCTCATGTTGTTTTGTCCCCTATGGTGTGTAATTCCCCGAAAAATTGCAGTAGAAAGTCCAATTGCGCTGATTGACTCTCCAGTTTATTAAACCGCGATCTAGCGGTTTCCAGTACGACGCTCGTCGCTCGAATGGCATTCTTGTTTTCTATATTGCTCAATATTTGCTCATTCGACCTTAACAGATGGTCTGGATCCTTGGTAAAGCTTGTTTGGCCTTTATTTGTGAGCCCTGCCGAAAGCTTCAGCTGTTCAAAATACCAGCAAATATGCTTTCGTGCTACTTTAATGCTCAAGTCGGACAAAAAATTGCCAGAATTTTTTGCTTTTGAGTCGACGTTTAACAAGTCGTAGCTGCTGTAAAACGTATGAATATGCAACAGGTGATTAATTATAAGTCGTTCTACCCGTTTTGCCTCTAACAATTTCAATGATTTACCTGTGAAAAGTCCACAAGATTCTGCAGGATTATCAATTAAGGCATTGATTTCTTTAAAAATCCATGGATTTCCCTGTGCTGCTCTGCCAATCATCACTCCAGAAGCCCCCGTGTGAGCTAGCACGTCGACCGCTTTTTGAGCAGTAGTGATGTCCCCATTGGCAAATACAGGAATACAAACTGCTTGGACGACGTCGCTGATCGTGTCGTACTCGGCCTCGCCCTTAAACCGACAGGCTCGTGTACGACCGTGCACGGCAAGCGACTGAATACCAGATGCCTCGGCTATTTTGGCGATCTCCACGGCGTTGCGCGAAGTTTGATCCCAGCCGGTTCGTATTTTAAGTGTCACCGGAACGTCGACTGCCCCCACAACAGCATGCAAAATCTTTTTAACTAGCGCCTGGTCTTTCATTAACGCTGAGCCGGCCAATTTTTTACAGACTTTTTTAGCCGGGCAGCCCATATTGATGTCGACAATTTGGGCACCGGCAGCAACTTGATATGCGGCGGCCTCAGCCATTTGGTCAGGTTCCGTACCTACAATTTGTACAATACGGGGCCCGACTTCATCGGCTTGTGCTAAGCGCAGTTGAGATTTTAAAGTGTTACGCAAGAGAGGGTTGCTGGCAGCCATTTCGGCGGTGACAAGTGCAGCGCCCATCTCGCGACAGACTTGCCGAAAGGGGAGGTCTGTCACCCCGGCCATAGGCGCTAAAACCGCTTTGCCAGTAATTAGGTAAGGTCCGATACGGGTCATTGGGCGCTTCTAAGCTTTTTGTGCTGTTGATTCATTCGGCAGGTCGGATTGCTTGTGGATGGTGGTACTGCGCGCGGGCGGCGTATAAAAGCTACCTTAACTAGCATGCAGGATATCGAGGAGATAATTTACCGCATGTGAACCTGGGTCGGCAATTTCAAATTTAATGTATGCCGGTTGGGAGGGCGCCAGACTCTTTTGTTGTGAGCATTGTTCAATCGTATAGTCGCCGGGCGCAAAGCTGCGTTGGCTGACGAGGGCGCCTTGCGCATCGGCAAACTTGATCTTTAATGTTGGCCACGGTAGCGGAAGATGACCGCCATTAACGATCACAGTTTCTGCTACGAGTTTGTCGTTTTGCATTGGATGGCTGTAAACAGCTAGCTTTAGTAATGCTACATCGCTAAGTGTTGTCTGAAAGTTGCAGCGCAATAAACCGCAAGCCATCTGGTAGGCATGTTGCACCAAAAAGTTTTCAGGTAGTTTATCGACGTTGTGTTCTAGCCATCGTAAATACAGTATGCCTGCTAAAATTATCGCGCCGCTAAGACTTATGACCCAGCCTATGCTCTGGATCAATGAGCGCTTACGAGTGGGCAACTCGCCTGATATTTCAAGCGGGTCCGATTGGAATTGTGCTGCTAGGGTCTCGATGTTGATAGGCTGCTCATCATTTAATACAACCGGCTCTACTCGGCCATCGTCGAGATAGCGATTATCAACGAAATTTTTTAAATCTTTTTTGACGGTATTCGGTGTGTTGGTTCTGCTTGCTGTTAACGGTTTAGTTAAAGCGCCTCCTTGGTTGTTATCTGTTTCTTGTAGGTTGTCGAAAGCTTTGAATATTTTCATGCAAGCGCCGCAGCGCACATTGCCTTGCGACGACTCGAAGATGTATTCCTGGATCAAAAAACGTTTTTTGCAGCTTGGACACTAAGTAATCATTGTTGGGCTATTTTTTCACCCCAGTTAAACATAGCCAGTTGTTTTCACTTAGAGCTGGGAAAAAGCTGATCTGTTCATCATAAGCAGCCTCAACAGCCATCTTCTGGTTGGAACGAATGCCCGATAAAACTAACTCCGCATCGCTGCTCATTAAGCTGCAAAGCTGCTCAGCTAGATCAATTAGAGGTTGCGCAAGTATATTGGCGATGACGAGCTCAAACGGTTCGGGTGGCGCGGTATCTTTTTTATCAACGAAGGCATTGGCATGCACCACCTCATAGCTTTTGGCATGACAGTTATTTTTATTTAAATTGGCTAATGTTGCTGCAAGTGCCTGCGGATCATTATCGACAAAAGTTACATGTTTGGCGCCAAGCAATAGTGCGGCAATGCCTAAGATTCCAGAACCGCAGCCAAAATCCAGTACATGGTTTTGATTGACTTGTGCCTGATCGAGCCACTGCAAGCAAAGCTTTGTGGTTTCATGTGTGCCTGTTCCAAAAGCAAGGCCGGGGTCGAGCACCACATTAATCGCATTAGGATCTGGTGGCTCGTGCCAGCCTGGGCAAATCCACAGCTTATTGCCGCACCGTATAGGTTGGAAGTGATCTAGCCACTCACGTTCCCAGTCACGGTCGTGTAACGTTTCTATTTCGCAATCAATATCTAGGACACCTAATTCACCGCATAATTTTTTTGTTATACCGGCAGGGTCGGTGTCGGGGTTGAATAGGGCGGTTGCTTTAATGCTTGGCCATAGGGGTGTTTCTCCAACACCAGGCTCGTAGATCGGCTCATCAGCACGATCTTGAAACGTGATGCTTATCGCGCTGCACAACTCTAGCGCATCCTCGAGCTTTTGTACTTGCTGAGGCTCGATATAAATATGTAACTGCAACCAGTTCATCTTATTGCCTCGCAAGTTTTGGCATTACAAGATGTCTGTGAGAAATCACTCTGCGGCAAGTTTATTTTCAAGATAGTGGATGTTCATTCCGCCGATGCGCACTTCGCTGTCATTGATTAATTTTTTATGTAACTCGATATTAGACTTAATGCCGTTGATAATTAATTCGTCGAGTGCGCCATTCATTCGCTTGAGCGCAGTATCTCTGTCAGGACCGAAACAAATAATTTTTGCAATTAGCGAGTCGTAGTGAGGAGGTACGGTGTAGCCACTATAAACGTGCGAGTCGACGCGAACGCCATTGCCGCCCGGGGCATGAAAGTAGCTTATTTTTCCTGGCGAGGGCATAAATGTATCGGGATTTTCAGCATTAATCCTGCATTCAATGGCGTGTCCGTTGAAATGAATATCATGTTGCTTGAGCGTTAAACCTCGGCCACCTGCGATGAGCAGTTGCTCTTTGACGATGTCAACGCCAGTAATCATTTCTGATACTGGATGTTCAACCTGTACGCGTGTATTCATTTCAATAAAATAAAAAGCCCCATCTTCATACAAGAATTCAAAGGTGCCGGCGCCACGGTAATTGAGTCGTTTACAGGCATTGACGCAGGCTTCTGCAACATCGCGGCGAAGATCGTTGGGAATAAGTGGCGCGGGGGCCTCTTCGATAACTTTTTGGTGGCGTCTTTGTAGTGAGCAGTCACGATCACCCAAGTGGATGGCGTTGCCTTGGCCATCAGCGAGTACTTGGATTTCTACATGGCGGGGATTGCCCAAAAATTTTTCAAGATAAACTGTACCATCTTTAAAGGCAGCGAGTGCTTCTGACTGCGTTAACGCTATTGAATTAACTAGCGACGACTCTTCATGCACCACTCGCATCCCGCGCCCGCCGCCGCCAGCCGCCGCCTTGATAATAACGGGGTAGCCAATACTCTGCGCAATTTTTATTGAGCGGGCAGGGTCATCGTCGAGTGGACCATTAGATCCGGGCACCGTAGGCACTCCTGCTTCTTGCATAGCAGCAATAGCGGCCACCTTGTCACCCATGGTGCGGATCACGTCAGCGGTGGGTCCTACAAATACAAAACCGCTCTTTTCTACCTGCTCGGCAAAATCCGCATTCTCGGCAAGAAATCCATAGCCTGGATGAATGCCATCGGCGTTAGTCACTTCTGCGGCACTAATGATGGCATGACTGCTTAGATAACTTTCAGTGGAAGAGGCAGGGCCAATGCATACTGCTTCATCGGCTAGGCGAACATGCAATTGCTCGCTATCGGCGGTGCTGTGCACGGCAACGGTTTTGATGCCGAGCTCTCGACAGGCGCGTAAGATGCGCAGAGCAATTTCACCACGGTTGGCAATGACAATTTTGTTAAGCATTTGAGGGGCTCTTGTATAAAGACGGCTGAAATTCGTTAGCGGCTAAGAAGTTGTTCGGCTTTGCAGCTAGCTGATAACAATTAAATCTTGATCAAACTCGACAGGTTGGCCATCTTCTACCAAAATGGCTTGCACAACTCCGGATATGTCGGCTTCGATTTGATTCATCATTTTCATTGCCTCGACAATGCAAACGACGTCGCCTTTGTTAATGGTTTGGCCTACTTCAATAAATGATTCCGCATCGGGCGATGGCGAGCGATAAAACGTGCCTACCATCGGTGACTTCACTGATTTGTCAAAACTAGACGGCGCGGCTGGAGCAGGGGCCTCTACTGCTGATGCCGCCACAGGTGCTGCTGCAACTGCTTGCGGTGCCGGTGCTTGCATGACGACCGCGCCATTGCCTCGGCTGATGCGTACAGACTCTTCACCCTCGTGGATTTCAATTTCTTGTATGTTCGACTCATCGAGCAGCTCAATCAGTTTTTTGACTTTTCTTATGTCCATTGCAGTAACTCCCGGAATAGTTGCCTCATATGAAGGCCGATGTTTGCCTAAAATTAATAAATTGTGGCTTGTGGTGTATGCGGATGTGCTCGGCGTGACGTTGCGCCTCAGAATCAGTCTTCGGTAGTTTGGTTTAGTGACTCGATGGCCGCGCGCAATGCTAGCTCATAGCCGCTGGCACCTAATCCGCTAATTACACCGCGGGCAATATCTGAAAAATAAGATTGCTGGCGGAAGTCTTCACGGCTGTGGACGTTAGATAGATGCACTTCAATGAATGGTATGTCTACGGCAAGCAGGGCATCACGCAGCGCAATGCTCGTGTGCGTGAGTGCCGCTGGATTGATAATAATAAAGTCTGTGTTGCCGTAAGCTTTTTGTACGCGCCCGACTAATTCTGCCTCGGCGTTACTTTGAAAGTGGCTTATCGTGCAAGCAGACTCCGCGGCGAGTGCATCCAATTGCTGCTCAATTTGGGCGAGGGTATGGGAGCCATACTTGGCGGGCTCTCTAACACCAAGCATGTTCAAGTTGGGTCCGTGTAGGACAAGAATCGACGCCATCTCGCTCTAAAATTCCTTAAAAGGTTGGATAGTTGTAGCGGCATGGGCCGCGTTGAAGTACATGCTATGGTAGGGCGAGGGGGATTGCAATCGCTTTTCGATTATTTGCAGATTTTAGCGACAATTTGCCGTTTTTTAGCGGCGTATTAGGCGGGAATGTGCATTTTTTATGGTTCGTTGCAGTAGCCTGTCTATTTCATGTTGGTGCTTGTAAGTTGCAGCTATCTGATTCGATTGTGTTCGTATATTCCTGTATCTGTTGTTATTTAATCATTTAGTGGCAGCATTCGCGTTTGAATTGGATAGCAGAGCCCGGCATCGGCGCAGCCTTGATATTGCACGCTTAAAGAGGCCGGTTTGATGGCTTGGCCGGCGGCATCCTTGGTTAGCAGCTGACCTTGCGTAATACTCGCCAGCGCCTGATGGTAAAACACCTCCACGCGTCCAAAATAGTCATCCGTTTTACGCAGCCCCTGTGCAAACATCGCGACATCAGTCAGTGCCTTGAGAGGGGATTGTTTATCGTTCTGGCTATGGATGGTGAACTTATGTTTGTAGAGGTAGTACTGTGGAGCAATGGTCCAGACCAGCTCGATGCCCTTTTCGCCGTGGATTAAATCGAGCACAAAAGCTTCGTCAACTGGCAGAAACTCTGAATCGGAACCCATCAAAGGGGAGTTTTTTTTGTTCTCGAACGAAACGCTGCTGGGCGTGTAACTTGGCGGGGCATCATCTTGCTTGGCGGGCTGAGCCATCAGTTGGTTTGACGCCGCGTCGCCGTTGATTGCATCGGTGCTGTTGGAATGATCGGAGCCCGTTTCGGCTGAAGGTTCGCAGCTCGCCAGTGCGAAAAGCCAGGGCAGTATGATTAGCCGGTAATGACAGAGCTTGGCGCGCAAGTATTTAGCTGGGGTCGCGGCTAGGCCATGTTGGGGCCCTATTGATGATGGGTTATGTGCAGAGATAATATTAAGCATGGGTTGATCGCCGTTTATTAAAAGATGAGCCAGGCAGCGCGAGCTTGACATAAGTTTAGCGTGTTCAAAGCGTCAATGAGGTACCGAATGTTTTCGACCTTGCGATATGGCAATAATTCCATCTGGGCTTGGGGCCTTTCATGCCTTAGCAGAGGCAATGGTATATTGTTTATTATTTCTAAGCCAAGCTGTCACCCGGTGCATAATGGCGCAGTGAGTCATTAATTTTTTTCTCCAGCGAGCTTTTCTCATGTTAATAATATTAGCCCCATTCACAAAATGTTTGTGCGCTCTATTCAAGGCGGGTGTAATGACCCTGCTTTTTTCCAGTTTAGTCGCCTGTATAGGCGAATCGACCGATGGTGCAGCGAGCCTCACAAGCGCGGATGATGCGGCATTAACGAACCCGGCATCTGCGCCTATTGTGGCCGAAAGTGCCTATTTTCGCCTTCCGATCCCGGGGCGCGATGTATCTAGCGCCTACCTGACGCTGCGCAATAATTCCCCGCAGGCGGTCGGCTTGACTGCATTTACTAGTGAGCAAGTGCGTGCAATTGAATTACATGAGCATGTGCATAAAAATGGCGTTATGCAGATGCGTCGCGTTGAGCAATTTGTGTTGCCCGCGGGCGAAACATTAGTCATGCAGCCAGGCGGCCATCACCTGATGTTGTTTGGTTTACCTGAATCATTTGCCGAAGGCGCTAAAATCACTATTGAGCTGATGCTGACAACCGGTGACAATGTCAGTATTACAGTGAGCGGCCGCGCCGTCCGTTAGATGCTGCCCAATTGAGCGCGTAAAAGTCGTCATTGCTCAATGTTCGGCGTTCCTATCTTACTGTTAACCTTCGCTTAAGAGCTTCCGATATGGATTCGAAAGATCGTGTAGAAATGTTAAAAGCCGATGCTTCCTATTGGTGGACTAACAGCATGGTGCTTAAAATTTTTGCTGCCGCGCTGCTGCTTTACCTCTTGCTGGCAACGGTGCTAGCGTTTTTATGGTCTGGTGAGCCGCCGACCTTTAATGTGCTGCAGAATGCGGTTGAGCGCAGCGAAGCCGAAAATAGAATTGTAGTGCCGGGTTCGGTGACTACGGCCACGCTGGTTGCATTGGCTGAAACGCTGCTCGATAAGCCCGGTGGCTTTCTTAGCAATGACATTACTTTACCCGGTGCTGGCCTCGATAATATGCCTAATTGGGAGTTTGGAGTATTGGTGCAGGTGCGAGATCTGGCTCGCTCGATGCGCCAAGGCTTTAGCCGTTCACAGTCGCAGTCTACCGAGGATGTGGATTTGGCTTTGGCTGAGCCACGTTTCAATTTTGATAATGATAGTTGGATTTTCCCACGCTCTGAAGATGAGTATCGCGAGGGTGTGAATTACACCTTGGAGTATTTGTGGCGCCTGTCTGACCCAAGTCAAGCGGGATCGCAATTTTTTACGCGCGCAGACAACTTGGTTAACTGGCTCGCTACCGTTGAGTCACGCCTGGGCAGCTTGTCGCAGCGGCTGAGTGCAAGCGTGGGGCAAAGGCGTCTCAATACTGATTTAGCCGGAGATGCCGAAGCTAGCCAATCAACGCTAAGTGAGGAGGATCAAATGGTTAAAACTCCTTGGAATGAAATTGATGATGTTTTGTATGAGGCGCGCGGCACAAGCTGGGCTTTGGTGCACTGCTTGCAGGCTATAGAAATTGACTTTGCCGACGTCTTACAAAAGAAAAACGCCCTAGTCAGCATGCGTCAAATCGTGCGCGAGCTTGAGGCAACACAGCAAACGATATGGAGCCCTATAGTACTTAATGGTAGTGGTTTTGGTTTGTTTGCTAACCACTCTTTAGTGATGGCTTCTTATATATCGCGTGCAAATGCCGGTATCATTGATTTACGAGAGCTGTTAACTAAAGGCTGACGTGTTTTTAGCGTTGATTGACCTGCGGCTAAGTTTGCTGCTGCGCTGGATAATCGCACGTTTTCGGTTACTATCTTAATAGGGCGAGTGTTTTGTAACTGCCCTCTGATTTTAGCGCCATAGTTTTACGCGGTTATTAATTTTGAGCGCTATGGTAGCAGCGCATAAACCAACATGATGAGAGTTTTGTAGTGAGTCATTCCACAGACGACGTAAGAATTGATCAAATAAAAGAACTGTTGCCACCGGTAGCATTGATGGAGCGTTTTCCGGTGAGTGAGGTAGCCGCTGCCACGGTATTATCCTCGCGCCAAGCTACGCATAATATTCTTGCAGGCGACGACGATCGCTTGCTGGTTATTTCTGGGCCTTGTTCAATACATGACGTTAATGCCGCCAAAGAATATGCGTCTCGCTTAAAGGTGCTGCGTGAAACTTATGCAGACACGCTTGAGATTGTCATGCGTGTTTATTTTGAAAAGCCACGCACCACGGTAGGTTGGAAGGGTTTAATTAATGACCCTTATATGGACGACAGTTTCAAAATTAATGATGGCTTGCGGATAGCGCGTCAGTTGTTATGCGAAATAAACGATATGGGGCTGCCAACAGCGGGAGAGTTTCTCGACGTTATTTCGCCACAATATGTGGGCGATTTAATGAGTTGGGGT
>JACLAC010008016.1_pt1 | contig 99956 bp, 77 predicted proteins | sample 8027881 | NCBI WGS metagenome assembly JACLAC01 (sample SAMN15725517, study PRJNA655200) | protist metagenome | isolation source: fluorescence activated cell sorting (FACS) single amplified genomes of... | place: Spain: Blaines Bay Microbial Observatory, Mediterranean Sea | collected 2016-01-19
AAGCCAAAGGGTACAAATAGGTATCTCACAAGTACCTGAAGGGCGGCATATTTTTCCTGAAATGACAGTACAAGAAAATTTAGAATTAGGAGCTTATATACAAAGAAACTCGAAAAAAATAGCCCAGGACATAGAACTCGTCTTTTCTGTATTTCCAAGACTAAAAGAACGAAAGTTTCAGCGTGGTGGAACACTTAGTGGAGGAGAACAACAGATGCTGGCAATTGGTCGAGCTGTAATGTCTAAGCCAAAACTCTTACTACTTGATGAGCCCTCCTTAGGATTAGCTCCGTTGATTGTAGAACAAATATTTGAGATAATCCAGAAGATTAACGAAAATGGAACTACTGTCTTGCTAGTAGAACAGAATGCTAATTTAGCATTGACCGTTACTAATAGAGGTTATGTAATGGAGACGGGGCACATTACCATGGAAGGTAATTCCAAAGACCTAATTGCTGATGAAAGGATACGTGCAGCCTACTTAGGGGAGTGATTCAGATAGATAGTTTTTGGTGAAGGCTGAATTCAATTGAACCTAACTAGAATCGAAAATAGGAGTAAAAACTCGATGTCTGAGAGAATAAAAGTCTTAGTTACAGATTATGCCTGGTCGACATTAGAACCCGAACGCGATATTTTAAGCTCAATTGGAGCGGATCTAATTGTTGCAGAAGATGAATCGGAAACTACCTTTGTTAAACATGCACCTAACGTAGATGCTATTTTGACCAACTGGGCCAGAGTCTCAACCCATGTAATTGAATCAGCAATCAAATGCCAAGTCATAGTCAGATACGGAATTGGACTAGACAATATTGATGTGGAAACAGCCACAAGATTAGGTATTACAGTTGTAAATGTTCCCACCTATTGCCTAGAAGAAGTATCTGATCATGCTATGGCACTAATATTGAGTTTAGCTCGAAAAATACCTAGACTCGATCAAGAAGTCAAAAAAAGGGGATGGGACCGAAATATAGGACCACAGATGTATCGTCTGCGCAGCCAAAAATTGGGATTGATTGGTTTTGGTAAAATTGCTCAACTTATAGTTCCAAAAGCCCAAGGTTTTGGCTTGCAAGTGATGGCCTACTCCCCGACACTAACAGATGAACGGGTAAAGAAATTTAACGTGCAACGCGTGGATTTAGAGAAGCTAGTTACAACTTCGGATTTTATTTCCCTTAACTGTCCATTGACACCACAAACACATCATCTCATTAATGCCCAGCGGTTACAATCTATGAAGTCAACAGCTTATCTCGTCAACACTGCAAGAGGAGATATAATCGACAATAATGCCCTACATGAGGCCTTAAATAAAGGCTGGATCGCTGGTGCAGGGTTAGATGTCTTACCTGAAGAACCGCCCTCGCCTGATCTCAACTTGTTAGATTTAGATAATGCTATCATCACTCCTCATGCGGCCTTTTGGTCAGAAGAATCCATTTACGATTTACAAGTAACAGCAGCCGAAGAAGTTGTACGTGTACTGACCTCCCAAATGCCGCTTTCATTGATGAATCCCGAAGTGTTACAAAACTCAAATCTTCGGGCTAAAATCGAATAAGTACGATCGTGAAATCGTTTAGAGGACGGACCGTTTTGGTAACGGGAGCTTCATCTGGAATTGGCGAAGCTTTTTGCCGAAATTTGGCCAAGCGGGGATCTAATCTAATTTTGGTTGCACGGTCAGCCGACAAATTAGAACATCTTGCGGAAACACTGTCATGCCAGCATAATGTTGATCTTTCTTGTATTCCTATTGACTTAGCGAAGGTAAATAGCTCTCAAGATTTATTTGACCAAGTCCAAGATGCTGGTTTATCAGTTGATGTATTAATTAATAATGCAGGCTTTGGATATTGGGGGAACTTTGAGTTTGCTAGCTTGCAAGACTACCAGAACATGGTTAACCTAAATGTTCGATCTATGGTGAGTCTAAGTTATTTATTTTTACCATCTATGTTGGAAAAGCAATGTGGTGGTATTATAAACGTTGGCTCAGTAGTTGGCCTTCAACCAGTCCCGTATGGATCAGTTTACGTTGGTACTAAAGCCTTTGTTTTACAGTATTCTGAATCTCTATGGGGAGAATACAGACGAAAAGGAATTACAGTAACAGCTTTATGTCCAGGTACAACGAAGACAAATTTTTTTAACGTCTCGATTCCTGACCAGCAATTACGCGAGTCGCGGATGCTGAATATGCCGAAAGGCCAAAGTCCCGATTTTGTAGCTGAAGTTGGCCTTAACCAATTTCTAAGGGGAAAAAGCCAAGCTATCCCTGGTAAAGTTAATTACTTAGTAGCTCAGGGGTCTCAGTTATTATTATTGCTAGCTCGTAGCTTGGCGATAAGGATAACTGCCTCATTATTTGATCCTAAAAAAGATTAGTGCCCGGCTTTGATTCAGTGAGAGCTGTATGCTAAAATACGCGATTATTATCTGACCCTCAAAAATGAATTCCTGAAGCAAGTAGAACAATGAATTACCGATACCAGATATCATTTGATACGGATCAACTTCCTTCCATGGAGACTGACTTTCTGGTAATTGGAAGTGGTAGCGCGGGGATACGTAGCGCTATTGAGGCCAACCAGCATGGAAAGGTATTACTAGTAACAAAAAATATTATCAAAGAAAGTAACACACGCTATGCACAAGGCGGTATCGCAGCAGCAATGGGCGAAGATGATCACCTCGACCTTCATATTGAAGATACTCTTAATGCTGGTGCTGGTCTTTGTGATCCCGCGGCAGTAGCAGTCATGGTTGAGGAGGGAGTCACACGTGTCAAAGAACTCATTGAGTGGGGGGTCAAATTTGATAAGAACGATGAGCAAAAGCTTAGCTTTACACAAGAAGGAGCACATCAGAAACGTCGTGTTTTACATCGTGGGGACGAAACGGGAAAAGAGACAACCGATGTTTTAGTAGATCACTTAAAACGTCAAGAACAAATCCAACTTATCGAAAACTGTTTTGTGCTAGACTTGCTGACAAAAGACGGCATTTGCTATGGTGCCCTAGCTATAATTGATCAAGTCCTTCATACTATCTTTGCCAAAGCTACTATTCTTTCAACAGGTGGCCTAGGCCACGTTTATCAGTGTACATCAAACCCAAAGATTGCTACAGGAGATGGTTACGCTATTGCTTGGCGGGCGGGTTGTAAAATGGTAGACATGGAGTTTGTACAATTTCACCCAACCACGCTTTTTTTGGACGGTGCCCCACATTTCCTAATTTCTGAGGCAGTAAGAGGAGAAGGTGGTATTCTGCTTAACGCGCGAGGAGAAGTTTTTATGGGTAAATATCACCCACTGGAAGAACTTGCGCCACGAGATGTAGTCAGCCGATCAATCCTAGCAGAAATGGAGTTAACAGACTTCCCTTGTGTTTACTTAGATATTACACATCACAAAGAAGATTTTATCAGAAAACGTTTTCCCAAAATCTATCAAACTTGTGCTCATTACGGTTTAAACATTTCTACTGATCTCATACCTGTTCGTTCGGGCGCTCATTTCATGATGGGCGGAATTTCTACCAATCTATTTGCTGAGACTAACGTACCGGGGTTTTTTGCTTGTGGGGAAGCCGCCTGCACGAAGGTTCACGGTGCAAATCGGTTAGCTAGTAACTCACTCTTAGAATGTCTGGTATTTGGCGTTAGAGCGGCACAAGCTGCAAACCGTTATATTAATCGACAAGAAATAAAACCTGTTAGACTTCAATTTAAACGGATGAATTCACCAAAAAATGAGAAGCATCTAGATTCCAAAACAGCCAGAGATGCTCTTCAAGCTCTAATGTGGAAGTATGTTGGCATCATTCGAGATGGGAAAGAGTTGGCGAAAGTTGAGCAATTATTAGACCAAATCAATACTGACTTGTCTGAGGGAAATGAAGCTGACATACCTGATTTTGAGGTCCAGAATATGTTGGACGTAGCTAAGCTAATCACTAAGTCAGCAATACAACGAACAGAAAGTCGTGGTGGACATTATCGGCGAGACTTTCCTGAACGAGAAGACCAAGATTGGATCAAGAACATCTATATATGGGCGGAACATACGTCTGAAGGTCTGATCCAATTAGCCAAAGAAGTTCGATAATTTAACTATCAGAATGTGACATTCAAAAGGCGATGCGAACCTTAATTCTGCTTGCTATTTTGTTAGCCGCTTTTGCTCTGGTAAGTCCAGTAGCTCAAACAACACTGAGTATCTTTTTAGCAGTTGTCTTTGCCATTGTATTATTTCTGTCTATTTTTTCGGACTTAAATGATCTTTCCTACCAGCAAAAGAAAAAAGATTCTTTGAACGAAACCCCTGATACCACTGAATTAAGTATTCCAACGGTAATAGAGGAAGCTGATGCTATTGTTGCTGAAGTGAACTCAACGCCTTCGGACAGGACAAACACCCAATAATAGTCAAATTAGAGCATACTTTTCGAATTACCTATAAACCATACAGTATCAAAGAATAACACGGTTTTTCTGTGGTTCAGTAAGCGGTAACAAAATGCTTTCCCTGAAGAATCCTCAAGGTAAAACTGGATCTGATTTCAGACAATTTTGCTTCTGCGCTGCGTGATCAGAAAAAGCCTTAAGTATGTTAATTATCCTGGCATAGATAATTGGGTGTGTGCGTTCCTATCCGTGAATTCTTGATATATGGACAAGCAAAAAGCTATACATCTCAAAAGTGCGTAACCATTTTCAGTCTCGTAGCCTTATAATATGGCTGTCAGATGATATCTCTACTAGAGATTTTTAAATAGGTAGATGCTTGTTGAAGATTAGTACTCCTCTACCCTTTCTTATTTTCGTAATAGCAATTCCGATTATCTTCTACCCTAAATGGCTAAATTGGATCAATCCAAATCAGCCTAAAATTCCCTTTTCAGTCAACCGGTGGTTGGCTGTCATATTGCGATTTGGCTCCGTTTGCTGCTTGGTTTTAGCTCTGGCAAGTCTCCATGGGTTAGTATTTACTGGTGCAAAATCGTTTGTACTAATAGTTGATCATTCAGATAGTATTCCCTTATCAACACGTCAGTTTGCACACCAACAGGCCGAAGATATCATAGATAAATTAAATGATCAGGATAATTCACAAATCATTTTTTTTGGCCAACAACCTATTTTATCAAGCAACTTATCAATCATTCATAATAGTTCTATCAATGCGACGGAAACAGATATTTCGGCAGCGATAGAAACAGCTATAACGGCCTTTTCACCTAACATGGAGAAACGTCTAGTTGTATTCACAGATGGACAACAAACTCAGGGCAATTTGGCTAACGCTCTTAATAATTTAGCTGGGCACGAAATACAAACTTTCATTGTCAATTTGCCCATACATTATCCTTCAGAAGTAATTGTTCATGAGTTACAAGTGCCAGAAAGTATTCAGCTCTCAGAAGAGTTCATAATTCGTATCATATTGGAAAGTCAATCTAACACGACAGCCCCGATCGAAATTTGGCAAATCCATCAATCGAAACGCGTACCTATCATAAAAGAAAAAAGAATTGATATAATTAAAGGTAAACAGGTTATTGAGTTTCCACACCGAATTGATTCACCTGGGAATTATCGTTTCCAAGTACGTTTACAAATTGACGATCTATTCCAAGAAAACAATCAAGTTTTTGCAACAACAGCTGTCATTTCAGAACACCCAAAAATTTTATATGTTGTCGATAGCTTGTCCGAAGGCAAGATCGGCAATTTGTGGCCAACATTAGATGAGATGATTAGCATAGAAGCAAAACAAATTGAAGCGTATCAATTCCCAAAAAACCTTACAGATTTACAATTCTATCAAACTGTCATTTTAGACAATTTACCTATTGAAGTACTCTCTTCATCCCAAATCAAGACCTTGGAACACTACGTAGACCAGACTGGTGGAGGGCTAATTGTGATTGGTGGCAACCAATCCTATGGCTTAGGCGGATACCACGATACAATAATAGAAAATATCCTACCAGTTAAAATACAACCGAAAAAACGTAAGCAATCCTTAGCTCTCGCGATGTTGATAGACATTTCTGGCTCGATGGCAAACCAAGTTGGAAGACGTAAAAAAATTGATTTGGCGTTGGAAGGCGTTCGGCTGGCAATTACGGGTTTAGATAAACCAGATATGGTTAGTGTGATTGGCTTTGCTGAACGTATTGTACACGATATCCCGTTCAGTAAAGATAAATCCCTTATACTTAGACAACTCAACCAATTTGAGCCATCTGGTGGGACAAAAATGCTACCGGCATTAGAAATGGCTATTCAACGTCTTGAGAATACAGAATCTGGGCACAAGCATTTACTCATTCTATCAGATGGAAAATCTGAAGGTGATTTCACTTCTATATTGCGCAAAATTTCTACATCAAAAATCTCGGTTTCAACGATTGCCGTTGGTAATATAGCTGAGGGAGTCTTGAGAAAATTAGCTGCCACGGGTCTTGGCTCCTACGAGCATGTGAAAAATGTGAGTCAACTACCAAAAGTTTTAGTTGATCAAGTTCGTCGCAGCCGAAAGTACTTGGTCAATGAAACAATAGAACCTATAATTAGCAGTAACAATCCTATTCTCAAGCAGATTACTCGCCTACCTGAGCTTGACGGTTACTTGGCGACTAGTGAAAAGAAAAATGCGCAAATTTTGATTACGTCGGGGACCGCTAATTCTCACGGTTTAGATCAACCAATACTTGCCGTTTGGCGCTATGGTTTGGGGCAAGTTGCAGCGTTGACAACTGATGCGGGGCAACAATGGTCCACAAAATGGAAAACTTCAAGCCACAAATATTTCTCTTGGCACCGATTTTGGTTACAGTTGATCATGGCTACCAGAAAAAATGAGAGTAGCAAGAAATTTGAGATGCAAACTCAATTAATCAGGGGCTTAAATGGGATTGAGGGTCAAGTTCTTCTAGCAGGTCAAGTTGGCATAGGCATGTCGGCGACTTCGGTATCTCCAACCGGTCGGTTATCACCAATAGACCTTCAACTAACAGCCAGAGACCAAGCCCAAGGCCAATTTCCATTAGCGGAAGTCGGCGTCTATACAGTTTCCGTTCAGATTGGTAATCAACAAAAAATAGCCAGCTTATCCGTTTCATATCCACTAGAATACCGTCATCTGGGTCAAAACAGTCAAATTCTAACCCAGATTTCTCATCACACTAATGGTGTATTAAATCCTTCCATTGATCAAATTACGGCTCCTTCCAGAGCAAAATCGACTCGGCGATATTTCTTCACACAGCCTTTATTGTTAGCAAGCTTGACTCTTTTTGTATTGGAGTTAGTTTTTCGTGTTTGGCCACTTTTCCAACACCCAAAGAGCCTCGAAACCACAAGAAGGATAAACACACCAATAAATGAACACTTTGAACTTCATCCAGAGGCCGACGACAGTCTGCCTGATGAATCATCATCCTTACACCAGATGTTATTAGCTAAACAGCGAAGTAATCATACTGGTGAGGATTAGGTAGTCTAAGCCAGAAAACAAAACCTAATCCAATTACCGGAAAGATTAGCAATTGATACATTCCTGGGTCCGAGGTGATTTCTATTCACTTCAGGTGACAACCTGAATCCATCGAGTATCAGATTTTTGAGTACAAAACCTTAGTAATGAGTAACTTCTCATCTGATAGATTTTAAGAAAATCGGACCAAAAACAAAAACGAAGGAAGATACTGGCTATTTTCGTTGAATCATCTCTTTTTGGGTCTAGCGGGTTGCCCAGTACGAGCAGATTCGTAGATAGCATCCATCAATTCAGATTGAATAATACCATTGGTCGGAGTTGTACGAGGCTCAGCTCGCCCCAAAATCGCATCAATAAAATTATCATCAGGGTTTCCAGCATTCATGTCGTCCGTAATGGGCGGATTTTCAATTTGTTGAGATCCGTCAAACACTTTAATCCAACTACCCCCCCAGCCATCAATATCGATCCGTCCATTGTCAAAAATATAAGTCATGTGCGAGCTATCGCTGGGACAATTACCACTAACTACGATGCTCGCAAATACACCGTTTTCGAAACGAACGTTTATGGAAGAGTTAATATCTACTTCAGTACCATGATTATCAATAAAGGCAAAAACTTCAGCTACATTATTCTCGATCGACCAGCAAAGACTGTTAAGAAGGTGGGCTCCACTGTCGTAAGCTTGGCCTCCACCCGATAACGCAGGGTTTTGTCTCCATGCACCCGCGGTTCCTCTTTTCCAATTTTGGCTTAGGTAACCGATAATTAATTCTAGCTTGCCAAAAGTTTGGTTTCGAATTTGGTCTCTCAAGTAATAAAAATTGGATGTACAAGGTGTGTTATAACCGACAACTAATACCTTTCCAGTTTCATTTGCTTTGGCCGACAAAGTGTAGGCATCATCGGCATCAGTAACCATTGGTTTTTCCATTAAGACATGACAACCTGCCTCTAAAGCTTTCATACCTTGCTCGAAATGGAGAGTATGTGGAGTTGAAATCAAGACTGCATCTGGTTTTGTTTCTGATAGCATTTTGTCTAGATCATCAAAAGCCGACGGTCGAGGCTCCAAATCGGGTAAATTACGATCAATGTATCCTTGGGCAATATCAGTATTGACGTCACAAGCCGCCACGACCTGTACATCAGGGTTTTGGTTCATACGACGGGCATGCCCGGATGAGTTACCGCCACAACCAACAATAGCTAAACGTACTTGACTCATTAAAAAAACTCTCCTGATTAAAAAAATATAATAAGTTTATTGAATCCGCTGCTCTAACACTGAATTAGATTTTGCTTTTTACAACAGCCCAAGTGGTTGTAATACAATCTTGGGGTGAAACGGGCAAACTTTTAACGCCCTTACCTCCAACAATAAAGTCTTTATACTTTACAATGCTTTTTGAGGCACCTAAACCAATTCGACCGCTTCGCATTTTGCCGAATTTATGACGAACCCTCTCTTTGATTTTACCACCTTCTTCCCCACCACTGAGAATAGCTTCGCCATTTTCGAAATCCAAACGAATATCAAGCCACTTCTTGGGTGGGCAATTTGGTGCACAATCAGCTTCAGCAACTGCACCATCTCTTTTGTGATTCTTCATACCAATCTTATCAAAAGCCCACTTTTGACGACCACCAACAAAGATACCACCCAAATGATAATGTGCTGACTTGCCATCATAGCCAAAAACGATGAAAATATTCTGCCATTCTCCATTTCCTAAGTCATTAGCTTTGACCGAGATGTATTTGATATCATTCATCTCGATTTCTTCATCCCTTTTTAATAGAACAATGGCTTCTTCCGCTACCTCGGTATTGTGGTATTCCCCTTTTTTGATTTCCCAATCCCACTGATAACTTCCCACGATCTATCGTCCTCAAAAGTATAATGGCGCTCTCCAGCCCAAGTGATGTCGAGAAACACAAAGAAGGAAATCACTAAAATCAATGCTCTCATCTCTAGTCTCTTTTACAAAACACTTAAATTTATTGGTTTGTTAATTCGATCAATCGTAGCGTGCTAATCTCCTTTGGTTGAAAGTCCTTGGCTTCAATAACATCTAAAAAGGCGATAAACATCTCATCGGTTGTTTTTTCTCCCCAAGTCACAGATTTTGGAGGATGATTCGGGTTATTGGGATTAGTGGCTGAGTTATCAAAATGTCCAACAGCTCTAACGATTGTGCCAGCCGGCACGAAAACTGGCTGGCGAAAATGGTATATACTTTGCCAGCTAAAATCCCAATCTTTTATCCAAATCAAATCCTGTATTTTCCCGTTGTTAGAAACAGCAGTAACACGCATATCTCTACCAATCAAGTGCATATGTGGAGAAATAGAAACAGCATAAACGTCTGTCTCTGGTTGCCATTCTGCTACTACTTCATAGTTTGAATTGTCAGCGGGAATTTGGAAACTATTATTGATAGCCATAGCAACATGGACTTGCTTAGGATCAATTGAATCGCAAAAGTAAAGACCAACTCGGGACAAGTCGCTTTCAACTCTACCGGTTTTGTAATAGTGAATTTGTAGAACAACATCTGCACCCTTGGGAAGCAGATACCCAGTCCCATCAGGATGAGGACTCGGCATAATTCCAGGAGCCCACCCACCTAGCCAGCCTGCCGCGTCGAAACCTGTTCCACCAAACCTCGCATAGCCTGGTTGTGGGTCTTCTGCGTCAAGTTCTCGAGCTCGGCCACTAGTATCCAGATAAATAATGACATGGTGGACTGATCTCGGATTACCCGGCTTAACGTCGAAAGCTGAGACATACATGTCCTTATCAAAATCAGTAGGAATGACGAAATGACGGTATTCATCCTCACCTTCAGCAGGAATGTCGTAAGGTGTCGGCATTTCGACAACTAGGTCAGGGGGACCATGAGACCATCCGTCATTAAAAATTATTGGGATAGGCAAGTCCGTAAGGTTACCTTCTATCATACCCGATTCGACCCAATCAGATAGCAGATCAACTTCCCAATCTTCCATCCACTTTTCTCGCTTAAACTCACCATAACCTTTAGCAGCTTTCCAAGGTGGCATTAAACGTTTTTGAGTATAGGAAACGATTTCAGTTGACCAGATTTTAGCATCTTGGTAATTGAGTAGTGTGAAGGGGGCGACTTGATCAGGTCTGTGGCAATTTTGGCAATGGCGTTGTAAGATTGGTGCGATGTGGCGCGAGTAGGTTATCTGATCAGATGAAATTTCCGTCTGATGAATAGTACAACCAAATGACTTAGTTCGTGAAATCGTAACCCTTTTTCCTGCGAGCATTTCTTCAATTGCGTTAGCCAGATATGTGTTTTTTACACGATTTCTATATCGATTGTCATCGATACTTCCAGCGTAGAAAATTTCACCGTTTGAATTGACTAAAAATGCTTGCGGGGTCATCGTTGCACCGATTTGTTGTGCCAACTTACTGTCAAAATCTCTTACTACGGGGAAGTTAATTTTCATTCTCTGTACATGTTGCGCGATTTTTTCAACATGATCTTCTTGATTAGAATAAATCCCTAAAACTTCGGTGTCAGGATAAGTTTGGCGTAATCGGTTTATTCGAGGGATATATTGATTAGCAACAGGACACTGAGTCGATAAAAACAATAATACAAATGTCTTACCAGCCTTTTCTAGTGAGTAGATTTTGGCATCAATAGTTTCTAAGCGAAATCCCAACAGGGGAGTTGATCTTGACCATGCTTGTTTTTGTTTCAGTACTTGGTTCTTAGTATCTACCTCGTACATCTTCGGGTTTGATTCCGTTTTCAATTCGGCTACGGCGAGACAAATTCCAAACCAAGCAAACAGAACAATTATTACCAATTTTGTTTTTATGTTCTTCGTTATCAAATCTAGCCTCAATTCTTTAACATAATTAGCATAGTGCATTAATGAAATTGTAACATCTGGTTTTTCTGACTTAGTCTATGCCTCAATCTATCTCAATCTAGCGGGTGAGAACGATCAGCTAAAGGAAAAACGATTCGCTCTTTGGTTAGTTGACTACGGTAAGTAGCGTGGATCATTTCTAAGGCGGCAACTCCATCAGCTAAACTTGAGGTAGGTTGAGTGTCGTTTTCTATAGCAGATATTAAACTTTCGATAGCCAATCGATTACCACTCATCAAAGGGTTGATCTCAAGATCAATTGTTTCCCATTCCTGATCAGAGTTATTAGGCATAAAATAGCGATAGGGATACAAGCTTAAGGCATCTCCAGCACCACCGATTAGTGAAATACGACCATCTGAACCAACAAAATCTATCCCGTAGGTATTTTCTCCACTTCCCCGACCTTTGATTGATTGGAAAAAACCAGAAATGCCATTTTGGAAAGCAAAATAACTATGAATACGATCCCCAGCTATAGACCCAACGGGTTCACCAGCTTGGCGAGCGTGATTGACTTTCACTTCTGCTCCATTTTCAGTAACATGAGCAGACATCCAAGCAACGTCTCCACAAAAATAACGCATCATGTTAAACAAGTGAGTACCTAGTACAATCATGTCTTCACCACCACCACGGTGGTCTTGTTTCCCAGTAGCGTAGACCGTTTCAATAGAACCAATGATTCCTTCATTTAACAAACTTTTTAATTGCTGGATACGAGGGAGATAAACAGCTTGATGTGCAACTGCTACCTTCAGCCCTTTTTTTTCAGCTAATTTAACCATCTGGTCACCATCAGACAAAGACAAGGCTACAGGCTTTTCGCAATATACATGACAATTAGCCTCTAAACATGCTAACACCATATCTAACCGTTCGGTGGTCCAACGAGGGCAAACACTGACAATGTCGAGTGATTCTCGGCTTAACATATGTTGATAATCAGCATAGCCAGCTTGGGCACCAGTTTCGGATACGGCTTTGTTCCGACCATCTGTATCAGGATCAGCAATACTAACAAAATCGATGTTATCTAGATCTTGGTAGGCAGTGTGTAGCCCATGGCCAAAGTTACCTGCGCCAGTATGACCAATCGCTCCTACTCGATATTTTTTTTGTTTCAAAGTAAAATCCCCTTGGCTTGAAAAAATCCAGTCTATCTCTCGAATTCTATCATAAATTAATTCTGATTTGGTTCCTTTTTCTTGTTGGGGTATGATTTATTTGGTTGTTGCAACAATGATGTAATCAAAGTAAAATGTGATGTTAGAGGCCAACTTCAAAACGGTATATGAAAGGCTTCATATATTTTTCCCTATTTAATTCCTAGAGATTTTAATAGGATGAAAAGAAATGCCCAGACATCCAATACTAGCTTGAAAATTGGGAACTAAAGATTGAACCGTATACTGTTCAACTTTTCAGTGATTGAACGATTTCAAAGACAAAGCCATTCCTGATTTATTTTTTCCTTCATAATTGTTAGTGAAAATTGGATAATTCAGATCATCATTTGACGTCCGAGTTTACTCTATGCCAATCTTAACTCAATAACTCCGAAAGTAAGAGGCCATAAAAATAACATTAGGCCATAACAGTAACGAATACTGGCTAATCAAACAAAAATTAACGCGTTATAGGAGCTGATTATTTCCACTATTTATAAAACCCCCTACTCTAGCTCATCCCGTTGGTTACGAGGCAATCTGCATGCACATACTTGTTGTGGCAAGTTTATGGATGCTAGCGTCAGTGGACATATCTATGCTGAACTAGGCTATGATTTTCTGGCTATTACTGATCACAACAACGCTCATAGTCCCGACCAGTGGGAAAAATGGCAAACAGAAACTGATTTGTTAATTGTTCCTGGAGAAGAAAACGGAAGCCGAGGCCATATTTTAGAACTCGGTATACAGTCAGTCACCCAAACCGAATCAGATTTGTATAGTGAACGAGCAAAAAGATTGTATCAAGCTGGTGGATTTATTGTGGGTTGTCACCCTCAGGAATACCCGGAATGTGGAGAAGAAGACATTCGGTCCGCTGTCGAACAATTGCATGGATTCGAAATTTTTAATGGTTTACGCGAAAGCCGAGGCTGTGACGAAACAGCTAATGTTGAACTCTGGGATCAAATCCTAACCGCAGGTGGACAAATTTGGGGAGTTGCGACAGACGATTTTCATTGTGCCTATATCACACCTGGTCATGGTTGGGTCATGGTACAAATACCAGAAGATTCCCTAACTCCCATCAGCTGGCAAACAATAGTTAATCAATTGAAAAAAGGGGCGTTCTATTCAAGTACTTACCCTTCTTTTGAAACAATTGATTTGCAAAACGAAAATTCCTCAGATCAACATTTATGTGTCACGGCTAAAAGGGCAAGATCTCTACGGATAATAGGAGACGGTGGTACTGTTCTACATACTACAAGAGGAAACCAACTCGAATGGTCGGTTGCTACTGATCTAACCTATTTCCGAATTGAAGCGGTGAGTGGCATTAAGCGTAGTTGGAGTCAGCCCTTCTACAAACAAAATTGAGCACACTAGTTTAATCTTGTGGATAGATAATCCCAACAGCATCTATTTGGTTCAAACTACCATCATTTAAAGGGGTTAAATGGATTTCTATAGATGAAATCTTGTAACTTGTAGCCGGCATATTCAGTCGGAAAATTCGTTTTTTTAGGGTGGTAATTTCTGGTATATAGTTTTGCCAGACTGTATGCTGTACATCATTTTGGTCAATTGCAAACACTTGATTTATTGCGCCAGGATTACAAGTTTCGTAAATTTTCAATCCTTCCATATGAATCGGTTTGGCAAAACCAACTCGAATGAATTCGGTTGAGGTTTTACGATTTATGGCTGGAGCCCAAGCTGTTGGCCGATCTCCATGAGCCGGGTAAGTATCGGGTTCACCTAGTATTTGTTCCGCAGACCAGTCAACTTCACCATACTGACTACTGGATCTGAGGACTTTGTCTGCCCACAAGATATTTGGTTCTCGATGCATTCTACTTCTTCTTTCTTTTGCGCGATTGAATAATCTGTACAAGACGCTATCAGACAATTGATCATGGTGCTGTTCAGAAAGAAATAGGCCATCACCGATGACTGTCAGTGTAGTGGGAAGTACCTTGATCTGACTACCAAATCTAAACTCAAAAAGATCCCACTCCGCTTGGTTGAGTTTCACCAACGGAAAATTAACTGAAGCTGGGTCAAATGTCAACTTCCCTAAATGATCACCAGTAATAGCAATTGCCTGTAGACTGCCTTTTCGATTTTGAGTGAATCTGGATAATATTTGTAAATTGGCTTGGTCAGAAGTTGGCACAAAAAAGTGAAGAATCAGAATCTTATCTTGGTAGTCAGACAAGAAAATCTCATTACTGTTGATATCAACCATCGGGGTGGAAGGAATACCTCGGGTACTAGATTGCTGACGTTCACCTCTTTGTCTATCGGATCTCGAATTGCCATTGGTATTCCCTCCTATTTCTTCTGAGTTACGAATTTGGCTGGCCGTCTCAATTTTACCCATTAACTCATAAGTATCCGAAAGTGATGAGAGCAACGACCGATTATTTGCTTCGTAAATCCCACGTTTATAGAGACCAATAGCACTGGGATAATTTCCAGATAATTCGTACAGTGTCCCTAAAATGGAAAAAATGTCTGCACCATCAGAGTGAAATTTTCGGCGATCTCTCATGTCCGACCTATCGAGATTATCAAGCCTTTCTTGTAGTCGATTAATAATATTAATCACCTTTAAAGGCTGGTTTAGATCATCATATGTATATCCCAAATCTCGGTAAAAATCATAGCGGTCAGGAGCTGAATCAATAATCTGTTCCAGTAAAGAAATTGCCTGCTGACTATCTCCACTCTGGCGATAAGCTCTGGCTAGACTAGCTGTTAATTCAAGTTGTTCTTCCCCTCCAGACCGCTCGATTAATTGTTGATAAATCCGGGCAGCTGATTTAGGTTGGTTACTAGCTAAATAAACAGACGCCAGTAATTTTTGGTACGATTTGACTGATTCCTTACTCATACCACCGGTAGTTTGCAGAATAGAGCTATAAAAAGAAGCTAATTTGGGTAGAGCTTCATATTTCGAGAAACTTTCTATCATCAAATTGGTTACGTATTCATTGACGCGACTAAACATCATTGTATTCTTGATACGTTCAGCTAAGACAACTAATTTACCGAGTTCCCCATTGCTACTGTACTGATTCAATTGACTGAACATACGACCAAAATCACGGCTATGGCTTCTGGCACCAGACGACCGATTACCAGCATCATCAACCGCATAAATAGTATAACCCTGTGAGAAATCACCGTTGGTATCGATATATTGAATGATATCAGCTGGCAAAGTTGCAATCACCTCTTCACCTTTTCTCACTCGATAAGAAACAACATCTCCCGAAGGGCTTGGTTTCCATCTAAGATGACGGTGCGAGATGTTTATGGCTGATTCATCATCGGTGAATAAGATTTTTTCTGTGATTGATTCCGGGTTTTCTGGATCTGCATTATCTGCTTCAACCAAAATTTTAACAGAATCCGTAGTCACAGAGAAATTATTAATCAACCGAACCTGATAGGTGATTTCTGTATCAGGTGGACAATCGTAGTGGATGTATTCTGTTAGGTCTGCGGAATTCAGGTTATCAATGACTTTACCGTTTGCTAAGACCTGGTATCCTTGAGCATTTGTATCGGGTTGCCAGTTTAAAATTACGTCATTTTCTCCTCTGGATGGTTGAACAGAAAAATCTGACAAGGGAGGCTTATTTTCGTTTTTAGATTGACTTGGCTCCAATAGTTTTTCAGTAATCGACCAGAATTTCGCCATTTGGTTTTTGCGTGATTTGGTACTCACCAAAATTTGTTTTAAATCATTAACCAATTTTTCATCGACGGGTGGTCGTGTAAAATCAGATAATAGGTCCGCTGGTATAACCTCACCATCTATCAACATTTGTTTAGCTTCTTCGAATTTTTGCAAAAGTTTTTGGGTAATTGTGGCCGATTCCTCTGTCAAAACTGTTTGGCTCACCAATTCAGACTTATAGCTAATTTCTATCTGATATTTCTTTTCTTCTTCTAATTCAGAATCACTTTGATCGCTAAGCCAGAGTTCGTCCATTAATAATAATGCTTTGTCAGAACTAGATTGATTATCAGTCATACTAGGTAATGTAGCTGATAGTTGCAATTCGATTTCATTCGCCAGGACTTGGCCTATTTTGATAGTCATTTTTGACCAATCGGGTCCTCTGACCCAACCTCTCACAAAACCTGTCGGGCTAACTTCCCACTGGCCAATAGAAGAATCATCAAAATTGTAGTGCGCAAACATAAAGTCCATTGAAGTCTTAAGAGAAGTTACCGTGGATGAAAATGCCCAAGCAGTTTCAGTCGGCGAAAGGTGAGATAAAGTACCATTCTCTAGCTGAGTAGACAGCATAAATTGCCCTTCTAAATCATCAAAATTTGTGTATGTTTCGGGTGCTAATTTCCGACCACTCTGGGTTATATTTTCAATTTTTGTAGTTGCCAGATCATACTGACGATCGAATAATAAATAAGAATCAATAGTATAGGCCACAGTCACCACCAAATCGTTCGTTAGAAATCGGCAATGAAGTTGACTATAACGGGTCAGTTTAGTGTGTTCTATTGGATTAAGCGTATCATCGTTAGAGGCAAAAATAGCAACAGCTAACTGTAGAAAAGTAAACAAAAACAGAAACCGTTTAGATCGTATGATTTTGGAATACTCATGTGTCTGAATCATAATAAGTTGAACCTTTACTCTGACAATTGTTCCATAACAATAAGATTATGATCATTATCAAAAAATTGGATGCTGGTTGGTTTAGTTTTCTCAGATAAGGCTAAGTGCCAATCAGTTGCTGACAACCACTGAGGATAATAATCCACTACTTTTTGATTCTGAAAGACGACCTTGATCATCTTAGTTTCTACGGGGGCCGTTCCTTTTAGAGTAAACAAACCAGGATTCCATTGGGTTACTTTAGCTTTAGCTTTCGGTATCAAATTATCAAGATAAGTTGTACGATCCTTAACGAAGTCCATCAACATATCGGGAGATTTACCACCAACCATTCGATGGTAATGCTGAACCCGTGGGAGTAGATAGTCGACGTTGAAATACTTTTTTATCAGCTCTCGCATGAAACCAAAGTAAAGATGTTGATGTGTGGGACTTTGCTGGAAACGTTTAATGGCTGGTGCATCAGCCCAAACACTCATGTTAACTCGGTCATAACCCCATTCATTATCCCAAGTTAATAATTCCCATTTTTTACTTTTTCCTGGACGATAAACATAAGCGTTTTGTCCAGAAGTTGCCCCAACAAAATCCCAATCACTGACAACTACTCTGGTTGCCAGCATTCGTAACCATTGCTCAACGTTGATGTGTTTTGAGATCGAAGTTTCGTAGGATAAGGTTGCAGATTCCTCTGTATCTGATGAATTAGTTTGGTAATTCATCACCTTCAGCAATTCAAATAATGCATCAAAATCCCCCTTACTTTCACGAGATCTTGGCTGGTAGTTCCATCTATATAAATCCAAATCATCATCACCATACCATTCGAAATTAGCTGATTGACTTCTAAAATTTCGTGCATCTTCTGGCTCTCCACGAAAATCAAAATAAGACGTAATTTCGAATAATTGATCATTATCATCTCTAGGATAAAAAATTGACAAGAATTGGCTGTTGGGAGGCATAATATCACCCCAGACTAATCGGTCTTGGTCACTATTGAAACGAACAGTAACCCACTCTTGTTCCCCCCTAGGCAACCCCATTTTTCGAAGAAGGTAATATGATAACCGCTCATGATACGAACCTCCTGGTGCATTATCATTTCGGTCAAAACGCGCCATTGAACGTAGACCATGTAGCTTCTGGTCAGCATTAAACCGGATTTTATAACCACTCGGATAACCACTGCGGCCACGTCGGTAAGGGCTACCAGTCCACCGGCAACCAACTTGATAATAAACATCGGTCTCATTAAAAATAAAAGTCGCATTCATCATTTTATTACTAAGAGATGGACGATTTTCGATCTCTTCTACGTCTTCAGTTCGCATAATAATACGGTAGCTGGGTAATTCCGGTTTGAATTTGGCTTCGTCGTGTTCAATTCGGTAGAGTCCTGGACGACTGATATCACGGGGCCAAGTACTCGTTGATCCTACCTTATTAGTAGATTGAACGTAAAAAGCAACCGTTTGCGGAGCAGAATGGTTCGGAATATTCGCTCTATAGAGAATATAACCCAATTTAGCTTGGTGAATTGGTAGCATAGTTATCTGACGATAAGATGTAGTTGACAATCCGCCCGAATCAGTTGAACTATTTGGTCGATCTGCTTTGTAATTTAGATGAACTTCTGAGATGCCGTTCGGGTCATAAACCTGAATTTCAACTTGCACATGATCTTTAGCCGTTGGTGTAATAGGTGAATGGATAGGTTTTTGAAAAACGGGGCCAACCATAGACTGATAAACCGAATTCTGTCGACCTGGTGTGCCTGGTTGATTAGGTCTCGGAATCCAATGAGTTTCAGACAATTGGTTTCCGGAACATCTAGTTAGTAACAGGTTACTACCCTTCTGCCATTTGGCCCAAAATGAAATCAAATACTCATCACCTGCTACTAAAGGAAATTGGAGTGGAATCTCGACGTGGTTTGGTCCGGTATTTCCGGAACTAGAAGCCAATAATCTTAGACTTTTACGTCCATGTTTCGACTGATTGACTACTGTCTGACTGTCGATATGTGTACCGATGATCTCCCAGTCTTCGACGCCGTACTCAAAAGAGCCATTAGCAACCCACTCTCGGTCTCTAGTAGCTTCAACAAAGAAAGGACTATTTTTCTTGGTCAATCGTACATCGTCGATCAGAATTCCCCCGGCTCCCTGTAAGTTCAAGTGTAAGCGAGGCCAAGCTTCTTCACCTCTATCTTCTTTACAAATGCCCAAATAACTAATGTAGTGCCAATCCGATTTACTTGATTCCTCACTATTTTGCCAAACTTGGCTATTGCTATTGTCTTGGCCTGGATTAATAAGCTCTAGACTCGAACCGTAACCGTCTGCCGATTTCGGCCAGATTCCCCCATCGTAATATTCAACTTTATCGACTAAATTACCATGTTCGTTTCTTAATTCAATCCTTGCGTTGTTATTACTTAGTGTTTTTTTGAAATTACCAATGACATCAACGGTCTTATATTGAGTTCGAAAATAGTCAATATCTCTAGCGACTACCAGATAAGATCCAATTGTCAGTTTAGTATTTTTCTCAAACCTAAATTCGATTCCTCCCGTAAGTTCCCATTGAGATAAATCGACTGCCTGAGTCCCACAATTATAAAGCTCAATGTACTCACCTTTTTTAGATCCATCAGGTGGATGGTACATGATTTCGTTAATGACGAGGCTATCGGTCTCGTCAATTTTATTGGCCTTTGATAAGGAATTTGGCATCAAGTACCATTCTTCCGCCGATCCATCCGGATAACGTCCATAGCTATGGTAGTGATTGGTTGGTGTATGAGGCACACTAGCCACGTCTATTACCTGCTCAAATGATGAATGGGTCAAAAAAATTCGTTCCGTTTTTCGAACCAGCTTAAATTTTAATTCTTGATGTGTTATTACAAAAAAATCTTCAGGCTCAATTTTCGTAGCTTGAGGTATTTGGTATTTTTGCAGACGATTTGGACTGTCACTCAACCAATACCCACTCAGGTCAATCTCTATTTCAGTTGGATTGTAAATTTCGACCGAGAAGAACGACGATTTACTTTTCTTGTCTTTGACCAATATTTCATTAATCAAGACATGGCGAAAATTTGTACTACTACCTAACGATAAATTATTAGCTCGACCTGGTGTACCACCAAAGGTCTGGCTGGGTAGCCAGTTTGTTGATTTATTTTCATTGAGGCGAGGGGAGATTTTAGACAATGTGTGGCCAGTTCCATCAGTAGCCATTGGCCATGGTTTTTTATCTTCATAAGCGAAATCAATCATTGCCCCCCCAGCTGGATCACTCAGAACTAACCAATCTTTCTTATCGCTCAATAATCCTTGGAATGGACCAAAAATTTGGGCAGTAATATCTTGTTGGTAAAATTTAATATAATTTTCCCTCAATTTTTCGGGGTTCTTCGCCACTAAAAAATAAGTCTGAGGAGCAATGATCACGCCCTGTGGAAATTGAAATTTTATCCCCTTAGTAAATTTCCACTCCCCCAAATCGAGGTAGTCGGCTTTTTCATTGTAGAGTTCAATAAACTCCATTGTTGACTGAGAAGTTGTTTCCTCATTTTCCCTGTTTGGTGGGTTGTACATCAATTCTGTGATTTGTATAGAGCTAGCAGGAAGAAAAATGAACCAGCTGATTAAAAAGATAAGCAACTGACAATAGAAACGAAGATTTTCTGGATTACCATGGATCATACTAGATGAATTGGGAAAATTGAATACCTTTTGATGTGCGATATTAGCCAAATTTACTTTCCTCGCTTTATAAGTAAACATTTTTGAAATATGCCCTAATTTCAGTTGGTAACCGGTCGGATCAAATACATCTTTCTGGTTCAAATCTACTACGATGCAGAGAGATGTTATAATATCACTGTTGTTCCAAAAATGTTACAAAAACATCTCAGGTCTTTATCAGCCGTTAGTAGTACTTAGAGCTGATATTTACCTGACGTATTAGTGCTAATTGCAGGTATCTTAAAGCCGAATGCTGACTGAATTACAAACACTTTCTTCATCCTTCCAATTGACTGAATCAGCGACGTCGCAATTACCAAAAGCTTTTTCTGTTATAGTGAGCCTTTTATTAGCTTTTGCCTTGGGTATGATTATCTCTATAGTTTATCGTTGGACACATAAACGTATTGCTAGTAAGTCTTTCATGGAATCTTTAGTCCTTCTGTCAATGTTGATAACGGTTGTAATGGTAGTTATTGGAGATAGTGTAGCTCGTGCTTTCAGTTTAGTTGGAGCATTATCCATTATCCGGTTTCGAACTGTAGTACGAAACCCACGTGATATTGCTTTTGTCTTTTTCGTCTTGGCGATTGGTATGGGAATTGGTGCAGGAAATCCGTTAATTTCAGTAGTTGCAACTTTTACAATTTGTTTAATTGTATTGGGGCTAAATTTCACCCCTACCTTGTTTAGAAAGTGGGGGCAAACAAAGAATAATCAAACAAGCAAAAGAGAGTTTATTCTTTCTTTCAAAGAACTCTCATCACAAGAAACCCAATCGAGTTACTTAGATATTTTTTCCCAATATTTATCTAATTATCATCAACTAGAACAAAGGTTAACAAAGTCAGGAAAATTCGAACGAACCTTTTACATTTGTTTAAAACGAGAAGCCGATTGGACCGATTTCACCTCAGAACTCAGGTCATTTGAATTTATTTCTTCCATCACCTTGCAAGAAGAATAAACAGGTAGAAAAACCTGAAGTACCACAGTCTCTCTTATTGACTCTTCGTGGAACAACCTGACATGATACGACAGATTTTATCGCTAATTTTATTAATCGGGTTAAGTTTGCTTCTGTTAGTGCTGTACGATCTAGTTCCCACACCCAATTCGATCGAACAACAAGTTACAATTACACAATTACCTCACAAATGGGTTGGCAATATTCTAGCCTTTCCAGAAGAGGAACTTTCTGGAATCACCTACCATCCAAAACGAAAAACCCTCTTTACTATCAACGATGAAGGTGGGCTTAGTGAATACCTGACAGACGGCCGGGTAGTACGTCAAGCAATGATAAATAGCGATGATTTGGAAGGCTTAACTGTTGATCCAACAAGTGGACTTTTATATGCAGTAGTTGAAGGTCGTGATGCAATTTTGGAGATTTCACCTCAAGATTTTAAAATTCAGTATGAATTTCGCATTGATCGAGATTTTGAGGGAAGAGAATTGCTCAAAAAAGGTGGTATGGGACTAGAGGCCATTACGTTTGTAGTTGACAAAAATCATGCTGAGGGAGGTACATTTTGGGTGGGTAACCAATCCTTCAGCCTTAAACCAAACAAAGAGCCATCAATTGTCTGTCAAATCGAAGTGCCCATTAAAACTCGTCAACAGCAACAAAAAAGAGGAATCATAAAAAAAATGAAAGGAAAAATTGTGAAATTTTTCCCACTAGATATTATCGATGTGTCAGGCCTAATGTTCGACCAAAATAGAAAGAGACTATTAGTTTTGAGCGATACAACTAACTTACTGTTAGAAATGTCTCTCAATGGAGAGATTTGGCGGCGATATCTTCTAGCAGGTGAGGACCAAGAAGGTATAACTTTAGACCATATGGGTTTCCTCTATTTCGCCCAAGAAAATGGTCAAATTATCAAGCTTGAAGACCGAAGAGAATAAGTGAATCTTATTGCTGTATACGACACAAATTGATAAAATTAGTAACGATATCAATCGTTGGGTTGCATCTCTAGTTGCGAGTAAATCAGTTTGATGAAAGACTCAAACAAGAAGCGGTATGAAAAAAGAAGAAATCGAATTTTACGATGATGAGATTGACTTGTTCGAGTACGTTAGTCTATTTTGGCGCAGAAAATGGCTAATCATTTCTATCACGCTTATCTGTTGTAGTGTGGCAGTTTTTTATGCTCTCTACGTGGCAGAAGAAATATTTGAATCAAAAACTACACTAATGCCACTGAAATCATCAACCGGTGGAGGATTATCTTCGCTACGCTCGATGATACCTGCAGGACTAGGGGTTAACTTGCCAATGGGTCAAGGTGAAACGGATGTGAATCGATTCATCAATATTTTAAATAGCCGTACGATAACAGAAGTAGTTGCCAAAGAACTCAAATTAATAGATCAGCTTTATCCTAGTTTGTCAGAGGAGGAAAAAAGTTTACCAAAAACATATGAACAAATGATTCGTTCAATGCAAAATGCGTTGGTTAGTATTAGTGATAATAAAAAAGGTTTGCTTGTGATCAGTTGTAATACTACTTCAGCTTCACTATCAGCGGATATTGCCAATACTTATGTCAAGCATCTGAAAAATTATTTGGCTGAAAATACCGCTACTGAGTCTCAACGTAATCGGATATTTATAGAAAAACAATATAGAAAATCGACAGAGATTCTGGCTAAGATAGATAAGGAGCTACAGGAATTTAAAGAACAAAACAGTATATTTTCGATAGAAGCTCAATCTGAGGAGCTAGTCAATCGAATTGGTTTACTCGAAGGTACTCTTAGCGCCAAGGAAATCGAGTTAGCGGTTCTAGATAATGTTAACGTGGCTAGAAATAACCCTAAACGTAGGTCTTTGAGCTACGAGGTTGAAGCGTTAAAAAATAAGCTGAAGTCGATCAGATCTGGATCGAACACTCCTGGCCATAGCATGTCAGTAAACCTGAACGAGATTCCCAAAATTGAACGGGAATTGAAAAACTTGATGCGCGAGCAAGTCAAGCAGGAAACTCTTTATGCTTTGCTAGCTCAACAGTACGAACAGGTAAAAATCCAAGAAGCTAGAGACGAAATCAGTATTACAGTGTTAGATACTGCGATCCCAGCTGTTATCAGATCAAAACCGAATCGTAAACTTCTTGTTTTCATGGGTGGAGTAATTGGTCTAATGCTCTCTATTGGCTTGGTAATCACACTAAATATGATTGAGCAATATAAACATGAATCCTCAGATGAAAACACCTAGTAATAGTCTTGATACAAGTTCGAATAGCGTTGATGATTGGTTAGATGGGTATCATTCAGCAGTCAGCCTTACTTTCGATGACGGTATGGACTGCCATCTCGATACAGCTATTCCCATCTTGGAGGCCTACGGTCTCCGAGGAACCTTCTACCCTATTGCTGAAGATGACTCCGCCGATGAGAGTGAAATTCTACCTAGCCTTGAGAAATTTCAGCCTGTAGCCTCAAATAAGCATGAGGTTGGTAACCACTCAATTCATCATTGGTGTAGTTGTTCAGCTAATTTTAATAGTAACCGAACAGGTCTCGAATACCTTACATTAGATCAACTAGCTAATGAACTTGATCAATCAATAATCAGGCACAAGATCGCATTTCCCAAAACTACACTGTCGAGTTTTTGTTATCCATGCTACAATACATTTGTGGGTAGAGGTTTAGACAGAAGAAGTTATGTGCCGCTGGTAGCTGAACGATTCTTTGCAGCTCGTGGTGGTGGCGAAATGTCAAATCTGACCAATTCTCCCTACCATGCAGACCTACATTGCTTAACTTCTTGGAAATGTGAAAACCAAGCGGCTTCAAATCTCATCGATTTGCTGGCACTGGCAGAAGAAACGAAGGGCGGTTGGAATATTTTCACTTTTCATGGTGTCGGGGAAGGACATCTGCCTATCGAAACCTGTGAGTTTGAAGCGCTATGCCGCTTTTTGCAGAAGGAGCAAACCGCCATTTTGACTGCACCACTCATTCAAGTAGCACAAAAGCTACAACAATGGCGCCAAAAAATAGCCTATGATAGTTAAAATTGCCCACCGTGGGTTTTCTGCCATAGCTCCAGAGAACACAATGGTGGCTTTTCAAAAAGCATTAGAGCTCAACGTCGATTGTGTAGAGCTTGATGTCCACGGAACTATTGACAAGAAAGTAGTAGCCATTCATGACCAAACATTGAATCGGACTACTAACCAAACAGGTTTTGTTAACCAACAAACACTGAATAGGGTTCGTCAAGCAGATGCAGGTAGCTGGTTTGGCGATAAGTTCACTGGAGAAAAAGTACCTACTTTGACCGAATCACTAGACTTAATTTGTCCTTCAGCTATAGCTGTGGTTGAGGTTAAAGATGCAGCTATTACTGATCAAGTTGTGAAAGATATTCACCGAACTAATACTACCGAACGTGTGGTGGTAATTGCTTTTGATTCAATGGTACTAAAGCAGGTTCGTCAGCTAGATTCAACACTATCAACAGGTTTTTTACTTGGTAGTAATAATAAGGAAAATTTGAATGATGTTGAATTAGCAAGACAGCTAATTCAACAGGTTTTAGTAATGGGAGTTCCATTACTAAATTTAAGCGAAAAACTGATAACAAGTTTGTTGGCCCGCGAAATCAAAAAACGCGGTGTTACTTTATGGACTTGGACTATTGACAATTTAGAACGAATGAATGATGTTGTTGATAGTGGAGTGCAGGGAATTACCTCTAACCAACCTCAAAGGTTGTTCAACTTGGAAATGCAATAGTATGTTTCCTGCGGATGAGGAACTGATGATCCGATGTAAGAAAGGAGACATGGGGGCTTTTGAACTCATCGTTCGGCGTTACCAGCATCAGATGATCAGCTATATTTCCCGTGTCATTAGTGATCAACACCGAGCTGAAGACCTGGCACAAGAGACTTTTCTGCGAGTACTTAACAGTGTAAAGCGATATCAAGCTAAAGGCCATTTCAAAAATTGGCTGTACCTGATTGCTACCAATTTGTGCCGGAACGAGATTCGCAATAGAAAACGTCAATCTACCGATGTTTTTTCTGATTTAAATCTAGAACAGGATGAAAACTCAACAGATCATATTGTTTCGACTATAGAGAATCTTTTGAGCGATACTCGTTATCTACCGGACCAATTATATGAAAAAAAAGAACGCCAACAGATGATTCGCCAACAAGTTAACAACCTTCCTGACAATCAAAAGCTTAGCCTGATTTTGATAACCTATCAAGAACTTAGCTACCAAGAAGTGAGCACCATTATTGGTTGTTCTGTGAGTGCTGTTAAGTCTTTGGTCCATCGAGCTAGGCAAAGTCTCAAGCGTAAACTCATAGAACTCGGAGTTGAAGAAAGTTATAATGCAAAAATTTGAGCCAAAAAAGTGGGAGATTGAAGATTGCTGCTATATTGATCAGCTTTCGTCTTACCTGGATCAAGAATTATCTAAACCAGAAATGAAAATGGTAGAAGCTCATCTAAAGGATTGCGACGATTGTCGTTTTGAACTAATGCAACTTCGACAAGTAGATACTGTTCTACTTGGAGAAGAACCGATCTCGCCTTCACCCGAATTCCTGATCAATGTTCGGACACTGATCAAAAAAAGAAAACGAAAACCACGCAAGTTTTGGTTTAATCGGTTTGTTAATGTAACTGATTATTTTCTACCATCACTTATAGACCCCTTTCTGTCTTGCTTTAGTCGCAACCGAAAGATAATTCGGTTATCAATAGTCAGTCTCATTTTGCTAATGGGAATCATTCTCCATTTCCAGCTTCCCACTTTCCAAATCTTTTCATCCGAAAAACAATCAAAGAAAATTCATACGATTACGGAATACGTTGAATCCACTAACCTAGTTCTCGCTGACTCAGGTGATAGACAATTACAACAACTTCCTCATCCGATGTCATCCGCATTCCAATGGAAATATAGTTCACTCACTACGACCAATCAATATAGTCAACCTTAACTACCCCTCAGGTAATTTTAGATACGTTCGGTTCTGTTTCTAGGGAGCTTTTATGTCTGCATTCGTTCATCTACATAATCATAGTGAATATAGTTTACTCGATGGAGCTTGTAGAATTAGTGAAATGGTCGATTGGGCATTCCAAAATTCTGCCCCAGCTATTGCTCTAACCGACCATGGAAACATGTTTGGAGCTTACGAATTTTACAAAACAGCAAAAAAGGAAGGCGTAAATCCGATCCTTGGTTGTGAAGTCTATGTAGCACCAGAAAGTCGAAACGATAGAGAAAAAGGACAACGTCCCTACCACCTGACACTTCTAGCTGAGGACGTTATCGGCTATAAAAATTTGATGAAGTTAGTTTCTTTGGGCTATATCGAAGGTTTTTATTCCAAACCAAGAATTGATATGGAAATTCTACGAGCATACAATCAAGGAATTATTGCCTTAACAGGGTGTATTAATGGATTTGTACCAGCTTTAATTGGAAGTAATAAAGATAAGGCTAGTGCCAACTTAAGAACATTAATCGATATTTTGGGAAAACACAATGTTTTCGTAGAAATCCAAAATCATGGCCTGAGTGAAGAAGTCGAAGCTATGCCAACTTTGATTGAAATTGCAAAGGAATTTAGCTTGCCACTAGTTGGTACAAACGACTCTCACTACCTAACCAAAGGGCATCATGATATGCACGATGTTTTGCTTTGTGTACAGATGGGAAAAAATCTCCATGATCAGAATCGTCTGCGCTTTGACAACCAATTTTACCTGAAAAATATCGACGAAATGCGATCAGTATTTGCAGATTACCCCCCAGAGGTGATCACAAATACCATAGAAATTGCCAATCGTTGTCAGGTGAAACTTGATTATGACGATAGCATAATGCCAGAGACCACAGTACCGAAGGGGCATACGCCAATCTCTTATCTGAAACAAATTTGCCAAGAAGGTTTAGAAGACAAAGTAGAAAGTGTCACTACCGAACTGCAAAAACGCTTAGACTATGAAATGTCTATTATTGAACAAACGGGTTATGCCGGTTATTTTTTAATTGTCTGGGACTACTGCAACTATACACGCCAGCAAGGTTTTCCTTTGAATGCTCGTGGTTCAGCGGGTGGTAGTTTGGCTCTCTATGCTTTGGGAGTAACAACCTTCAATCCGGTCAAATATGGTTGTATATTCGAACGGTTCCTGAATTTAGAAAGGGTCAATTTGCCGGATATCGACATCGACTTTGCGCCTGAGCATAGGGATTTAGTCATTAAATATTTGGTCGATCAATATGGTGAAGAATCGGTGGGTTATGTAGCAGCATTTAACAGTCTGGGTGCTAAGCAAGCAATACGTGATGTGGGGCGGGTACTGGATGTACCACTATCGGATGTCGACCGTGTAGTCAAGTTAATTCCTAATACACCTGGAATTACACTCAACGAAGCACTAGAAGAATCGACAGAATTTAGTCACGTCGCTAATGAGCCTCAGAACGAAGAAGTGATGAAATTTGCCCGTGAGCTAGAGGGAATGAAGCGTCATGTATCAATTCATGCATCTGGAATAGTTTTAGCTAACGGTCCTTTAACTGATTATGTGCCACTCTTTAAGGACAAAAGTGGCCGAGTTGCCACGCAATTTGAATTTAAGACTGTTGAATCAATTGGCATGGTTAAGTTCGATTTTCTTGGCTTGCGTACTTTGTCTGAAGTTTATAATTGTCTAGAACGAATTCAACAAAATGAGAATATAGAACTAAAACTAGATGATATTCCTTTTGATGATAAGAAGACCTACGCAATGTTAAGCAAAGGATTAGTAGCAGGGCTATTTCAACTCGAAACTTCTCCTGGTATGAAACGAGTTATTATTCAAATACAACCCGATAAATTTGAGGACTTCATTCCTATTCCAGCTCTTTATCGACCAGGCCCTTTAGATAGTGGTATGATGGATAGCTTTATTCGACGGAAAATTGGTTTGGAACCAGTTACTTACCTTCATCCTTTATTGGAGAAATCGCTATCAGAAAGTTATGGGGTGTGTATTTACCAAGAACAGTTAATGCAAATTGCACAAGACATGGCTGGTTTCACATTGGGAGAAGCGGATCTTTTACGATATGCCGTTGGAAAAAAAGATGCTGAAATGCTAAATAATATGAAGGAAAAATTCATTAATGGCAGTATTGGAAATGGAGTAGAAAGAGAAAAAGCAATTGAAATTTTCGAATACTTAGAACCCTTTGCCCGTTATGCTTTCAATAAATCACATACAGTAGCTTATGCCATCTTATCTTACCAAATGGCCTTTCTAAAAACACACTATCCTCGTCAGTTTATGGCTGCCATGATGACGGGAGAGTCTGCATACAGCGACAAAATCATGAAGTATATTGCTGAGTGTGCAAAATTAGCTGATTTCCTAGGGACAGAGATTAAGGTCTTACCACCTGACATTAATCGCAGTGATACAACTTTTACTGTTGATCAAAATGACATTCGCTTCGGGTTAGCGGCTGTGAAAAATGTTAGTGAGGGAGTAATCGAAGAAGTAGTAACCGTAAGAATGGAAGATGGTCCATTTACTTCGCTACAAGATTTTTGCGAACGTGTTGACGGGAAGCAGCTGAACAAGCGAGCAATTGAAAGTTTAATCCAAGCGGGTGCTTTTGATAACGTTGGAGATTCTCATCGAGCACAGGACTTGGCTAATTTAGATCGAATAATGAAATTGGCTCAGAGTGTCCAAAAAGACCGAGAGAAAGGTCAAATTTCGTTGTTTGGTGGCGGTAGCAATGGCGAAGGAGACCCCTTTTCAGCACAAGTCAGCTCTACTCCTACAGAACCTTGGAGTTATGAGGAAAAACTCAGAAATGAAAAGGAGATTCTGGGTTTTTACCTTTCGGGCCATCCGTTGGAACAATACGGAGATATTGTCGAATACTATACAACAACAACTTCTCAAACATTGGTAGAACATAGTATAGATACTGAAGTTTATGCAGTTGCAATGATTGCCGAAATCAGAAGTATAACTACCAAGAAGGGCGACCAAATGGCAATTGTCACCTTAGAGGACTTGGAAGGCACAATTCCAGCTGTTATTTTTCCTGATACATACAAAGATTACCATGAATTGGTCGAAGAAGGTAATATCGTCTGGGTACGCGGTAACGTAGGGCAAGATCGACGACGCGATGAAGATGAAAACCAAGAAATAGTTCGACAAATCCAAATAAACGAAGTTATTGAGATAAATGAAGTAATTAACACAACGACTTCTTCTCTTGAAATCTCAATTCAAAAACAAGATCTGGAAAATCAAGAAAAACTAGAGAAATTACTTGAGCTTTGCAATAGTAACCAAGGAGAAAATGACTTAATCTTGCGTTTGACTGACCCAAAATTTGGAGAAATTATAGCTCAATGTAATCAACGATATAGTCTTCCTAATAGCGAAACGGTTATTAACAAAGTTGAAGGGATCTTTGGAGAAGGATCAATAAAACCCAGCAATCGAACTAAACGTTCTGGTGAACAACCTAAATTTGCCCTAAATCCTTGGTGATCGAGAATCATAATCGAAAGTTGTTCGCTTTTCCGATGATATTTATTTTACCTCCTAAACTATTATCAGTTTGGGTTTTGTTCTGGATTCTCTTCTTTTTTTTACTAGAGATTTCAGCTCAAATTAACGTTTTTACTGCCGAAACTATGCGTCAGCTTAACAAAGAAACGGGTTTTTACAACAAGGCACGTATAGATTTTACTTATCATTCAGGCAACACTGTCACACAAGCCTTTAAGCTTAGATACCGTACTGATTACGTGAGGAGTAATTATCATTTGTTCGCAGTAAATGATTTTCAGGTTCGTAGTAAGGACTCCAACGTATTTATCAATCAGGGAATGATTCACGGGCGATCGATTCGGTCAATAAAGCCCAAGCAAATGCTAGAGGCCTTCGTTCAAAAACAATTCAACCAATCAATTTTACTCAAAGATCGTTCTCTACTTGGCGGAGGGTTACGGTTTCAGTTGTTTGACCAATTTCCAAATAAAACCAACTCTAATTTGGATGTGTATGTTGGAGTTGGTGCTATGTGGGAGTATGAAAAAATTGAGGATGTAGGCTCGGTTGCTTTGGTGACAAACCTAATTCGATCAACTAACTATATTAGTTTAAACTATGCTATTTCTGGCCAATCAATGTTAGAAATCACGACTTATTATCAGGTGAATTTCACTAACCAAAAAGATTTTCGCGTTTTAACAGAAGTGAATTTGAATTACCAGTTGACGAAGAAAGTTCAGGCATTTACCAGTCTAAATTCTCGTTACGATAACGAACCTCCACAAAAGTTGGTTTTCCATGATCTACAAATCAACAATGGAATTATCCTTTCCTTCTAGTATTGTTCAAGTAATGGTATAATCGTGGTCAACTTCGTTGAATGAGGTTTGTCCTTTTTTATGCCTGTCCACTTTGCACATGGTGACCGAACAAAAGTAATTGATAATGATCAAAAAGAATTACTGATTCAAGAATTACTTGATCGTCATCATCAACCAGAAAAAATATTGGTGTTACCTCCCGATATTACTCGCCTACCTTCCAATGCAGGGCAATTGACACAAATTCTATACCAAAATTGGCAGCAGCGTAGCAGAAGTAGTGGACGAAAATTTGATATTCTACCTGCTATAGGAACACATTCTCCAATGACACTAGAGCAAATTGAAACTATGTTTGGCTCAATGGAGGAAGCAACTTTTTATGATCATGATTGGCGGAATGGGTTGCAAAAAATGGGTCAAGTTCCAGCTGAAGTTGTACATGAGCTCTCTAAGGGGAAGTTAAAATACGACATATTAGTTGAAATTAATCAGCACATTGTCCAAGGAGATTACGACTTAGTTTTATCGATTGGTCAAGTAGTCCCACACGAAGTAGTGGGAATGGCAAACGGCTTTAAAAACGTATTGGTTGGAACTGGTGGTTCAGAGATGATCAACAAGTCCCACTTTCTGGGTGCAGTAGACGGAATTGAACAGATGTTGGGCCGCACAGATACTTCTGTTCGGAATATGTTCAACTATGCGCACCAGAACTATTTAAAACAGATAGGGATAGTTTACCTAATGACCGTAATGGGACTAAATAATTCAGGTCAAACGGTAATGAGGGGATTATATGCAGGTGATGACCAATACTCTTTTGAGGAAGCCGCAAATCTCAGCCGCCAAATCAATTTTAACCTCTTAGACAAGCCACTTGAGCGTGCCGTGGTATATTTAGACCCAATTGAATTTAAGAGCACGTGGCTAGGAAATAAAGCTATTTATCGAACACGGATGGCCATGGCCGACAAAGGAGAATTGATCATCATCGCCCCTGGGTTAAAAGAATTTGGGGAAGACGCTGAAATCGATCGTCTGATTCGAAAGTATGGTTACCTTGGCACCGAGACAACATTGGACCAGGTAAAAAGAAACGAGGAGTTACAAAGCAACTTGTCAGCAGCTGCCCACCTCATACATGGGACTTCAGAGAGCAGGTTCACCATCACCTATGCAACTCAACACCTTAGTCGATCAGAGGTTGAAGGTGTTGGTTATCAATGGGCTGACTTGGCAGAATCCGTTTCTAAGTATGATCCTGGAAATCTAACCGATGGCTATCAAACCAACTTTTTTTACATTAGTAATCCAGCACAAGGTCTTTGGGCTCTAAAAAGTCAATTCGAAGATTTCGGTCATTGCGAAAACCAATAGTCGAAATCTTCGAAACGAAGTTCAACCAAACTAGAAATATCTCTTAGATGAGGGTCTTTCAGGCCTACTAGCTCAGATCCGAGAACGTAGCGATAGTTTAAACCTAGACCAAGAGCTATATTCGGCCACGGGTTCAACTCTATCTTGAAACCAGGCTCAACCAAATAAAAGTCATCTTGTCGGTAGTCAGTGGATTCAGTATTATCACCAAATTCAGCCAAACCTTTTCCTATCATAGCTGTTGCAAACAGGCGGTATGATTTGAATTGACCAATGCTATACTCAAGTAAAAAACCTTGATAATTAAAATTCAGGAGTAAGGGAGTAATTGCTCCTGAATCATCCGTAGTTTCGCCGAGCTCAACCTCAGTAATCAAGCGATAAATCCCCGCACCAAGTGTCAAACGATTGGTGACATGCCACCCACCCTGAAGGCCAGCCATAAAACCACGCTGATACTTGAAGGCTGTGTAGCGTGTGGCTGGACTAATGAAACCGTAACTAGAAAAATCGTCTGAAAGTTCTTGATTCACATTTGATACTGGTTGTATTAGATCTAGTTGTGCTATCGAAATCAATGGAAACGGATTCAAGAACAAAAACAAGTAGACAATCAACGGTAGTTTTCTTTGTCTTCCGACTGTATGCAGCCCGAAGCTAGACATGATACACTCCTTCTGATGATAAATTAAATATTTGCTAAGCCATCACCCTAGCAGACGATCTCAAACTTCTAATAGATAACGATTAAACTAGTCAAAGGTGGGAACCTTAAGTTCAACTTCACGCCCACCATTTTCTGAAGAATCATTAACGCCCTGAAATACTACATTAGTTAACAACATACCATAAGGATCAATAGGTGAAGGTTTATCATTTCGGACTGCATCAATGAAGTCTGTGTCTTCAGCGACGAAAACATCAACTGGCTCAAATTCAGTAAATGATTGATCTTCAATTTCACCGTTATTGTCTCCATATACGAAAACTCCATCTTGTGGACCACGAACTTCACTAACTCCAATTCTTAGGCCTGCTTTTTCACCTAAGAAAATAGTACCTCCTAATGAATCCATATGCATACACCAGCTGGTCTTGAATACCAAACGAGCACCATCTTCGAACAACACCCAACCAACGCCGAAGTCTTCCACTTCAGTTTCTTTTAATGCTGGATTCCATGTACTATTCAAACTAAGCCTGTTGTCCATAATGCCCATGATGGCTACTGGCTTAGGGTGTCCCATTAGATATAGGGCTGTATCTAGGGCATAAACACCAATATCAGCAGTGGCACCCAAACCCGCTGTGGCTTTTCGAATAAAACTTCCCCCCGGATTACCTCGCCTACGATCAGCAATAGCTTCCGCATAGTAAATGGGGCCTAAAGTACCGCTATCAACAATTTGCTTGGCTTTAATTACCTGTGGTGAGTAACGAAGTTTCAGGGCAACCATCAAAATATTGCCTGTTTCATGTGCTGCTTGTACCATTGAGGTCGCAGCTTCTAATGTAGCCTCCATTGGTTTTTCACACAGTACATGTTTCCCTGCATGCAGTGCTGCAACGGTTGGTGGAGCATGAACACCTGTCGGAGTACAAACTAAAACAGCTTCAATCTCGTCCATTTTTAGCATTTCGTTATAGTCACTAAAAGTATTTTCTTCGGAAACACCCCAAGTGTTAACCATCCGTTCTAAGTTAGATGGTACCAGATCGCTAGCGGCGATGATCTCTGCACCTTCAATTTGTGAGATTGCTCGGCAGTGAGCTTGAGAAATTCCACCTGCACCAATGAGCCCGAGTTTTACTGTTCGCATATGTGAAAATGATCCTTTTAGATAATATTGAGAAAGATAAATGTATTTTTTCAGACTGAAGCACGCGATGGTATTTTAGCGACTTTGCCAAATTTGGTCAACCCCAAACACAAAATAGAATATCATACTTTACTCAGATAGCTTGACAGGATAAAATCTGATTGGTAATATTTGATTGATTTGACGAATACTACGATACAAAAAATGCAACAGCAAAGCTCAACTAACCTTATACAGCTAACACCCCCTCTAAACCCTAGTACAAACGAAACAATAACCACACGAAGGAAAACTCGACAAATCAACGTTGGTGGTGTAATAATCGGGAATGGTAATGCAATTCCGATTCAGACAATGACGACTACACTAACACGTGATGTGGATAATACTATGCGCCAAATCGAGCGTTGCGTTGAAGCTGGTGTGCACATCATACGCGTAGCTGTCCCAGATCAATCGGATGCTAGTGCCCTAAGCCAGTTAGTCAAACGTTCACCTGTGCCAATTGTGTCAGATATTCACTTCAATTATAAGTTTGCTTTAAAAGCAATAGAAGCTGGTGTAGCTAAAGTCCGAATTAATCCAGGTAACATAGGCAAAAAGAACCGAATCATACAAGTTTTGTCCGAAGCTAGATCAGCTAAAATTCCAATAAGGATTGGCGTAAACGAGGGATCGCTTGAAAAGGACTTACTTGATAAATACCCGTCCCCTACAGCAGAAGCCTTAGTTGAAAGTGCTAACCGGCACGTTGAGATTTGTAAAGAAAATGGTTTCGAAGATGTAGTAGTCTCCATCAAGTCTAGCCACCCTTTGCGCATGATTGCTGCTAATCGCCTCTTTAGTAAAATGAACGACTACCCTCTTCATTTAGGTGTAACCGAAGCTGGCCCCCCAAGACGGTCCCACGTCAAATCATCGATTGGTATTGGTACACTATTAATGGAAGGGATTGGCGATACTCTTCGTATTTCAATTACCGGGGACCCAGTCGAAGAAGTACTAACAGCTAAAGAACTTCTCCGCACTCTCGGATTAGCTGAACAAATGCTAGACATTATATCGTGTCCTTTTTGTGGTCGAGGAGATGACACAGCTGGATACGAGGAAATTGTAGCAGCGGTTGAATCCTTACTAGAAAAAAGCCAAATACGAATACCTGTGGCAGTAATGGGTTGTGAAGTTAACGGACCAGGAGAAACTAGGAACGCTAAGGTAGGTTTACATTTAGGTGGTAAAGAACTGGCAATTCTCAAGGTCAACGGTGAAAAAGTACGAACATTTCGAGGGAAATCTGAGGTTAACCCACAATTTTTATCTGAAGCTTTGCTCGAAGCGGCTCAAACGGTAGATTCTTCTTCAAGCCAATAATCTCGAGTTGAAATAAATATTGAATCCAAATTAAAAGACAATCCAAATTCAGATGGATTGCACGTTATCCAAGGAAGATAGCAATTTTGCTATTTATGACAAGAATTTTAGCGTTACTCGAAATTATTCGTTACCCTCTTTTCGCAATCCCAATTGTGGCGACCCTCCCTGGTGCCTTAATCGCTTCGGGTGGGCAATTTACCTGGCGAGTTGGTATGGCGTTGGCTATCGCAGTGCTAGGGTACTTCGCCGGCATGATGAAAAATGACTATTTTCATCGAGAGCAAGATTCAATCGTCAATCCACATCGTCCGATCCCGACTAATCGGCTATCCGCTAGAGAAGTCTTAGCTATTGCCAGTTGTAGCTACGTTTTATGCCTGATAGCCGGTTTTCTCATGAACTTCAAATCCGGGTTGCTAGTCATTGGGCTAGTAATGATTTCCCATGTCTACAATGCTATTTTGAAGGAACACGGAATCTGGGGTAGTATCAGTCTACCAATCGGTATTGGCTTACTTAGTATTTTCGGGTCTTTAGTTGTCTCTGGTCAAGTACAACCCCTCACTTGGTATGTTTTTGGCGCTATTACTCTGTACGATTTTGGAACACATATCGCTACTACCTTCAAAGATTTAGAACGAGATCGAAAAGTTGGTATTCTGACAACCCCTTTGCAAATTGGTGTTGGACCTGCCCTAGCAGTCTCATCAGTAGCAACTGTTTTGGCTTTTGCCCTCGCTATTTTGCCTATTTGGACACAACAGCTCAGTTGGCATTACTCAAGTTGGGTTGCAGTTGCAGCAGTCGCTACCATAGTCTCTCGCTTTCCCCTTCACTTGAACCCTAACGAGGAAAACGGTTATGCGGCTCTGAAAGGTTCAATGGTCGGGGCAATTACTTTCTTTCCTTGTTTGATAGGAGCAGAGATTAAATTCTTTCAATCCGCTCTCATTATATTACCTTTGCTTGTCATTACCTTCATTTTTTTGCAAAGTAGTAAGCAAGAAGTTTGAGTCGACAACTCAGGATTGGTAAAAGACTATCCTGCTATTTTACAAGTCCTGAGTTGTCGACTAACTTTAATTAATTTGATTATTATTCCTTTATCGTCCTATTAACAAACCTACTCAGAAGCCAGAAAACTTATGTTTTATACCAAACATTAACCATTGACCGACATGTTAAGTTAGCAGGTTGCTTTTAAATTTAGGGCTAGTATTAAAGTTCTGGTAGGATCCTACTAATTAGCGTTGATTTCTCAATACGACCTACATTTGAAGCAAGTTCATCTTGTGGATTCACTAATCTAGCTTTCCAAGTTGGCAGAGTAAACTTGGAAAATCAAGTCCGTTAGTTCAACATTATGGCTAGTTATGAGAGACAAATTGAAATGGATGATTCGCTTAAAAGAGTCATATAGGTTCTGTATACGAAAAAAGTCGAAACATTAGCCCGAACGCGATTAAAAAAACAATCATAAGTAGAGCGTAGAAATCTACCAAGTTCCCCGATGGAGCATTCGTATCACAACAACTGAAGAGTATGACTTGAGTTATTAATTTTGTTGACCAGAAATATAAAAAAAGGCGCCCAAGTAACCTAGAAAATATGGAGACTCTTTCTTCCCCGAAAAGTAAAGTTGAAGCAGGGCAGATGAATACCGGAAAATTACCCCGAATGGTGATGTTTTTTTAGATAATGAGACACCGTGCAACGCTATTTTTACTCTTTCCAATGCGGCTAAACTCGAAATAAGTAAGTCGTATAGCTTCTTTGTCGTTAAATAATAATCAAGAAGCAAGAAATGTACAAATGACACTCATCAGGCTGATTATGCTGAAACCTTCTGAGGCTGGTATTCACGACGACGGAGGAACCGTTCGCCAACGTCATATTCAGGTTGATCGGAAACATAACGCCATAACTCGACACGTTTCATCAATTCGTATCGGTGATCATCACCTTCCCAACCATGGTGCGTGGATAGGATTCGACCGATTTCGGGGTCCTCGATATCGCTAAGATCGAAACGGCGAATCTGTGGAGCAGACGGGTTTAAACGTAATTTAAACATGTACCTATCTTGATTAGTATAATTACTTCTAGCTCCGTGCCAAACACGTGTATTCCAGACATACATGGTTCCTGCGGGGCAAGTAGCCCAGATTTTACCTACCACGTGTTGATAGCCTCGGATTTCTCCTGTACGTACGTTTCGGAAGTGAGATCCTGGAACTAAGAATGTACCCCCCATTTCATCTGGTGTATCTGAAGCAAAAAACGAGAGTTGGATATCGAAGTAATTCTCGCGGAAGTCGATGACCGAGTCTTGATGCATATCCGGTCCCCTCGTAGTATTAGCCTTGACCAGATGGGCAGCATGATGATCATATAATGGGTCTGGGCCAATTAACGAGTGAATTAAACCTTTTACTTTTGGTAGCCTAAAAGCTTCTCCTAAAGCAGTATCCTTAGGCCAAGTATCTTCAAAGGATGTTCCAACCGCTAAATATCCTCCACTACTAGGCATTTCGTCTAGGCAAGCTTGACATAAATCCGGTGGGACCATATTTTCATATTTTAGATAACCAGAAGCCACGAAACGGGCCATATCTTTAGATGAGATTAAATGTTGCATAAACTACCTCTAGTTTTCTGGTTGCATTTCACTGAACCTAGACAAAACAGTTTGATAAGGAAACGGCCCTAACTCATAGCCATCCGTTTCAGTGCGATGTTTGTATTCGCTCATTTGGATAACCTGCCACCCATCTCTCATAGCAGCCATTGCATTCTTGTAAGGTGGCCTATCTTCTTCAATTAATTCTTTAATTCCTGTACCCTTTGAAGCTTCATACCTGGCCCATGCCACTGGTGATACATCGAGTGCAGGACTTGTTTGGTAAAATACTAGAATATCTTGAACTTTGGCCATAAGTTGCCATCTCCTGAGATAAAATTGGATGAAGGTCCAAATCGAATGTCTAATTTGTACTTCCTACAAGTTGGCAAACAGCGGTAACGATAATTTAAAAACTATGCTTTGTCAAGTCTAATGGGTAATTAACCAGTCCTAGGGTCAAGAAAAAAGAAGACCAAACTTGCTTACAACAATGATTCATCGAAATTGTTTGTAACTGGTAATGATCAAGCTTAATCACTTCTTAAAAGAACTGAAATAACATGGCTAACTAAGGCAAATACAAGCCAAATAATGGGAGACCGACAACTAAATTCTAATTTCAAAAGGCTATTTACAAGATCAACATAGCATCCCCATAGCTGTAGAAACGGTAGCCAGCAGCAATGGCTTGTCGATATGCATCCATCACAAACTGCCGATCAGCAAAAGCACTAACCAGCATTATCAAGGTTGATTTCGGCAGGTGGAAATTGGTAATTAACGCATCTACAACTTCAAACTGATAACCAGGATAGATAAAAATATTCGTTTCACCTCTTTGCGGTTGTATCCATCCGTCTTTAGCTGATGATTCTAAGCTTCTAACGGACGTAGTCCCCACGGCAACGATTTTTTGGCCAATCTTCTTAGCTTGGTTAATAGAGTCGGCTGTTTGCGGTGAAATCTCAAAAAATTCTGTGTGCATTTTGTGGTCTAACAAGTTGTTTGCTTTGACTGGTTGAAATGTACCCAGACCGACGTGTAAAGTTAGTTCAGTCTTCCGAATACCCAAACTTTCCAATCTTCCGAACAGGCTGGGCGTGAAATGTAGGCCGGCAGTGGGAGCAGCAACAGCTCCCTCTTTCTGAGCGTAAACACACTGGTAACGAGAAAGATCTTTTTGGTTCGTTGGTCGTTTAATATAAGGAGGTAAGGGAGTTTGGCCAACTCGGTGTAAACAGTCAAAGAAATCACCATCATAGTCAAAACGAATGACGAAACTTCCGATGTCCGTTTTTGCTATCACTGTTCCCACGAGCTGAAATTCTGACTGATTATCAGGATGATTTTCAAATACGATCCGCATTTTGCTACGTATCCGTCGGCCGGGTTTCATCAGGACTTCCCATATTCGACTGGCCTTTTGCTGCAATAAAAAAACTTCGACTTTACCCTTAGTCTGGGCTTTGTAACCAATCAGTCGAGCAGGAATAACTTTAGTGTTATTAGTAACAAGAAGTGAGTTTCGGGGTAAAAAATGACCGATCTGGTCAAAGGTAGTATGGTGATAATCTCGGGTTTTTCGATCTAAAACAAGAAGCCGAGATTGGTCTCTATTTTCGAGAGGATATTGAGCTATTTGGTTTTCAGGTATTACGTAGTCATAGCTATCGAGTAATAGATCGCCTGTTTCTTTTAATTTTTCCACAATTGTTAGTTATATAATAAGTCAGGAAGAGGGTAACCGAGATGTGAATATGCTGGACTCATAGCAGTTCGCCCATGCGGAGTAAGAGAAATGAGGCCAATTTTAATCAAGTAGGGTTCGTAGACTTCTTCAATAGTACGCTCATCTTCATTGAGTGCAGCGGCTAGAGCTCGTAGGCCAGCTCGGCCACCTTTGAACCTTCCGATCAAGGTTTCGAGATATAATCGATCCTGCTCATTTAGCCCCAATTCATCAATCTGGAAAAATTCTAATGCTTCGCGAGCAATAGACCCATCAATTTTTCCATCATAACGCACTGTTGCAAAATCTCTAACGCTTAATAACAGATTCTTAGCAATTCGCATTGTTCCCCTAGAGCGCTGACCAATCTCTATTTGTGCGTCTTCATCGACTGAAACCTGTAGTTGCTCACTGTTCCGCTGGATAGCAATCATTAGTTCTTCCACACTATAGTAATCTAAGTGTATACGAATACCAAACCGATCGCGAAATGGGGCAGCTAATAACCCTTCTCTAGTCGTTGCACCTACCAAAGTAAAATGAGCCAATGGTACCGGAATAATATCCCCAGTAGTTCCCTGGCCGAGAGGTAAATCAAGTTTATAATCTTCCATGGCTGGATACAAAGACTCTTGTACTACTGGTGCCATACGATGAATTTCATCAATAAAAAAAACATCCTTCTCACTCAAATTAGTGAGAAGCGTAGCCATCTCTAGCTTGACCACGGACGGGCCAACAGCAGATTTATAATCACTACCAATTTCATTGGCGATTATCTTAGCTAAAGTCGTTTTACCAAGACCTGGTGGGCCAACTAGTAAAACATGTTCGATAGCTTGATCTCTCTGTTTAGCTGCCTCAATTCGGATACGCAGGTTTTCTTTTGCAACACTTTGTCCAATGAAAGAATTTAAGCTCTGTGGGCGTAGGCTATATGGATTTTTACTAGTTATATCGAGAGGAGGCACTTTCAATTACAAAGTCATCCAAGATTTCGGCTCAAGTAGCGCAAGGATAAACGAGTTAGATCTTCAAGTTTGGCGCTGATTCCTAGAACTCTCTGCGCTTCTACAACCGCCTGACTCGCTGCTTCTGGCGAACTACCTAAACCTACAAGTGCTTTAACTGCATCATCATTGGGCTTAGTTTGGATTTGAATATCAAGCTCGGTTTCAAACGGAGTCGATTCTATCTTTTTCTTTAACGCCATAACCATGGTATGAGCAATATTCTTGTTAAGTCGAGGAACTGTAGCCAAAATAGCTGTATCTTCACGACGAATAGCTAGACGAAATTGGCCAGTAGAAAGTTTCGCTACAATTGATTGAGCTAATTTTGGACCAACACCTTTCACCGTAATAGCCAAGCTGAAAACTAAAAGCTCGTCTCTAGACTGAAAACCAAAGAGCCTGACCTCACTGTCTCTCACATAATTGTGGATATGTAGAGCGGTGGTCTGGCCCAAATCAGGCAACTGACGAACTATGCCAGGTGGCAGTTCAACAGCGTAACCAACTCCATTGACTTTAATAACAACCTGTGCCTCATTTTTGGTGAGTATTTCTCCTTCCAGATAGGCAATCACTGTTCAATTCAAAAAGAAGGTCAGGCTACCTGATAAGAGATTCAATGACTGGAATTTAGGCTGCATCTAAAATTTCATCTGAGATGTCAAAATTAGCGTAAACTTTTTGTACGTCATCGTTGTCTTCCAAGGCATCCATCAAGCGAAGCATCTGCCGGGCTTCTTTGTCTTCCAATGCTACTGTGGTTTTTGGAAGCATGGCGATTTCAGAATGAGTAATCCTAGCACCATCCATTTCAATGGCTGATCTTACATCTTCAAAGACTTCAACTGGTGAAATCACTTCAAAAACATTATCTGAGGTGTTTATGTCTTCAGCACCAGCTTCTAAAGCTATCGTTAACAAGCTTTCCTCATCAACACTATCCCTATCAATCAAGATCAAACCACACTTATTGAAAATCCAAGCAACACAACCACGCTCACCCAAGTTACCACCATTCCGACTCAAGATATAGCGAATCTCCGATATAGCACGGTTTTTGTTGTCGGTCATGATTTCGATCATAATCGCAACTCCAGCAGGGCCATAAGCTTCGTAAGTAGCTTCTTCATAATCAACCCCTTCCAATTCACCGGTCCCTTTTTGAACCGCACGAGTAATAGTATCATTGGGAACATTACTCGCCTTGGCTGATTGTACTGCTGTTCGCAAGCGAGGATTCATCTCTGGGTCCCCACCACCAAGACGGGCGGCAATTGAAACTTCCTTCAACAGTTTAGACCACAATTTACCTCGCTTAGCGTCATTAGCAGCCTTTTTGTGTTTAATTGAGGCCCATTTAGAATGTCCAGCCATTTTTTCTCCCCAGAAAATCGGCTAATCCTAACACAACCCAGCTTTTATTGTCAAAGCCATCAGTAGTAGTAGTTATTGGAAGTTTTATGTAACTTTAGCTTGTAAAGGTGTTGATTTCGCCTTCTTGAAATGACTGTTCTAGCCAAGGATCTTTGGTCCGATGCCGAAAGTCAATCACTTTTTGTCTCATTTGTTCTATTTTTTCGGATAGGTTTGGTTCAGCAATCAGATTCCTTGATTCCGCTGGGTCGTTTATCATATCGAAGACTGCTTCTCGGCTTTGATATAGAAAAGATTGCAATGTTCTTTCTCCAAGCTGGTCAATGTTTTCATCTCGTACAGCAGTCCAAGTTATGGACCGAAATAAATCGCTGGGTAATGGCGTTTCCAAGGGATGAGCTAAATTTCGTACGTATTTGTACCGACGGCCTCGCAAGACTCGATAAGGGTAGTAATTGGTTACTTCATGAAAGCAATGTGAATAATAGGTTTCTTCCCACTCACCATTACCGATAGGTAGCGAGTTATCATCCAAAATTGGTAAAAAAGAACGGCCTGCTAAAGGTAAAGCATTTTCAGGATAACTGACACCACACCAGTCAAGAATAGTTGGACAATAATCGACCCAATTCACTAGGGCTTGGTTATGAATACCTCTATTTTGCTGGATAGGACTATACACAACTAGTGGGCAGTGATGTCCACTGTCAAAACTGGAAGCCTTAGCTCCAGGAAATGGCATAGCATGATCAGTAGTGACAAAAACCAGTGTTTCGCTAGCTCGACCTGATTCTTTCAGGACATTCAGAACTGATCCAACAACTTGGTCCCAACGAGATATACTTTCGTAGTATTCTGACAGATCAGCCCGTGTATTTGGGTTATCCGGCAAGAAATTGGGTACTGGAACTAAATCAGGATCATATCCGATCGGCTGAATTCCAGCATGGATCTTTTCATTTCCGTAGCTATTTCCAGACCGATGTGGATAACCACTACCGATATGTAAATAAAATGGTTGATCTTTTGCACTTGCAAGAAATTGACGAGTAGAATCAGATACATCCTCTGGACTGCGAGAGTTAACAGATGGTTCATAGTCAAAGGGATAAACACTTGGTGGTTCAACGTGTTTCTTGCCAATACAACCAGTAGCAAAACCTTTCATTTTAAGAATCTTTGGTATCGACTGCATATGATCATGCGTACGAAACCCATGAATACCATGGCAATGACCATATTGACCATGTGTATGGCTATGCTGACCGGTCAAGATACATGCACGACTAACCGCGCAAGATGGACTAGTACAAAAAGCATAGTCAAAAACGACTCCCTGTTCAGCTAATCGATCAATATTAGGAGTTTGGACAAAATTATCTCCATAGCACTTGGCAATCCGACTCCAATCGTCTGCGATCAAGAATAATACACTGCGATAATCTGACATTCACCTGTTCCTAGAAGTAAAAATTTCACCTAAATTTCATCAAAGATCTTGGGAAAAATTGAACAAAAAAAGATCTTACGAGAATTGCTTCACCCTTTGCCAGATAGATCTCTACGTTGATACTTTCAGATTCATCATAACCAGTTTTTATCATCATTCTCCGTTTAAGTAACTATGATATAACTTGGTTTGTTATACGCTCTCAGCTACCCGAACCCCGGAGATTTATCTCATAACTGTACTTGATAAATGGTTAGAACTATAGCAATTTAGTTGTAACCTAGGTTTTGTCAGTAGATAAATTAAATATATACACTAACTTATTTAATATTGAGATTCAGGTACTAGGAAATGACATACATTTCCCACCACAATTCCTTTTGCCTAATTGGATTTTAGCACAAGGACTTTCTTTTTATGAATGGTGAAATTTTGACTTGTCAAGTTTAAACTAACTTAGTTATATCCTATCAAAATTAGTTTGTAGCGTCAATCAGTTACACCAAAACCAGATCAGGTTAAATTTTATAGGCCAAAACCGATAACTTGGTGTATCTAATAGCTAGATATATCGTTTAAAATACAAGAGGCCTTAAAAGAAAGAGAGCAAATTTATCTGTGTCTTCCTGTGGTTGACAGCTTTTTCGGTAAATGATAACCTAACAGGCCTCTGCCTATCTACCGATTTCGATTCATAAATTAGTGATATAAAGGGTTGATTTTGTTTTTTCGTACAGTGATCGTTGCCATAACGATAGCATTACCTGCACTTCTATTCAGCGCCTGTTCAACGGGAGAAATTGATAATTTTGAAGGCATTGAAATTGAATCTTCTCTACGAGTCAGCTACGTCAGCGTACAAATTGTATTGGTCGATAGTAATGGAACACCTTTGCTGTGGGGTAGCAGTATTTTGTCTCCTGAAGTAGGTCTCAGCGCTCTACACCCATCGGAAATCACAGTCGAAGCGGAAGTTTATTCAATTAAAGACGAAGAAAAACATCTCAAAGTCTTTGAAGGTGCTCTATATAACCTACGTTGGTCTAGAATACTGGGAACAGATACACGAATCTTGATTGGCGAAATTCCCCGGTCTATTATTCAAGAAGATCCAGAGCGAGACTCACAGCGAGGGGTTATTTCCGTAACAGTTATGACTGAAAAACAAGGTCCATTTAAGGATAGCACCAGTCGAGCTCGTATCTATTCTCAACCAATAATCAATTTCTGATCATTTTATTCACTATCATAAATTTCTATTCCATGCATGATTTTATCGAAATATTAACGAAAAAGCTAGATCAGGCACTGGAAGAAACTGTCAAACAAATCGATCAACAAGAGGAAAAGATTGATTTAACAATTTCCGATCTAAGCTTGAAAAAAAAGTCCCTGAATGAAGAAAAACAGCAAACTTTGAAAAAGCAAAATGATCATTCTTTGGCTATTGCATCGCAAACGAAAACCCAGAGTAGGTACAGCCAAGTCTTAAGTCAAATGGTTGATGACTTAAAAGAAAAAGATAACCAATCCCCACCGAAACAAGAACCTTCTAACATTGATATCCAGACTTCTGCCAGTTCTTTTAGTAATTATCCCATCGTTCATGGTGATATTTATCAAACTTATCGCTTAACAGCTGGCCAGTCCAATACTTACCAACAAATTGCACTATATAACCAGTTCTATACTTATAGTTTCGAGAATTATTTATATGATTCGTCAAAGTTTGCTATCTATATAATAGATATAGTTCATCTATTAAAAACCTTGTTTAATGAGATCCGACACGTGGAAAGTTGTCATAAATATCAAGAAGCCGACTGGAAAACTAATCAAGTAAACGTAGTATTGAACGAATCTTATCGAACCTTGATTCTTTTAATTGAGGAATTGCTAGCTAGTTATAATGCTAATTTACAGGTTGCTCCAATTAGTAATGGAGAAAAAACACCAAGTAAGGTTCGGATACGAACAGGAAGCGGTTCAGAACAAGTAGTCGATATCACTGAGTTTTCCAAATCTGTGGAGCAGGTTACTAAGAATTCAATTACATACCGGTCAAAAGGACTAGGACAGAGTCGAACAGGCGAGTTCGCCGGTTTTTTGAAATCGGATGTTAACATAGTTTTTCCTTTATCCACATTTGACATCCTAAATCCAAACGTATTGAGAATTATTCTAGGCGAATTTAAGCAGCGTCAGCATCAAGAGACAATGGAATATTGGCGTCAGTCAGAACTTCGTATTCAAAAATTAGGAGATAGTTTCAAAGCCGAATTGCACGAACAGTTAATTGGTTGGTTAGGTTAACAAGTGCCAATTTACGATCAAACATATAAAAAATGGGAAGGAAACCTATATCGAGCCTCTTGGTCTGCTTGGTGGACTATTGCCAGAATGGAGTTTCGAGTTTTATTGCAACGAAAGTTTATCCGCTTGATTGTATCGATACCACCTCTATTTTATTTTTTGGTTCACAGCGTACAAATTTATGCGGCTAATCGTATACCACAAGCAGGAATTGTTTGGCGAATTGATGCGTCCTTCTTCAAAAACTTTTTGCTTCGTAATGCAGTTCTGCCGGGTTTATTCATTTGTTTAGTCGGAATTTTCAGTGGAAGTAGCTTGATCGCAAACGACCTACGATACAACACATTATCACTCTATTTATCCAAGCCAATTAACTGGTGGGACTACCTGATTGGAAAAATAATGGTAATGCTCGCTTGGTTGGGACTCATCACTATCATACCCAGTTTCCTACTATTATGTGAACACTTACTGTTGAGTGACGGCATCTCATTTTTAAAGAATAACAGTAGGTTACTATGTGCAATCCCGTTGTTTTCCATGCTAATTATTTTACCTGTTAGCCTTCTAAATCTAGCTTTGTCTTCATTAACTACCAATCACCGATATGCGTCTATTGGTTTTGCGTCTATTGTAATTGGAACACCGGTCTTAGCCGAAATAATAGCTCAAATAACTCGCCGCGATGCTTTTCGCATGCTATCCATTTGGTCAAACTTTGACCTGTTAGGCCATCATCTGTTTGGTTTAAATCATAATTATAAATATCCTTGGTACATCGCTTTACTAATTTGTGGAGGCTTAGTAGTAGGTAGTCTCTGGATATTACAGAATCAAATTCGAGCTGTAAAATCAATTCAGTGAGTTGTTAAAAAATGGAAGGGATTACCAAAAAAAGAGTATTTTGCCCCAAGATGAAAAACTTCGTTATTAGATTATTAAAGGGATAATTAATCAAATAAGGTCTAATGTTCTTTTGCATACACTGATTATATTCATCCTTTGGGTTTCTGCGGTTAGCTGGACTAATGAAAATCAGAGTTTGCTAGAAATAGACGAAGCAAAACCTAAGCTTAATAGAACAGTGCGAATTGCTTTCACTCGCCGGAAGCCATTAAACAGTTTAGATAGCTTTCGGATAACTGTGGAGCCAGAAAGGCGTCGTCCCAGCAAGAAATCGAAAAGCAAAGCTTGGTGGAATCTGTATCAATTTGATATTTACACGATTTCACCCGATGGAAAAGACGAAAAGGTTCTAACTGATGACGGCATCAGCCGAAAGCCCAGATGGTCACTCAATAAAAATAAGATTGCTTATATCTCAGGATTAGATCGATCTGAAAGATTAATGGTGATGAACACAGATGGTAGTAACAAAAAGAAGTTATTGACCCGACAATACAAAATTCATGACTTTTGGTGGGCCCCAAATAACTTATCAATTCTAGTTGCTGTTGAATCCAATCGATCAAAAGAACCTATGGAGAACTGGGTAGTTGACATCAAAACGGGAGCAAAAGTCCAGCGTAGAATGCACAAATGGTCAAAAGGCTGGTATCACTGGAAGCAAAAAGATGATGGTAGTTGGGAAGTCAAAGAACCCAGAAACCGTCTGATCACAAGCTTACCAGGTGACGTTAATTGGCCTGAATGGGCACCAAATCGAAAGCATATAGCATTCACAACGAACGGATTGCTGGCATTAGCCGAAGTTGAGGCTGTAAGCACCACTGGCAAGTGGTATTTACAACGAACCGAGCCACCGTGTACTAAGGTAGTAGATTGGTCCCCAGACGGAACAAAAATCCTGTTCTATGTTAATCAGGATATTTGTGTAGCTACCGTCAATGAAGGAAAAATCACAGGCCTAGATAACCTCAGCCTAATGCCAGTTAGCCATGCGGTTTGGTCTAGTGATGGATCAAGAATATCTTTTGTGGCAGATAACCAAAATCACCGTCGAAGTCGGGAGATTTTTGTTATGTCAGTGGAAACCGGTCAATTTAGACAAATTACCGATACTCGTTTTCATCACCAAGACCTAGATTGGTGATGAAAATTAGCTTTGATTAGTCCATTTGCTATCGACGGATCGCCAAATACCGAGAGGGTTGGCATCTTGTAATTCTACAGGTAGACGATCCGCCCGAATATTATCAAAACATTGTAATTGAGCAAAACGTGTGATAGCTGCAGGAATACCAACAGCAGTAAAACCGGGATGAGCTGTAGCAGGATAAGGCCCACCGTGGTTCATAGCGGCACTGATGGCGACACCAGTAGGCATCTTGTCATTCAGTAACCGGCCAACCTTCCTTCGCAGAATGGAGGCTAATTGATTATATGCCGCGTCATCATCTCCACCTTCCGCAGAATATATTGTTCCAGTCAAATTACCTTCTAGACGGTGTAAAATCTGGCAAATTTGCTCTATACTGTCAGCTAAAACGAGCAAACTTTCGTTACCAAAAGCCTCCTCTTGTAAATGCTCTGCATTACTTAGGAATTGATCCCCTGATACCTGTAACAACGTGTTTTGGTAACAGAAACCAACTCCACCGCCAGACTGACCACCAATCAAGAGTTCAGCCCCAGCCGATTGTAGGTTTTGGACGGCTGTGCCCATTCCCTCCTCCACACTTTTACTCAACAGAGAACCCACTGGTGCTGAATTGAACTGTTGAACCAATTTTTGGATAAATGTATTGGTTTGGGAGCTGGTTTGTAGAATCAATAGGCCAGGGTTAGTACAAAACTGGCCTGTACCCAGCAAGCAAGAAGTAACAAATTCCTCAGCAATCTCGTCTTCTCTTTCTTCTAGAGCTCCTGGCAATATTACCACAGGATTTATGCTACTTAATTCAAGATAAATAGGTTTCCCTGCTAGATCGGCAGCTTTTTTCAATACAAGTCCTGCTCCACGTGATCCGGTATAACCAGTAGCCCCAACTGATGGGTGAGAAACCAAACGCTCTCCTACATCATGCGGAGTTCGATAAATAAGTTGTACTATTCCACTTGGCAAACCTAAATCTTTTATTACAGACAAAGCGATTTCAGCAAATAGCCTTGTAGTACCAGGATGTGATGAATTAGCCTTAGCAATTACTGGATTACCAGCCGCTATAGCCGCCGCAAAATCACCTCCTGAAGCACTACCAAAAGCCAAAGGAAAATTGTTGGGACCAAATACAACCACGGGCCCATCTAATGCCGCATACATAGATCTTATGTTAGCAGTAGTATCGATCACTGGATGTATCCAAGAACGGTTCCGTACGGCTTGAGCCGATTGGCGCAATTGGTTAGTGGTACGTGGTAGCTCAACTCCATCTAATCGAGTTTCTATCGGATATCCAGTTTCTCTATTAGCCATTTCGACAATTTGCTTTCGATCATCTTCAACCGCATCTGCATAGCTTTCTAAAAAAAGAGCTAATTGGTCAGTTGGAACAGATAATAATTTTTCGGAGGCAGCAGCCCCAATTTTGAGGGCCTGTTCAATATCGGCAAGAGAACTGACAGGATAAGTTTCACCAGTAGGTTCCTTAGTAATTGGATTGACTGGTTGGAAAGTACTAACAGCATTGGCTACTTGCCATTGGTTGTCAATTAAGATTGGTTGGATCATGAGATTTCTCCTTAGTTCATTGAACATTAATTATTTCAGCTGGGGTAGTGTACCCACCAGGTATATGACTTTCCAACCATGACGGACAATCTTGTCGGGGCAGTTTTAAGGTTGGCTCACCTTTACAACTGAGTCGATATAACAGTCGAGCATCATCAATTGAATCAATTTGAGTCTTTGATGGTGGTGAGTTGTGTAATGTCATATAGTTATCCCAGAGTGTGATATCACCCGGCTGGTGTAAGTGATCGTAACGGAACTGTCCCTGTAGCACATGTAATTCTAGTTGGTCTAAAAAATTACGGGATTCACTATCCGTCATACCGTCAACGACTACAGGTGGACGCACACGGGGACGGGACGCCCAGATTGGGCTGTGAAATGATTTGATTCCTGAGCGAGGGTTAGTTCGGACTAATGGAGCCAGCCATCCTTCATCTTCTGGATTCAAGCGTCGTCTTAGCTGGACTTTTTCTAGTTCAGCTTGATCTGACGGTGATAGAACTCTGAAAGCAGCTGCGGTATCCGCGAAAGCAGTTTCACCATTTAATGGTAACTGCATTCGTCGTTTCGTTAATTCGGCACTACTACCATCGAAATAGGGACCGTTTCCATCAGGTCTTACCACCCAATTCCCACCTGCAGCAGACCGTGATGCTGGGGCACTATGGACAAAAAACATGGAGACATAAACTGGGAGTGGCTCATATTCAATATCAGTATGCCAAGATCCTCCACGATTAACTTGGTGTTTTGAGAAAGAAGGGGCAGGCTTTTTCCCCCGAAAGTTACTTACGACCAACACTGCGGGAGATTGATGAGGCAAGCACTGTAATTTATCCGGAAATGTTAGGTTAACAGCAGAAGCAATTCGTTTTTCGAAGGGGATTAACTCGAATTCGCCATCACTTGCACCATCAGACTGTGCAGGCTTACCACCACGAAGGAAATTATTGGGATGTGGAACTGGTGCCCCCCAATGGTTAGAAAACCGTTCAAAATGAGCTAAAGAGAATTGGTTTAAGTCTTGACCAGATAGGCAAATAATCCGGAACTCACTCAGTGCATCTAGAAGGAAACTGACTTGTTCCGAGGTCAGAGGTTTGCACATATCAAGTTCAAGGAATCGCCGACCAGCTCCACTAGACGCCAATGGCCCCTCACTATATGCCTGATTTCCAAACAATTTGCGAAGCCGTTGATCTAGATATCCAGATTCCGAATTCACTTTCTTCTCTCCTTTTTCCATATTAAAGAAGTAAATAATGGTTACTATTACAACTACAAATGTTCCACGGTTACGTAGTAAGCACCAGCCAGCATTGAATCATTGGCATCGTACCACCAAGTTTTCAAAGTGGTTGGACCAGTTTCTAGTACCATTTCAAAACGGGATTCGGTATCAGTTGGATTTACAATCTGCTGCTTTGAGTCTAAACCTACTTGGATCCAAGATTTTGAAACAGGTAGAGCTTTCCCAGCAGGCCAAAATCCATCGACGCCTTGCATTACAGGTGCTGCATCCGATACGCGGAGTTCCGACTCTTCTGGCCAACGGCGCAAGGTAAACGAATAAAGCCCCTTTTTTTCTACTTCGAGATGCCAAGTACCACTATCCATTACACAGTCACGAATATTAGGTTGGTTGTCAGCATAAACCCAAGCCCAATCGCAGCTAGAAAGACGAGTCGGGTTTTCGTGCTCATTGCCAATAACCAGCGGTTGATGAACATCGAGGTTATCCCCCAAATTACCCCACCAATCTTCGTAATAATCCTGTAGTTGTTTGACAAGGTCAGGATAGTTATTAGAACAATCAGAGACTTGGCTTGGATCCCTGCTAATATTGTACAATTCGTTTTCATTGATCAAAAAGCGCCACTGGTTCCACATGACGACAGCATGATCTTTCTCTGTGTAACCCCAAACACCTAAATTGGAATGACCAAATTGAACTATAGCTTTGCGTTCCGACGAAACAGATTGGCCATTTTGAAGTGAATCCGCTAAAGATAGACCGTCGAAGGTCAGCCCATTGTCCACATCAAGCTGACAAAGATCTATCAAGGTAGGAAGGACATCGGTACCACGTGTTAGACCATCGACATCACGTCCCCCCTGCAAACCACCAGCTGGCCAATGAACAAAGAAGGGAACGCGGTGTCCACCTTCGTATAATGAAGCTTTTCGACCTCTCATTTGTGCATTGTAGACATTTTCACCTGTTGCAGTTCCATTGTCAGTCATAAAAATTAGAATGGTGTTATCTTTTATACCCTGTCGGACAAGAAACTTTTCCAATCTTCCCAGATTTTCATCAATGTTAGCGATCATACCAAAGAAGCTAGCTTCATTCGCTCTGACTTCTTTTTGGTAAGGCTTGCGATATTGATCCGGCACCCACAAGGGGCCATGTGGAGCATTAGTAGCAATATAAGCAAAGAAGGGTTGATTTTCGCACTGATCAATCCAGTTGATTGCTTCGCGAAACCAAACATCAGTACAGTAACCGTCATACTTTTCGATTTGATCTTTATGTCGATAATGATCATCGAAGTAATCATTACCATAATAATCAGCCGCAGAAGTAATTCCCCAAGCGGGATGATAGATAGCCTCTTGGAATCCCCTGTCTTGCGGGCGATAAGGATAATTGTCTCCCAAATGCCACTTGCCGAAGTGCCCGGTTCTATAACCGTTTTGGGTAAAAACATCGGCTATAGTTGGTAAATCAGCCCGAAGCAAAGATCGTCCCATACATACAAAAGTCGCTTGGTTGTAGAGCGCGTCTCGACCTGTTAATAGTTCACTCCTAGTAGGAGTACAAACTGGAGCAACATGAAAATCTGTACAACGAATACTAGCAGCCCAGAGATTATCAATATGGGGTGTACGCAAAACAGGATTACCTAGACAAGATATATCTCCATATCCTTGGTCATCGGTTAAAACAAGAATAACATTGGGGGGCGATGTATAATCCATCGGGTATCCTTTTTTGGCAGCAGGCTATCAGGTGACGAAAATATAAGATTCAAACAACAAATTGGCGGAGGTACCTTTGACTCTGGATGAGAGCAACTTTTCGTCGTTCCAATGAAACTTCGTAAGCTCTATCTTCGACTTCCACACAGACGGCACCATCATAGCCGGTATCAGTAAGAATCGAAAAAAAACGCCCCCAATCAACGTCCCCCATTCCTGGCAGTTTAGGCTGATGGTATTCTAGAGGATTAGCCAAAATACCTACCTGATTGAGCCGATTCTTATCCAACCTTACATCTTTGGCATGAACGTGAAAGATTTTGTCTGCAAAATCTAATAATGCTTGATCACAATCAATATGCAGCCAAATGAGATGGGAGGGATCAAAATTTAAACCGAAATGATCACTAGGTATAGCCTCGAACATTCGATTCCAAATGGCTGGAGAAAAAGCCAAATTTTTTCCACCAGGCCACTCATCTTTAGTAAAAAACATGGGGCAATTTTCGATGCCAATTCGAACATCTGATTCTTCAGCTAACGCGATTAAGGGTTTCCAAGTTTTTTCAAATCGAGGCCAATTTTCGTCAACTGAACGTGTCCAATCGCGACCAACAAAAGTATTAACGTTTTTTACCCCCAGAGACTTAGCAGCCACAATCAAGGTTTTGATATGCTCAACGGAGGTTTTTGCCTCTTCCTTATCTGGTGTTAGTGGGTTAGGGTAATAGCCCAACCCACTAACACCGACTCCAGTTTTGGCCATTAATTCTTGAATTTCTTCAATTTTATAATCGTCTATTTGTAGTACATCTATATGAGTAACCCCTGCGTATCTCCTTTGTGATACACCTTTTGGCCAACACATTACTTCGACACAATCGTATCCAATTTCACTTGCTAACGTCATCACTGACGTTAAGGACAATTCAGGCAGGATGGCGGTGACAAACCCAAGTTTCATTTTTTACTCCTGATTATAAATCATATACCAATTGAATTATAGGAAAGAAACTCACAAATTGAATTGGGATCGGATAGAAAAATACCTTAGCAAATCTGTATCAGGTTCGAGAAAACCTTCTTCAAACTTCTTAAACAGATGCCTGAGTAAAGATAAAAGATCATGTAAATGAGAAATCAAATCTGAATTCTTACAGATAAATGGTGTGATTTTTAAGCCCAATGAGTGGAATAAAGATTAGGAGCAAATGCTTTACTTCCTACCACTTCGTTGTAACATCCAACGATCCATTCTCTATTGTCCCGGATATTATGGCCTAGTTACATGGTTCGTAAGTAGAATGAAAGCTACAAAGTGCCAATCTTCAATTACACAACAAACTTAGGACGTCGGCTCGGCAATTTGATTAAAGATACCTTCCCAAACATTCATGAATAAAGTGCATGAAGGACACCAAAAGCTACAACAGTAACGGAAGCTTTATCCAAAATTGCTTCCGATCCTATGCTATTAATAGCATATTACAGAAAAATCCACTAAAGAATTACTAAGTGATTTAAGACGAATAATTAGTTTCGATTCTTTTTGTTTTAACTCACTAAGCCGTCAACTTCTTCTTAGACCCATAGGTAAAGCATGTACTACCCCAATGGTGCTATATACAGCATCTAGATCTCTTTGCTTTTCTTTTCGCTAACCGAAAAATGAAAATTTATTATTTTCCTTAGCTTCAACATCTTCATAAACTTTGATGTCGATTTCATATTTTCTAGGTGTAACGTAAAGTGGTTACGCATTTTTCCCTAAATTGAGATGGTGAAACCATGATTATTGGGAGACCAACGTACACCTACCATATAGGTAATATATCCATCTTATACATTTCAATCTTATCTGTTTAAAACAGATTCCGTCGCTAAAACTCACAAACACAACCGAACTCGTAATTAGTAAGGGATCGTATCAGAAGTCAATCATCTTGTCAACGAGCATTCTTTGGATCGTCTTGACTTAGTTCAATCAAGAATTGAAAAAGATAAATCATCTAGAAAAGAATTTCAATTTTTGATAAAATAAAGCTGTCAAGGGTCATTGACCCTATGTTTTTTCCAGTCAGAGATATGAGATGAGAATTTCTGGCAAACATATCAACCGAATATTTTTCATTTGACGTACGAGGGGTTTTGTAAATTGTAATAAAGGTCTTAAGTTAATTAAGAAATTAACAGTTCACACGCATTCTTGAGAGAGTCTCTATAAAGTCTTAGTGGATAGCTCTGAACTGGCTTTCATCGATCGGTTTTTACATTTTTCGGATCTACTTTCAACTAATGATTTTTTCGTCAGCCATTTCCCGTTACCATACATGTATCATTTCGGTAAATTAACCCGATAACGCAAACTTAAAGTTATAATAGTATTTTTATGCCAATTGCACATCATTTGAAAAGTCTGGAGCGGGTCCAACTTCCCCCTAAAAGATTAAGAACATACCACAGGATTTCTCTGTGTGAATTTGAAACCAAAATCCGATCCGGTGATAAAAAGTTAATTTCCGACTTCTATTCAGGGGACGCATTCATAATTACAAAGGTTGTAGACCCAGCTTATCTAAATCAAATGAAAGAAAAGGTCATAAAGTGGGGGAAAAAATTAGAACCTGATTATCAACCAATGGTAGAAGGTGCCAGAGATTTTCACCAGTATATAAAAGATGATGAAACCTCCCTAAAATACAATATTAATCCAGTGCGCCACTCTTACTTCTTTTTTCGATGGAACCAAGATCCTGTAGGTGCTTTTGAATGTGGTGATCACATTTGGGGGCTAATAAAATTACTGGGGGGGTTTGAATATGACGAGTTTATTCTTAATACTCCGAAAGATGGTATTGTAGATCGAGCCCAAATCGCTCATTATCCCATTGGCGCTGGAAGAATCCCCAAACATACTGATCCTTTTCATAACCAAAAAGCAATTTTGGGGGTTTATATGTCTCAATACGGTGAAGATTTCGAGGACGGTGGAATTTATTTTCTTGACAGGGAGGAAAACGAGGTTCTACTAGAACCCAAAATTGAAAAAGGTGATGCCGTGATCGCATACCCCACCGTCGTTCATGGTGTCAGGACAATCGACCCACACAAACAACCCAATTGGAATGACTACGAAAGTGGAAGGTGGTTTTTGGGCTTATACACAAACGACTCGAACCAGAAGAAGCATAGGCTTACAAGTCATAGAGTGTAAATAGAGAAATCGTACCACGACAAACAGCATCAATAACCGTCAAATTGGCGAACTTTATTTGACGATACCAAGTACATAAAAACACAAACAGTTCAAAAGAACGTTAGATGATTTTGCGAAGATCCTTGTACGAATAAAGTTTAGTTTCATGATCGAAATTAGGGTAGAGAATTCCTGTTTCAACTGTCCGTGGCCGTTGATTGTTGCAACTGATGTTAGAATTTGTTTTATACCACTAGGCGATAGAATTTCGATTTGTTTAACTGTTTTAGCTGTTTCCATCTCAAAATTTAGTTCTAAACTGCTATTACAAATAAGCTCTCGCAGTGAGACGGACTTTCGCTTCAATCCCATCTCGATTGCTGCTTATCTCAATTAACTTTAGATGTAACCAACAATTTCGGTTGTCACCTTCATTCTGAAGTAATTTCGCTTCTTGTTCCATATTGATGACCAAGATATCTGAATCCCGGTCTATCGTGGTTTCCAATGGCGACGCCTCTTCCTAAATTCTTTCCCTAACTGCGTAATACCGGATCGACCTGAAATGACAGTGAAAATTAGAGTTTCCATTGTTGCATGGTAATATGTCAGTTTGCTTATATAACAACTAATAGAATTTGTGTGCGCACAGGTAATATAGAGATCTAAATCGCCATCATTATCATAATCCGAAAAAGCACAACCTATTCCCTAACCATCGTGATTAACTCTTGTTTTGTGAGCACTTCGGTAAAAGAACCTTTTTTGAGAATTAGTTGGCCAATCTTTTTTTACTCCTGATGGTTGATTTTAAGATTCATGTGGTTGATCCGTATTTACCAAATACAGATCCAGACCCAGCTCACCATCGTCGTCATAGTCGACAAAGATTACACCTGACCCAACAATAGCAGGTCTTATCTTTTGATCAATTCCACTAGCATATTTAAAACTGATACCCACAGCGTCAGTTCAATTCGTAAACTATACATCTGCATTAGAACACAAAATCAACAAGTAGATAGGAACTCTGTTAATCGAATAATGAAAATTACCTGAAAATCACTAGCTCTAAGCCGAAATAAGTTTTGGTCAATAAGTCACATGACTAAACTTGTGTAGTTAGTCTGAATACATACGGGACCTAAAGAGGATAAAATTTTTGTGTGAAAAACAAGATTGACATTGATTTTTAATAATTACAGGTTTAATTCGTCTATAAGGTTAATCACGAAGATTGATTCTCTTAAATCGGATTGGTTCAAGAAATAAAACAATTTTTCTTGTTATTTTTTCGACCGTTGAAAAATCCGAATCATCTAGAAAAGATGAGCCAATTTTGATAAAATAATGACTTGATGGTGATTTCGTTAAAGTTGTGTCTGTTCATGGTCGATAATATGGGGTATTCTGCGACGGGTCACCCCCCACTGTGTGCTACCTAACTCAGAGTCAGAGTTACCGTGTAACTTATAGCTTCTACGATTCAGTTAGCATCGAAAGGGATAAGAAAATCTAGGCGGATTTGATGTCTGACCATTTAGGCCTTTTAGTTTTTGTTATTTTGTATAAATTCATACGCAATCTGTATGGATTCAGACAAAAATTGGTTGCTTCAGATCATCTTCGATCTCGAGGCTAGCTTTGTGCAGTACTAATATGGCAGACTTAGTTTAGTGTGAGTCACAATAAGTATGAAGTATGGTTATATTTCTCTTGACTTAGAATTAGAAAATGCTTTAATCACTGAAGTATTTACCCGTAATGATTTTGCATTGGTTTTGGAATTATTTAGTATTTCTCTTAACTGAAAATCAAATTGATAGCATTTTGAATACAAAACGAAAGTAATTATGAAGGTACGTTATTCCTATCTCCCACAGCAGTTCGAGAATTGCGATGATCTATGGGAAAAGCTCAAAGAGCTTGTTTCTGAGGGAAATTTTACTCTTGGGAAACCAGTGCAAGAATTTGAAGAGAATTTTGCCAAATTAATTGGAGCAAAGTTTGCCGTAGGAGTTAACTCAGGCACAGATGCAATTAAACTATCTCTAAGAGCTTTAGGTGTGGGTTCAGGAGATGAGGTCATAACTGCATCAAACACTTTTGTAGCGACAGTTGGTGCAATTGCTGAGATTGGAGCTATACCTATCTTTGTTGATTGTGACGATACCTTCTGTATGGACGTAGATTTAGTTGAAAGTAAAATTTCAGAAAAAACGAAAGCTATAGTACCTGTCCACTTCACTGGCTATATGACCGATATGAGAAAATTACGCCCCCTAGCAGATAATTATGGACTATTCATTGTTGAGGATGCCTGCCAGTCTATTCTTGGTGCAATTGATGGGAAAAATGCTGGAACTTGGGGCGATTGTGGGGCATTTTCGCTACACCCTCTCAAAAATATCAATGTTTGGTCAGATGGTGGAATCATTGTGACAGATGATGAAAGTTTGTACGCTGAGTTGAAATTAATACGAAACCACGGATTGTATGATCGGGACACAGTGATATCTCTGGGTTACAATTCTAGGCTTGATACGATTCAAGCCGTAGTCGGTGACTGGCTACTGCCAAAAGCAGAAGAAATCTGCCATCAGAGGATCGAGAATGCAAAGTATTATGACCAAGGCTTCAGTCATATTAGGCAGATCCGAATTCCACCAAGACCTGATTTTTACAAAATCGTTTACCACTTATATATTGTTTTTGCCGAAAACAGAGACGAATTGCTTAGCTTCTGTTTGGAAAATGGAATTGAAGCTAAAGTTCACTATCCTGTCCCAATTTATTTGCAACCAGCTCTAAAACACCTCAATTTCAAAAAAGGGGACTTTCCCATTACTGATTTACACGCTGAACAAATTATCACGTTTCCTTGCGATCAGCATCTAGAACAAAATCAAATGGACCATGTCATTCAAGTAGTCAGAGAGTTTTATGGCTACTGAGAGAAAGGAAATACCCTATGTTAACCTTCGTGCACAATGGGAGAAGGAGAGCCCTACTCTTCTGCCAATTATAGAAAAAGCCCTTAAAGAGGGGAACTATGTCGGAGGGGACGAAATCCCGGTACTTGAAAATAAAATTGCTGAATATTGTAACGTTAGATATGCAATTGCGACGAATAGTGGTACAGATGCACTAGTACTTGCACTACACCTTATAGGAGTTCGTCCTGGGGATGAGGTCATTACCCCTCCCAATTCATTTATTGCTTCCACCGCAGCAATTGTCCACCTTGGTGCCAAGCCTGTGTTTATTGATGTACTGCCTGACCAAAATATCAATCCCGAAATGATCCGAGCTGGGATTACAAAAAAAACTAAAGCTATTATGCCGGTACACCTAACTGGTAGAGTGGCAGATATGACAGAAATTATGTCTTTAGCTAAAGAATATAACATTCCTGTTATTGAAGATTCTGCACAGGCTATCGGCTCACAACATCATGGGAAGTTTTCTGGATCATTTGGAAAAGTTGGCTGTTTTTCGACACACCCTCTTAAAAATCTAAATGCTTGTGGAGATGGAGGTTTTCTTACGACTAACGATGAAGCCATTTATGAAAGAGGGAAGATCTTGCGGAATCATGGTTTAGTTAACCGCGATACAGTTAACGAATTTGGTTTTGTATCACGTATGGATGTCTTACAAGCTGTCATTCTCAAATACAGGCTTTCTGAGCTCTCAAATGTGATAGAATCGAGAAGGAAGAATGCCAGTTTTTATATGAAGTATCTAAATCGGGAATTAATTTTTTTTCCAGAAGAGAAACCGTGGGAGTATAACACCTATCATACTTTCGTTATCCAAGTCCACGAACGCAACAAATTAAGACAAGCTTTGGCTGAATCCGGCATTCAGACTGCGATTCATTATCCTACACCAATTCACCTGCAACCTGCAGCAAGAAGATTTGGTTACAAATTTGGTGATTTCCCTGTAACGGAAAAGCAATCGGAGTCTATTCTCACCTTGCCTGTTCATCAATTTCTAACTGAGGCTGATTTACACCGAGTAACTTCTACAATTAACCTTTTGCAAAACTCTTGACATCATATGAATAGACTTGCTGACTATGTTATCTCCTTTCTTGAAAGCATTGGGGTTCAAGATGTGTTCACCGTTTCTGGAGGGGGTAGTATTTTCCTCAATGATGCGCTGGGGCAAAGTAACATCAATTACTATTGCTGCCATCATGAACAGGCTGTGTCAATGGCCGCAGAAGCTTATGCACGTGTCAAAGGTGATATAAGTGTTTCTCTTGTAACAAGCGGACCGGGTGGAACTAATACAATAACAGGCGTCGCCGGTGCTTGGATAGATTCGGTTGCCCACCTAACGATATCTGGGCAAGTATATTTAGACCAAACAATCGGGAATTCTGGATTAAGACAACTTGGTATACAGGAAATAAATATTGTGGATCTGGTCAAACCAATCAGCAAGTACGCCGTGATGGTACGCAATCCAAATAGAATAAAATACCATCTACAAAAGGCAATTTATTTGGCCAAAAACGGTAGACCTGGGCCAGTTTGGATCGATATACCTGCGGACATTCAAAGAATGGGAATTAGAGAGGAGACACTAGACGAATTTGTCCCTGACGAAGACCAAGTTAATTTTGATTCTGTTTTACATAACAAGGTAAAAGAAATCGTAAAACTTTTACATTCCTGTCAGAGACCGCTAGTTCACGTGGGACAGGGAGTAAAAATCTCAAAAGCTGAAGCTGAATTTATTAAGTTTGTTGAGGATTATAACTTACCATTTGTAACTGCGCGAAACGCTAATGATATCGTGGAGAGTAGTCACGAACTATATATAGGTAGACCAGGTACATACGGTCAAAGGGGAGCGAATTTCGCGGTCCAGAATTGCGATCTGTATATTGCAATAGGAACCCGCTTAGCATTAGCCCAAACTGGTTATAATTCACATGATTACGCAAGAAACGCGAAAAAAGTCATAGTCGATATAGATCAGAATGAATTAAACAAAAAGACTATTTCGGCCGAAGTGAAGGTCAGAAGTGATGCCAAGGTTTTTTTAGAAGAATTGAAGAACCAGTTGTCTGATAAGCCTATGCATAAATTAAAATGGATTAAAAAGTGCCAAAATTGGAAGAGAAAATACCCCGTCGCTCTTTCAGAATATAGAAAACAAACACACTTTATTAATTCTTATCACTTCGTTGACCTACTGTCAAATTTGTTGAATTCAGATGATGTAATCGTCACAGACATGGGGATTTCGTTTCAAGGAACACATCAAGCATTTAAAATTAAAAAAGGGCAAAAACTTTTTACCAATTCCGGTTTTGCTGCGATGGGTTGGGGATTGCCTGCTGCTGTGGGTGCATGTATTGCTAATGATTGTAAGAGAACCGTCTGTATCAGTGGAGACGGAGGTTTTCAGATGAATATGCAAGAGTTGGCAACAATTATGCATAATCAGCTACCAATTAAATTATTTATTTTGAATAACAATGGTTATTTAACAATAAAACAAACACAGGAGCACGGATTCGATGGAAGGTTAATGGGTTGCAACGAAGAAAGTGGTCTTAGCTTTCCTGACATGTTAAAACTAGCCTCTGCGTATGAAATCAGAGCCTTTAGGTTAGACAACCAGAATAATTTAAAGAATGAATTGCAAAAAATCATTAGCTATGAAGGGCCTGTTATTTGCGAAATAATGATGGATCCAGACCAGAAACAAATACCAAAAGTTCTAAATAGCAAAAATTCAGATGGGACATTATCAATGAGACCGATAGAAGATATGTATCCATACTTATCGGCAGACGAGCTTAAAGATAACATGAACTCAAGTTAACACAGTAGTTTTAAATTCAATAGGACTACATCTGTATTGAACTCGTCACTTTTATTTATAATCATAGGTCGTAGGAAATTTTGTACCATTTTGAAAACAAGAAAATTTTAGTGACCGGAGCTTCGAAAGGTTTAGGTTTAGTTTGTGCAAAGGCATTTGCTGCGTATGGTGCCCAATTAGTCATAACGGCCAGAACCAAAGAGGAATTAGAACGATTGAAGTATTCTTTGCCGAACCCAGATAGCCACATGGTCTTTTCAGCAGATTTAACAAAAACCAAAAATATTGCTGAACTTGTGGAGGAAAGCGAAAACTTTTTGTCCAAATTCGACGTCGTTGTACATGTTGCTGGTGGTGGATTGGGTTTAAAAGACCCACTTCTGGCTTTAGAAGACTTGAGGAAATTATACGATCTTAACGTTGGAGTAGCTGTTGGAATCAACCAGCTTATTATCCCAAAAATGATTAAAAATGGGGCTGGTAATGTTGTTCACGTTTGCTCAATCGCATCAACTGAAGCTACAGGGTCTGTTGGGTATAATACTTCAAAAGCAGCCCTTGCTGCCTATGTACGGTCGCTAGGACGCGAACTCGCAAGTACAGGAGTAATCGTAACAGGAATACTTCCTGGTGCATTTTTAGCGCCAAGCAATGCATTTATAAGGCTAAAAGAAAATAACCCAAAAGGCTATGAGAATTTTGTGGAGAGTAGACTACCAAGAAGAAGTATTGGCCAAGCCGATGAGATTATTCCATTACTTTTATTTTTGTCCTCCAATGCGGCGTCAATGATGTCCGGATGCTGTGTACCAATTGATGCAGGAGAAGGAATGTCATTTTTAGTTCAATGAATATTTTCTTTGCAGATAGTTATACTTTTCAGGTGAAGTAGAATAACTTGTCGTCTACGTATATATTTTTTCTAGATCGTCTTTCGACTTTAGGCTTGTCATATTTGGAATGACAAAAAATTTTTCCTACTTTGCTTAGTGATTTTAATACGTCAGGATGTGCTGTAGTATATGTAGGTATTGGGCTTTTAAGTTTGCTGGCACAAAAATTGACGGTTCTTGGGTGGCTTTTCGGTCATGCAACAGCCCAGATCAGAATTTTAAAATGTAATAAAAGTTTTTTTCAAAGTACGTACATTGTGATATATCGGGGATGTTGAGTTTGAATGAAAATTTTTCGAATTTCCAGAAGCATATGTTCATATCTCATAAGGATAATTGTTATCGACATTTGTTGCGATAATAAATACACTGAGTAGTAGTCTGTGCTAAAAACAATATTGTTTCAATGTATCAATCCTATAAGGTAAATTATAGCCGAGGCCATTACTTATATGACTTATGGTTAGTGATCGTGAATGAACGATTGGAGTATTGAATAATGCTAAAGTCCCAAACAAATCCTTTATCTAGCGAAATTATAGAATCACAATTCATTGATCTTTTTAATCAAAAAGGGCCTTACTACACTAGTTACCCGACTCTTGGGCTTTGGTCTGATGAATACAAAACAAAAAGTTATCAAGAAGGGTTAAAAGATTTATTTCGCCAAGAAGGCAGTTGTGTACCAATAGCACTCTATATTCATATTCCATACTGTGCTAAATTATGTTGGTATTGTATTTGTAATCTCAAAATAACAAATAATAGAAATAAAATACAAGAATTCACTGATCACCTCTTGCGCGAAATGGAAATGCTGCGCATATTTTTTGATCAGATGTCCATTGCGCCAAACATCAAAGAAATTCATCTGGGCGGTGGTACTCCTTCACATCTAGATAACAAGCAGTTCTCCCAACTTATTGATGGTATAGCCAAATTAGTCAGTATTGATGATTTGTCAGAATTTGCAATGGAAATTGACCCAAGGACATCATCACAAGAAGATTTAGAGTTTTATGGGGAGAAAGGTGTGACTCGTATTTCTTTTGGAGTACAGGATTTTAGTCCTGATGTTCAAAAAGCAATTAATAGAGTACAACCATTTGAAATGGTTAAAAATCTTCTCTCTCCAAAAATAAGGGAACTATTCACTGGTGTGAATTTTGACCTGCTATACGGGTTACCGAAACAAACGGAAGACACATTTGCAGAAACGCTGGATCAAGTGCGTGATTTGTCACCAGACAGAGTCACACTTCTAAAATACGCACATGTACCTGAAGTTCGCAGACATATGAAAATGATTAGTGAGTCAGATTTGCCTCAAATGAATATTCTCCCAACAATATTTTCTGGGGCAGTTGACTTTTTCCTGCAGCATAATTACGAATGGATTGGTATAGATAATTTTGCCAAAAAAGCTGACATTTTAGCGGAGGCCGCAAGAGAAAAAACGATCGGTAGGGATTTCAATGGGTGGAATACTGGCAAGGCAAATCATCTTATAGGGCTGGGTCCATCCTCAACATCAGCGTTCGGAACTGACTACGCGCAAGCAGTATATGGAACTGAAGAGTATTTTCAATCCATCACGAATGGTGAGTTCCCAATACTAAGAGGTTATAAGATGACGAATGATGATTTGGTTAGAAGACAAGTGATTTTTGATCTCATTTGTAATCAAAAAGTTGATTTCGAGCGCATAGGTGAAAAATATAATTTGGAATTTAAGAGGTATTTCCAGGAAGAGTTGGCAGATTTTAAAAACAAATTTCTTCAAAGGGACTTCATTGAATACAAAGCTGATGGATTAGAAATAACTTTTAGAGGTCGTTTTTTCCTGCGTAGTATAGTAAAAGTGTTCGACAAACATTGGCGCTTAAAAGATTATGAGATTACTGGACCATAGCTAATTATGGAAAACACTTTAGTAATTGAATGATGAACACAAATATAGAAGTAATCAACAATAATAATGGAACGAAGGTCAATGAAAATAGTATTCTTCGTGCAGAATTAGTTATTAACAAACTTTTTCGGAATACCAAGATCGAAAAAGTGCTGCTGATTTCTCCTCCTGATGCACATTCATCGATGTTTAACTACCAAACTGGAAAGAGAGGAAGATATTGGAATTTTCCTCCTTATGGACTTGGGATTATTGCGACTCACCTTAGGCAAGATGGATTAACTGTAGATGTTCTAAATTTGAATCATGAAATTTTGAAAGCATGTAGTGATTCACTGTCTGAAGACGACTTTGACTTTTATGAAGCATGGAATGTAAAACTGATCGAGAAAATTTCAACATTCCAGCCAGACCTGATTGGTATTACTTGTATGTTTACCCAAACTCACAAATCGACAGTTGATGTCGCTGACAAAATCAAGTTTTCTCATCCTAAAATTCCGATTGTTGCTGGTGGAGTTCATATCACTAATAGCTTTCTGAACGCCAACACGTCCCAGAACCTTTGCAAGGATTTGGCGTCTGTGGATGCATTATTCGTGTACGAGTCTGAATTGGCATTTAGACAATTTGTAAAAGTAGTTAACAAGAAAGTGCCGCCAAGTAGTCTTTCACAAGTCTTCTTCAATACAAATGATGATCAAAAAATATTCATTGAAAACAATGTTTTCCCTCAGCAGCAAGATTTGGATGTCATACCTGCACACGATTTACTGAATACATCAGAATTATCAAATTACGGTACTATCGGTTCGTTCTATTGTTTAAAAGACAAAAATACGAAATTCACAACAGTTCTATCAAACAGGGGGTGTCGTGCCCGATGTACATTTTGTAGTGTTAGGAATTTCAACGGAAAATCAGTTCGGATGCGTCCCATAGAAAGAATCGTTGATGAACTACTGATGTTACGCGAGCAATATGATATAGGACACATCATGTGGCTTGATGATGACTTGTTTTTCAATCATAAGAGGGCGATTGGTCTATTTAATGAGATGGTAAAAAGAAATGTTGGTATAACTTGGGATTGTACCAACGGAGTTCTAGCAGCTTCATGTACTGATGAAGTAATCTCCGCCGCAGTTGAAAGCGGCTGTATCGGGTTAAACATTGGTATGGAATCGGGAAACCCCGAAATCCTAAGACAGATTAAAAAGCCTGCAAATGTTGAAATTTTGCTAAAGGCTTCTGATATTTTAAAAAAATATGAGCAGATCAATTCGCGTGTATTCTTAATGATTGGCTTTCCCGGAGAGACCTATAGGATGATTCATGATACTATTGAGGTCTCACAAGAAATGAATCTGGATTGGTATAATGTGACTATTCTTCAACCACTCCCAAATACTCCAATATTTGATGCAATGGTAGAAGAGGGTTATTTTGATGAAGTTAACTTCGATAATATTAGGTACAACAGTGGGGTTTACGGTAAACATAGAAAAATTGCTGAAGCTGAAGGAAGGGATCTTCTTACTTCAGATTTCGGAAGTGCTTTTCGAGGAGTCGATCTGGACAAAATTCCACCTAAGGATGAATTAGATGCGATTTGGGCCTACATGAATTATCATTTAAACTTCAATAGGCTTTTTACAGAAAACAGACCAATTAAGTTACAACAACAATTAAGCTATGTGGGAAATATCAGGGATTTAGTTGCACCTGAAAATGCCTTCGCTATGTACTTTTATGGATATTTAGAAAACAAAATAAAAGGTCAGATTAGTCAAAGCGCAATTGAATTACTTGAAAGTCGTTTATTAGAATCACCGTATTGGGTTGGTAAGTTTGAAGAATTTGAATTGTCGCTATCTCATCTCAGAACAGGTCTATTTCCGAATGGTTAATTATTGCTTCTGAGGTACTGAAAGGGAATTTTTGAAAAGAGAATGCAAGGATATACTTCCTTTCTCAGGGAATCCTCAATTATCCACGTAATCCTCTAATCAAGTACATGCATATTTACAATGATACAGAACAGAAATGATTGGTTTTATAATTTGAATTACATAGTGATGAGATTCAGGCTAATAAACACAATAATTCGATTTCACATTATCTCCACTTGGAGCTTAGGAGAAATAACTAATTCGTCATGAAACATAAAGTAATATTAGTTGGAATCTATCTCGAAGGTATTTATCCTCGTGGTGACAATGCTGTCGAAGCTAATTTGTTGGCACCGGCAACTCTTAAAGCTAGCGCGGATGCTGATAGTGAAATTTCAGAAACGTATGATATTAAAATACTTAATTTACCAGCATCCTTGACCAATCAACACGTGGCTCAGACAATTATTGAAGAAAATCCTTATGCCGTCGGATTTTCTGCCTATGTCTGGAATATGGACTTGATCGTAGAAACGGCGAGATATGTTCGTTCGGCTAATCCAGAAACTATAATTTTCGTGGGTGGGCCTGAAGTAACTTATAGTGCAGTCGACGTCCTGAATAGTCATCCATATTTTGATTTTGTGGTAACTGGTAGTGGAGAAGATCGATTTAAGAAAATTTTGAAAAATGGGCTATGCCCCGATGTTCATCCACAAATCCCAGGAATTACTTATCGCGATATTGATGGAAAGGTTGTGGAAATCGCAGTTGGTTCGCCCATCCAAGAAGATTTGTCCAAAGTTCCTTCTCCTTATCAAACTGGTATCATAGATCTTAACGATGGTAAACGCCATTGTGTCTTTATTGAAACGTACAGAGGTTGTATTTTTAAATGTGGTTATTGTATGTGGATGGGTGATATGCAAACCAAAATGTTGAATCTCTTTCCTATTGAGCAAATTCTCAAAGATATAGAGATTATATACAACAACCCAAATGTTGCTTCGGTTGTTTTTACAGATGCTTGTATTTTTTACACAAAAAAGCGGGCTAAAATGATTACGGAAAAAATTGCCGCCTGTAAATACAAGATTCCCACGATTTTGACTCTGGATATTGCCTTTATGAATGAAGAGGCTGTCCGCTCACTTCAGCAACTTGATCTATCTCACCAAGGTTTTCACTTTGGTATGCAAAGCGTCAACGCAGAAACTATGCATTTAATGAGTCGAAAAGTAGGGCCTAAGGTTTTCAAAAAGAGAGTGGAAATGTTAAGACAGGTAGATCCAAATATTGAACTAAGTATGGACTTAATTTATGGACTCCCTGGAGATAATTTTTATACGTTTAGAAAGACTGTCGACTTTGCACTAAGTCTATCACCTATTAAGTTAAATCTTTCACCATTAGTACTACTACCCGGATCCACTTATTGGATGGAGAAGGAGAAACATGAGTTTGTATATGAAAAAGAACCTCCGTATTTAGTTCATTCTAATCGAACCTATACTCCTGAGGATTTTCGGAAAACACGTCGGCTAGTTCTTGGGGTAATTATGGCGATGTACTTCCCCACTATTCGAGATATTGTTTACGAAATGACAGAAGACTATATCGATGATGTTATCATAAATGCTGCAGAAAATAACAATTTCGCTGAAGGTATTAAGGAAACTGATACCGAAGAAAAAACCTTTTTGACTCGACTTGATCTGTTCGAGATGTTGATCGATAAATTCGAAACAAAGTCAAATCTACTCTTTGACGTTGAAGCTAGAAGTCGCAATGAGCAATACTCTGTAAAAGAATATGATTACATACGTAAATCAACCATGGATAACGTAGCTAAACCAGAAAACGGTCTGTACATATATGAGTCAATGGAGGAAATATTAAGAGAAGTGAAACGAACAGATCTTATGGAAGAAGTTAAACTAGGAATTGAGTATTACAAGCTAAAGTGTTCCAGTCAATCTATCAAGGATTATGAAAACAAATACGGAGTAGATGCAATTAAGAGGATACAGTTTAATTGGGTAGTATCGTCAGAAATTGATCATGAATATCAAGCTCACGAGGTTCCGAAAACAGATTCTGGCGGGATTGGGGCAATGTGCTGATTTTTTTGTTTAACTGTTTATTGCGTATGTGAAATAAAAAATGTGTGAAAAATTCTTAGGCTCTCTGCTTTTTCGATCAGTTAGAAAAACGTAGGTAGTGCTTAACTAAAAGGGGAATTATAGTGGAGCAGACAAATCATAAGTTAGACTTTGATTCTACAAATAGCGCTTGGGTTAACGAACGATTTGTTCCTAGAGATCCATTTGATCTTCAAGTAGAAGAAATTTCTCGTAATGGATATACGATCTTAGAGAACTGTCTTTCTTCAGAAGAAATAAAGTACGTTGTTGAAGTAATAGATCGGGTTTATGATACTCAGATCAAAGATATCGGAAGTGAAGCCGCACTCATTGAAATTGGTGAACATGGGCTCGCTAGGAATCTTTTGCAGTACGATGAGTTTTTTCTGAAAATGATTGCTCACAAAGATGTTTTGGCTTTGATGCAATATTTTATGGGTGATTATTATATTTTGCATCAGTTCAACGGTAATCTAAATATACCTGGCTTACAAGCAACAAGTACGCCTTGGCACAGAGACATGACATTTCGAGACTTCACCTCATCTAGGCCAATTGCGTTGACCGCTATTTGGGTTGTTGATGAGTTTAATGAAGCAAACGATGGTATTTCAGTTCTTCCAGGCACTCAAAAACATGACATCTTCCCATCTTTTGAATTCGTGGAAAAGTACCAAGAGAAGTTGTTTGTAAAAGCTGGGTCGGTGATAGTTTTGGATGGTATGTTTTTTCACCGCTCTGGTTTTAATAATTCCGATAATCGTAGGCGAGTGTGCCAAGGAATGTACACACTTCCAATGATTGGCCAACAAATATGTATACCTAAAACAATAGGTGAGAAATACCGAAATGATCCATTGTTGAGACAAATTTTAGGCTATAATAGCATGCAACAGTCAGGCATACTAGATTGGAGGAATGAGAAGTTAAGAAATAAGCGGAAGAAACTAAAGGACTCAATGATCGAAGATTTCTGATCCACAAAGAAAAAATGAAAAAGAAAAATGTCTATTTAGTAGATCTGGCTTCTGGTTCGAATATGAATTTGCTCCCTTTAGCTATTTGCATGGTTGGTTCATATAGCTTGGATCAAACAGAGATTCGGGCTAACTTTAACATTGATTATCGATTTCTTAGGCAAAGTGGTAAAGAACTCGCAAAATCTATGGATAATCCAGCTATTGTTGGTTTTAGTTGTTATGTATGGAACTTGCGTGGTAGTCTCTCGGCTGCCAAGGAAATAAAACGGTACTTTCCTAATTCTCTCATTGTATTAGGTGGTTATTCCATCCCCAAAATTCCTGATAGAATTAAAGAATTCTTTCGCCTACACCCATATGTTGATATTCTGATACACGGAGAAGGCGAATTAACCTTTGCCAATTTTCTGAGGGCAAACATGAATAATCATCAATATAGTGAGGTCGCAGGGCTAACTCATAAGAATCCAGATGTTCGGGCAGGATTTACTTCCAACCCTGATGCAGTTAGAATTGATGATCTAGACACAATACCTTCACCATTTTTGAATGGTACTTTCGATGAAATGATGAGCAGATATGGTTCCAAAATTACGGGAGCATTATGGGAAACTAATCGAGGGTGTCCCTATGCATGTACTTTTTGTGACTGGGGAGATTCGGCAGTTAATAAAATTAAAAAATATGGTTTGGATAGACTTCGTGAAGAAATAGAATGGATTAGTAGAAATGAATTCTATTACATGTTTCTATCGGATGCTAATTTTGGGATTTTTAAGGAAAGAGATTTAGAACTTGCTGGATACATTGCTGATTGTCATACAAAAAGTGGGTTTCCTCACCACGTAGTTACTAATTGGGCAAAAAATAAAGGGGAAGGCGTAATCCGGATTGCAGAGAGGCTCGCAAAAGGTGGGATTGCTAGTAATATTACGATGGCCATTCAGTCTACAAACCCGGAAACCTTAAAAGTTATAAAAAGAAAAAACCTAGCTCAGGGAAAAATTGATCATTTGAAAAGTATGTTTCATGATAAATACATGCCGACTTACGTAGAGGTTATATTAGGGTTACCACTAGAAACATACGAGACTTTCTCTCTTGGCCTAAATACTATTTTATCAAATCGGTTGGAAGATAGATTTTATGTCTATTTGTGCCAAATCCTAGAAAATACAGAGCTTGATTCACCTGAATCGCGTGCGGAATATCAACTTGAAACTAGGCACTGTCGACATACAGTTTCTAATCGAAAGTTTGAATGGTCTGATAAAGATGTTGAATACGAAGAATTCGTAATTTCGACGTCTACTATGTCTCAGGATGACTGGGTTCGTTCATATGTAGTAGGTTACTTTTTGACAGTCTTGTATAATCATAGATCTGCCTTTTTTCCCTTTGTATATTTCAGGGAAGAACATGGCATTTTACCAGTTGAATTGACAGAATTTATTATTTCAGTCGTACAAGGCCAGCCAGAGGTTTATCCGGTCTTAAATAAGAGTATCGGTCATATCATAGGCCAAGCACAATTAGTGATAGATGGAGAAAACTCAATGAGTAATCTGCCTGAAGCAGAAGGGCTTGTTGTCGTACCCCATGTTGGAGCATTAGTTCTATTGACAAAAGATAAAGAGTATTTTTATGAAGAATTGGGTTGTATTTTGAGAAGTTTTATCCACATGAGGCAGTTACAAGTAAATGAGTTGGCTTTTGAAGAAATCTTAGTTTATCAAAAGCTTCGTTTCCCAAGTTGGCCTCAGAAAGACGTTGTAGAACATACTTTCAACACAACTGTGGCACTCTATTTTGAATCATTGACTAGTGGAGGGCAAGCTCTGGAAATTGAAGAGGAACAACTTCATGTGATATTTAAGGATCATAGACGAAAGTCGGATTCGTTCGCCGAATTCGCTGCAAGTATGGTTCGTGGAGGATTAACGGTAGATTTGCTAGAAGAAGAAATCAAGAATAGAGGATCAGTATCAGGAGGCGAAGACAACTTGTCCAGTATAAGGAGAGAAATGGAGCAACGGGGACTAAACAAGCTCAATTCAGAATATAAAAAAGTCGCATCTGCATCAAGTTAGGAACTATCTGGACAAAGATTACTTTAAGCTCCTATACAAGAGCGAGGAATTATGTATGAATAATGGGGAGTCATTTTTTATTAATGGGTTCATTGTCCTCCGAAATTGTGTCCCCATAGATTGGGTTAATCGCTGTAGAACCTTGGTAGCAGAAAGTCTATCTGATATTTTGTCTGAAAGTTGCAAATTTGATGATTATCATGAGAAATTACTGGAAGCCGCCAAATTATACAGACTTTCGGATGTAAACAGAAAGATACATGGCGATATCCAGTCCAGAGGATTGAAAACAGAGTTACTCTTAGATCCATCAGTTCTAAGTACTCTAGTGGATTTTCTTGGGCCGGATTTATCTTACGCAAGGGCAGGACAGATCTTCATAAATCTTGAATCCGAAAAAAATCCTGCTTATAAGAAAAGGTGGCATCAAGAAATTTGGTCTGGAGGGGGGACACTTCAACTTCATCTATGGGTTCCTATTATTATTCCCGAATCGTTAGCTGGGATTGAATTTATTAAACAATCTCATCATTGGGGATTAGTGCCTAATAAAAATAGAGAGCCAACAGAACTCCCTGAGGATTATGAGATAGTTCGTCCAGAGTTAGAACACGGCGACCTAGTCGTTTTCAGCTCCTTTGCTCTACACCGCACGGTGTTGGATTACGCTTCAAAACCCAGAATAGCACTGGCCATATCAATTCGAAATTTTTATCACCCTTTCAGTGGACACGAGCATCATTTGAGTTGGCAAAATTTCCATATGTCTCCTGTCGCTCGGGTAGAAAAAATATTAGGTAATCCTTATCTCAGCCCGTTTAGAACACTGGGTGGCGATATAAGTTTGGTGGGAGATAAAAAGCCTGACCTTCCGGGGATTTTAGATTAGAAAATAAGTTTAAGTTAGTGGTAATGTAGAATGAACGACTCCAAACATCTGTGGCTATCAGTAGTCCAAAATTACCAAAGAGACCCCATGATTATGGGGGAATACACCTCTTATCAGTATCAAACAGATCCAAAACATCTTTGCTTTGTATTATCCCGTTATAAGTTTTGTGCAAGCATGCTTAGAGGATCGGATACAGTCATTGAGATAGGGTCAGGGGATGGTTTTGGATCCCCACTTGTTGCAAGTGAAGTTGGAAAATTGACATGCTTGGATATTGATGAGGGAATCCTAGAAGGAAATCAGTCTCGGTTAGAGTCTTTCAAGAATATAAGTTTCGATTATTTTGACTTTCGAAAGACCTCATATTTACCTTTAGTGGATGGTATATATCTTATTGATGTAATAGAACATATATACAAACATGAAGAACCTGTTTTTATGAGTCATCTGGCAAATTCTTTGAAAAAGACGGGGATTGCAATTATTGGTACGCCTAACAAGAATGCAAGTCAGTATGCTTCCCAAGGCTCACTTGAAGCACATGTAAATATGAAAAATCATGAAACATTAGTTGAACTAGGGAAAACATATTTCGAAAATGTATTTCTTTTTGGAATGAATGATGAGGTCCTTCATACAGGTTTTCCTCAAATGTCTCATTATCTATGGATTCTTTGTACTGTTCCAAAAAATAACATGCCGAAATTATGAGTTGATTGGTATTTATCATAACTTTACTCCTTCTACACATGATCTGTGACCAATACTCATGCTATGTTTATACGTCTTAAATGGACACCACTGTATTTTTCTAAATCGGAAGTAATATAATAGAGTGGGAGTGCGATCTTGAGCAATGATCCGTTTTAGCTAAAGTTCTCTAGTTGTTACAAAATTAAGATCTTTTTTATCAGTTATCAAAATTAGAAGATCATTTGTTTATTCGAGATAGTGAGGATTATTTATGGGAATCCTAGAAGAAATCGTTTTTGGTAAGGGTTATATAGTAATACAAGCTAACAATATTGAAATTCTAGAAGATATTCAAGATCAGTTAATAGGTTTTGCATCTGACCACAAGAAATTAGAAGAGGTTTTGAGTATTGGGGACTTGAGAAAGCGGTTAGGGAAATTGTCGTCAAATGAGGTTAATGATGTCGTTTTATCACTGATATCTTTTTCGGATCTATCGTCGATGCTAGTTAGAGCATTTTCTGATTCAGTTATGGAACTCGTAGGAGAAAGTATTTATCTGCAACGCCGTTCCCATATCATATTTAATTCGGGCTTTCTTGATAACACCGTCTCCGCCCATATCGACGGCATGTCAGGTATCTCCCCATTTTCTCTCATCTTATGGACAGGGTCTCATGATATAGATGACGATTCCGGTATTTGGCTTTGGGATCAAGAAAAAACTATGAAATATTTTCAAGAACAAGGCAAAAATAAAGCTGGTGCAGGAGAAAATGTTTTAAACACAGATGAAAAGAAACCCCTGAAACTAAAATTCGGAGAAGCAGTGGTTTTTAATCCTTTTGTTCTACACGGGAGCATAGCTCATCAAAACCCTTTGTCTCGGATCGGTTTTAGTTGTCGCTTCCAGAGTCGAAAACATCCATTATTTATTCGCAATTCTGAGTTTTATTACCCTTATCAGCTTCAATAAGTACATAAATTAAATAGTGAAATTTCCCTCAAATGATTATAAGGCTTCTCTTTACCCTTAAAGTTTATCAAGATAGTTCAAACTGTATTGGTAAGCTAATCTAGTGAAAAATTGGATAATGCAAGCTCCAGTTTTTCCTTATTAATTTATAATAATGAATACTGCGATTGTTATAACTGATCCAATCTTTGGGCCTTGGGTAATTCCTGCTCGAGGGCAAACCATGATCACGAATAATTATGCCAAAAGTTTAGGATTAGAGGTTGATTTGACTATACCTGAACCACTTTTTTCTAATTCATTATCAACAACGAGATGGTCAAAAAAAAATAAGAGACTAATTCGTGTTATTCTGACCTCGATTCATCAACTGCCTCAGGAAAGAAACATCGTTGAGGGATTTTTGGATGATCTAGCTGAAGTAGAGTTTCATTTTTGCTTAGAGGCAATTTCTGGACAAGGTAGAGGGTTCTTACACCAAAGTATTAAAGAAGCGGGGGTTTTTCAGGAAAGCCCTGCTATTCAGTATGACAAATTTTCTTCATATAAAGATCTCTTCGAATTAATGCGTAACCAATTTCGTTGATCTCTTCGCATGTATTTTCATTTTATTTTTAGGGTCTTTTTTATTAATTCATTAAATTTCCTTTGAGATTCCAGCCTTTTCTGCCATGAGAAAACTGGCTTCGAAACCTGATGACTACACAAAACAACTCCGTTGGACTGCAATTTTATATTGATCAGAAAATTTCTCCCGTTCACCAAGACTTAACAGATCTGGACAAACACTTTCAGGTAAGAGAAGCCTTATACACGAAACTCGGATTGCCTTCGAAGTTTATCAAGGGAAAATCAGTCCTAGAAGTGGCAGCAGGATCAGGTCACAACAGTATATATACTGCGAGTCAAGCCCCTGAGCTTTATCATATTTGTGAACCAAACCCGGTAGCTGTAGAGGACATGCGGGAGTTATTTTCAAATTTCAATTTCCCTCATACTAAACCTGATATTGTTTGTAAAAAATTAGAAGAATATTCTCACGACAAACAATATGATGTCGTAATATGCGAAGGATGGCTAGGAGGAATGACGGATTATGAAAGAACAATGATCAGAAGATTGTCAGAATTCGTTAGCATAGGAGGTCTATTAATAATCACTTTTTTCCCTCCAACTGGAGGACTCAGTTGTTTTCTTAGAAGACTGATAGCTTATAGAATAATAAATGAATCTGAAAGTTTTACTGAACAAACAAATAAATTGGTCGATGCGTATTCCACACATTTGATCACACTCCCTCACCTTTCTCGTACATATGAGCACTGGGTCCAAGATTGCCTTTTAAATCCGCATATTTATGTAGGCCCTCTATCACCAAGTATGTGTGTAGATATACTCGGGAATCAGTTTGAGGTATATAATTCGGTACCGACCTTTTATAACGATTGGCGTTGGTATAAATCTCTTTTTAGCTCAGGTAAAAATTACAACCAACGGTTTGTTGAACAATTTGGGTCTATAAGCCACAATCTACTGGACTATCGGTTCGATGCTTCGTATAGAAATCCTAAAGACAATCTAGAATTACAGAAACTGTGTTTAGAATTAATCGAGGCTGCAAAGCAAAATGATAAGAAAGGGTATGAAAACTACCAAATTCATGTTTTGCCAATTATCGAGAAAATTGAGACTAACTTAATAACTCTCCCAAGTCATGAAACGAGACTTGGCTTTGCTGAAGCTTTCGATTTATTGAATCAAGAAATAATTAAAATTGATGACGTCAAAAAAATGAATCACTTTTCTAGTTTATTTGGCCGAGGGCAATGTTATTTGAGCTTCATACGGTAGAAAATTGATAAGTCTTGAACCCAAAATTTAATTAAGCAGTGTACTACCCAATTACAAATGCAGGAAATAAAAGTGTTTTATAAATAGGGCATTTATCAGTTAATATTTAGGAAAATGACTTAATGAGAGAATTTAACGCGTTGAGAGATTACCCTCAGCCCAAAAGTCGCCCTGTTGGGAAGAATCTGAGAACAATAAAAAATAGGATTATCGCATCTTATCGGGATAAACGTTACTACGATGGCGATCGTGAAAATGGGTACGGTGGATACCAATATGATGGTAGATGGAAAAGCTTCATAAGCGTGCTTGAAAAGCATTATGGTCTAAATGAAAACAGCTCTTATTTACAGCTCGGCTGCGAAAAAGGTTTTCTAATGCACGATTTAAAAAGCAAGTATCCCAGATTAAAGATCAAGGGATATGAAATGTCTCAGTATCCTATTGATCATGCTATGAAATCAATTAGAGACGAAATTATTTTAGGTGATTATAAAGCCTTACCTTTTTTGGATAATGAATTCGATGTTATCATAGCAATTGGCGTCGTTTATACCCTGACATTGCGTGATTGTATTTCTTGTCTGAAAGAAATACAACGAGTTGGTAATGGGAAGAGTTTTATAACTTTGGGTGCTTATTATGATGAAGAAAGTAGAAAATTATTCAAGGACTATTGGTCTCTACTCGGATCAACTATCTTACATGTTGATGAATGGGTTCATGTATTAGAAGAAGCTGAATACAGCGGTGACTATACATTTATAAGTGCGGATACATTAAATCTGACTGAGGAAAAAGATAATATATGATAAAGTGTTTCTGGAAAAATTCATGACTTAGAGAATAGTGAATGAGACTTTATTATATAATGAAGTCTCATTCAAACTCCTGGATCTAAAAGATCGATATAATGACAGGAATAAGAAGTTATGTTACAGCTACAACACCAGAAATGAATTATGTCTAACAACGGTGTAATTACTAAATTGATTTTCTTATATTGTTCAAACCCAAAATTAACTTCCGCCTATCTAATTCGCAATAAAAGCTGCAATCGTTCGCTTATCCAATAACGAAGAAAGATTGCGAATGAAGGAAGGATGTGGGTTATGTCCTAGCTAACGACATCGCAGCAAGATCATTTTTCATATCAATAAGCCCAAACTTGCAGTAAATATATATGAGGTAGTAAGCACTTTCTGTTTTACGTATCATGAGAGCAGCAATATTAGTTGAGCAAAATACCCCCCTAGTTGTAGCCGAATTAGAATTACCCAGCGAACTGAAGTATGGACAAGTATTGGTTAAAATACTTTATACAACGATCTGTGGGGCGCAGGTAAATGAGTTTCTTGGCACTAAAGGACCTGATAGATTTTTGCCACACCTATTGGGTCATGAAGGCTCCGGTCTAGTGGTTCAATGCGGTCCGGGTGTCAAAACTGTGAAAGAAGAAGACTTAGTCGTTTTACATTGGAGAAAAGGTGCAGGCATAGAAGCAGAAACACCTAAGTACAAATGGAATGGTCAATCAGTCAATGCTGGATGGGTAACTACTTTTAATGATTATTCAATAGTTTCCGAGAACCGGCTAACCGTGATCCAACCCGATACTGATTTAAAAACAGCTCCTTTATACGGATGTGCAATAACAACAGCCTTTGGTATCTTACAAAATGAGGCTCACGTCAAAAGTGGAGAATCAATGTTGATTTTTGGCGCTGGGGGTATAGGAGCGGCCTTGATTATTGCCTCTCAGTTGATTTCGGTACACCCGATTATCGCCGTTGATATTAATGATGCCAAATTACGTAAAGCAATCTCCTTGGGAGCCACAGATATAATAAATTCAAAGAAGGAAAATGTAATTGAAAAAGTAAAGAGTGAATTTCCAGACGGTGTCGATATTGTTGTCGAAACAACTGGACTTAACTTCGTTAAAGAATTATCCTACGAATTAACCGCACCTCAGGGGAAAACCGTTTTTGTTGGTGTCTCTCCGGTAGGAGAAAAAGTAAAAATTGACTCAACACCTCTACACTTTGGCAAAAAACTGATTACCTCTTATGGAGGAGGGTCAAATCCTACTAAAGATATCCCACGACTAATGCGTCTTCAAAAACTGGGTAAATTTAATATAAATGGTTTGATAACAAAAGAGTATCAATTAGAAGAAATAAATGATGCATTTGAATATGTAATGAACGGTGATGGATTACGTTGCTTGATCGAAATGTGACTTTCCGATTTTTGGACTGATATTTTATAGCTGTACTTTGGACGAAATATTTCAGAGAGTATGATGTTTTAGAATTCGCCTTTTGTCGAATTTTGGCGTTAAGTGGCTTAAAAGTCCATCTGAGAAGATTGAAATCATATACTGTTCTCTGTGGTTTTTGAGAAAATTGTTCTTATATGTAGAGTGTGTTGGATCTCACCTAAATTTCAATTTAATTTAGTCGACTGGTTCTAAAAAGCTAGTGGATTTAAACTGAGATTTAGTTAAAACAATGAAGCAACAAGGTTACTTTTTTACCATAACAGTTTTTTAAGTTTATTTGGTGAAATACTCAATTCGATACGACCTGCGCACGGGTTTAATAAAAATTGAAGAATATATATTGCTCTAATATACAATTAGCTAAAAATGTCCCAAAAAATTGTTTCGCTCAATAAACTAGCACAGATAATAGAAAATTTAAAAAGCACACAAAAAACAGTTGTGCATTGCCATGGTGTTTTTGATCTTGTTCATCCCGGCCACCTGAAACATTTTGAAGATGCCCAAAAATTAGGTGACATTCTGATTGTTACGATTAGCCCCGATCATTTTGTAAATAAAGGACCAGGCAGGCCTGTTTTCAATCAAAGGCTCAGATTAGAACACCTTGCAGCTTTGGAAATGGTCGATTATGTTGCTGTAAATCTTACATCGTCAGCTTCGGAAACCATCCTACATTTGAAACCTAACATCTACGTAAAAGGTAAGGAATACGACAGCCTCCAAGATCTTACGGGCAATGTATTGCTTGAGAAGAAAGCGATAGAATCAATTGGGGGGCAAATTGTTTTCATCGGTGATACGGTATATAGTTCCACACAGCTGCTAAATGATTATTTTAATGTGTTTTCTCCAAAAGCAGAAAATTATCTCAAAAGCCTACGGAAGTTTTACAATGCAGATAGTGTTATCTCAAAAATTGATGAACTAAAAAATAAAACCGTTGCGGTGATAGGTGAAGTAATCATAGACGAATATTGTTTCTGTCAACCTGTAGGGCTCGCTAATAAGTCAGTAACAATCAATACAAGGTATCTTCGTTCTGAAACACATCTAGGTGGTGCAGGTGCCGTTGCCAATCATATAGCTGCCTTTTGTAACAAAGTACATTTGATAAGCTGTTTGGGGGAAAAAAATAATTACCAGAGTTTTGTTGATAAAAAGCTACTTCCAAATGTCTCGAAAAAACTCTTTAAGTTTAAAAATTCCGTAACTAACGTAAAAAGACGTTTTTTGGATAATGATTATAATAGGCTTTTCGAGCTTAGTTTCTTGAACGAACAGATCATGAATCCGAAAGATGAAGTAGAAATTATAAATTATCTAGAATCAATATTAAACGAGTTTGATATTGTTATCATTGCAGATTATGGCCACGGATTTTTATCAACAAAAAACATAACTGATTTGTTGTGTTCTACAAAATCTTATCTTGCTATCAACACACAGACGAACAGTTCCAATAAAGGGTTTAATCTAGCTACTAAGTATAGTCGTGCCAACTATTTTTGTCTCGATCGAGTAGAACTTCAATTAGCAATACAAAATCAAAACGAAACCATTAATCAGTCGATAATCCAACTTTCTCGAAAAATCTCCGTGGATCTCATCGCCGTTACTTTGGGTGGAAAAGGCTCAATAATATGGAACCAAGATAATAATTTTTGTGAAGCAATCGCACTGACATCAGAAACGATTGATGCAACGGGTGCAGGTGATGCTTATTTTGCGATGACTGCTCTTTCTGCTAGTTGTGGATATTCACCTAATTTAGTTAGTTTTCTAGGTAACTGTGCTGGAGCTATGATGGTCCGGTTGCTTGGGAATCAGACATCGATCAATCTTTCAAATTTCAAAAAAATCATCACGGCACTTTTGAAGTAGTCAATTCATAAAAGTTCTCAAAATCAAATGACCAGAAGAGACCAAACAAAAAAGCCTCTAATTAGTGTGTTAATGCCTGTTTATAATGGCGTGGAAACAGGTTTGTCAAGGGCAATCAAGAATATACTTGGACAAACTTATGAAAATGTTCAACTTTTAATAGTTGATGACTGCTCAACAGATCATTCAGCTGACTTAATTAATTCATTCCAAGATGAGCGTATTGTCTATGTCAAAAGGGACAAACGGGTTGGGCGTGCAGATATTACTGAACTTATTTCATTAGCAGACGGCGAATTTCTGACCTCACTCGGGCATGATGATTTTTACCAGCCTAATGCATTTAACGTAATCATGTCCCATTTTTCAGAAGATCCAAGCCTCGAAGTTGTATTTGGACGTATACACCCAGTTGACGAAAGTGGGCATATCATGCAGATGGAACATGATCATTCAGTCATATTTGAATCACCAATCAGAAATTCAAGCGAAGTTTTTCCGTGGATGTTTTCTTACTTTGCCATGTCTGCGTTTGCTATGATCCGAAAAGAAACATTACAAAAAAAACTTGACGATTCATATACTAGACATGGAGCGCGCCGATTCACCGATTATGATTTGTGTTTTCGTCTGGCACTCTGTGCAAAAATAAAGGTTATAAATGAGTTTCTGCTGTTTTCAACAGAACGAGAAGGTGCATATCACAAAGTAGACAGTGAAGAATTGTCAAGGGAAGCATTTCGTGTTATATCACATTATAGAAGGGTACTTCCAATAGAGCGGGTTTACCCTTCGATATTGGAGGCAGAGTGCCCAGCTGATCTGCAAAGAGTAAAATCAGATTGTTATTTGCAGTTAGCCAGATATATGATGAATATGCCAGCTCGCACCTATATTAACCTAGATTTAGTCGAATCCGATTTAGAAAGATCACTTGAGATGGATGCCTCCCAAATTGAAGCACAAAAACTTTTGAATACTGTTCGTCTGAGGAAAACAGCTGCCTACGCCTCCCTAGTTCTACAGGGTTTAAACCGAATTGGAGAGCGTTTTGTAGATGATAATCTGGTCCAATCCTTGAGTAAAATTGGTAATTTGAATGAGACCACATCTACCCTTGAAACAAATTTAGAAAGACTAATACATTTTACTACAGAGTGGGAATATTTAGACAAGAAGGGAATCTTGCCCAAATCTGAGGATCTGAAAATAAAAACAGAAACAGTGGATCAAAAAGGAAAAATTATTAAGACAGAAAAGAGACGAATATTGATCATATCCTCTTTTTTCCCTCCACATCATATTAGAACAAACGATAATGCAGTCGAGTCTCTCCGATTTCAATTTGAGAAAGCTGGTTTTTTTACCAAGGTTTTAACATCTGATTTTGTTTGTTGGTCTTATAAGTATCGAAACTTCTTACCTCACCCACATCCGAACATACACAGGGATTTACTATTGGCACCTGTAATTGAGTTACCCTATGAATTTGAAACAAATCTGCAAACTGTAAAAACGTACAACAAAAAGAAAATAGATGAATTACTCAGCCAACATCAGCCTGAGTACATATTACTCTGGGATCTACATGAAATTGGACTCAACATGAGAGACCTTAATTTTTCATCCGAAAAAATTATCACAAAACATGATCTTATCGCTCAATCAAAATCTGAGATCCGTTTGAAAGGCATAGATATAGATCTTCATGATATCTTTAAGTCATCTCCGTCGTCGTCAGACATTTGTGAAGATGCTCCCGCTGACGATGTACATCTTTGGCGTAAGCTGAAATTAGCAGAAACTTTTCTTAAATATGATGAATTTGAACAGGCAATAAGAACATATAAAACAGTTTTATCTGATCACCTCGTTCCATACACAAACTATCAAAAGTCCGTTTTCAAAGTTGCAGAGGGTGTTATTTTATATACAAAAGGCGATTATACGCAGTCATTAGGTAATCTTGAGCATGCTGTAGCTGGTTGCCTAGATAGAGGGGTAAGATTTGTTTATGATTACTTTAAAGCTAAAATTTCAAAACATCTTTCGTCCTTCCAAAACTAACCCGATTGAAATGACAGCATCTAACCGAAGTTAAAAGACCTCCTTTATTTGCAATAAAATTACTCAATAATGTGAATTGACCATAATTTTTATGATTGAACAATGTGTTATACTCGCTGGAGGAAAGGGGGAACGACTAAGACCCCTGACTGATTCTGTACCCAAACCAATGGCTCCAGTAAATGGTATTCCATTTCTGGACTATCTACTATACTCAATGGTAAAGTCAGGTATTCGTAGATTCCTTATATTAGTGGGTTACAAATCAGAAATTATTGTTTCCAGGTACACTAATACTGTTGGGATTGATATTCAGTTTTCTTTAGGAAGCCCTGATGAAATGACAGGGGATAGAATAATAAATGCATACGACCGTTTGGATGATGTTTTCTTGCTCGTATACGGGGACAACTATTGGCCAGTTGAGCTTAGCCATATGTGGGATAATTATCAGAAGCTAAAAGTTGGCCTTACAACAACTGTATTTTCCAACATAGACGGAACTGGAGAATACGGGATGTATAACAACATAGTTGTGGGAAAAAGTGGAAATGTTTTAAAGTATGACAAGCTAAGACAAACGAAAGAAGCCAATGGTGTTGACATCGGATATTTTTTGATCAGAAAAACCGAACTAGAAAATAGTATCTCGGGCCCTATTTCATTTGAAGAGCATATTTTACCCATAGTAATAGCGAAAAATGAGCTTGGTGCTTACGTTACAAACCGTCAGTATTACTTTATAACTAATTATAGTACACTGAATACTTTCGAATCAGCGACTCAAAAAAACAATTTCTTGCCTCTTCCAAAATGTTATTTTTACGCTGATAGTTGCTAGCTTACCCATCTAATTCAAAGCTTTGTTGAAAGTAGATCTCATAGAAGGTAAATAACTAATGAATGTCCTATTAACTGGGAATAATGGATATGTAGGATCTGTCCTTTCAGAAATATTGAACCAGAAATCTTATTCACTGACTGGACTTGATGTTGACTTTTTTGAATCTTGTACATTAGAAGAGTCAACTCTAAAAATACCACACAGAAAAAAGGATATACGGGACATTGAACATATGGATCTAAAAGGATTTGACGCCATAATTCATTTGGCGGCACTTTCGAATGACCCTTTGGGTGAATTAGATCTAAATCTTACAAAAGAAATAAACTACCATGCTACTATTCGTCTAGCCCAAATGGCGAAAGAAGTTGGTATAAAGAGGTTTGTATACGCATCGTCCCAAAGTATGTATGGCATATCCACTGAGTCGGAAGAACTTGACGAAGATAATAGCCCAAAACGACCTGTGACTGCTTATGCTAAGACAAAATGGGAGGCTGAGTTGGAATTACGAAAGATGAGTTCGTCTGAATTTGTCGTGGTATGTTTTCGCCCGGCAACAATTTTCGGTGCTAGCCCTCGTTTGCGATGTGATGTAGTTTTTAATAACTTAGTAGCTTGTGCATATACAACAGGAAAGATTGAAATCTTGAGTGATGGTTCTCCTTGGAGACCTGTCGTTCATGTAAGAGATGTATGCCAAGCATTTCTTGCCGGCTTAGAAGCACCACAAGAATTGATCAATGGTTTAGCGTTTAATGTAGGTATACCTGATGGTAATTTTTCTGTCAGAGAATTAGCGGAATCTGCACAGAGAATTGTTCCTGGGTCCGAGTTAATCTTTATGAACCAGCATACAGACCCAAGAACTTATCGTGTTAGCTTTGAAAGAATTTTGTCGGTCCTTGGTGAATATTACCAACCTGAATGGGATCTTGATAAAGGTGGACTGGAATTAGTTGAACAGTTCGAGAGAAGTAACTTTTCTGAAAAAGACTTTAGAGGGCCAAAATGTAACCGATATGCTCAGCTACATGAGCTTATGACAAAAAATATAATCGATCAAGGCCTGAGGTTCCTGTGAAATGAAATTTGAAAATCTAGAAATAGAAGGTGCATATTTGATTTATTCAGAACCTTTTGTTGATGACCGTGGTGTCTTTAGAAGAAATTTTTGTACAGAAGAATTTACCAGTAACGGCATTACCACAAGGATAGCACAAGCGAATATTTCAGAAAACAAGCATAGATATACCCTGCGTGGTTTTCATTATCAATTATCACCTTATGCTGAAGGTAAAACAATGACGGTGCTAAATGGCCGTATCTACGATATTATTGTGGACCTACGCAAAGAATCGAGGACATACTTAAAATGGGTTTCCATTGATTTAGATGCGTCGCAGAGAACTAGTTTTCATGTGCCTCCTGGATGTGCTAATGCTTTTTTAATAATGGAAAATAATACCTTGGTTCATTATTACTCATCGAACTCTTATAATCCAGATTCGGAAAGAGGAATTCGTTATAATGATCCCCTTTTTAAATTCAAATGGCCGGTAACTGAACCAAAATATATTTCAGAGAAAGATGCTAATTGGCCTGACTACACTATTGTGTAGTGTTTTGCAATGAATATACTTTTGACAGGGGGGTCTGGATTTATCGGCCTTAACCTATTGGACCGGTTCGATTCTGATGTTTTTAATCTTGCTGTTATATCCAGAAGCGAATCTGAGTTGAAGCAGGGGTATCTGTCCATTATAGGCGACTTAAATTCGTTAGAAAAAATTGAATCCAGGATCCTTGACTTCAGTCCCGATGTTGTGATTCATCTGGCTTGGGAAGGTATTCCAGATTTATCCGAAACAAATTGCCTTACAAACCTTCGTATGTCACTTCGATTCTTTGATTACATACTTAAAAATACAAAATGTAAAAAAATTCTTGTTTCGGGTAGTTGTTTTGAATATGAAAGAACACGTGGAGCATGTAGAGAGTCAGATTTAGTCGCGGAGACTAAATCGTATTTTGCTTGGGCAAAGCGCACTCTAAATCAATACCTTACTATAAAATGTATTGAAAAAGATGTTACTCTTAATTGGTTTAGGATTTTTTATGTTTATGGTCCTAACCAGCGAAACAGCTCTCTTATTCCTCAATTGATAGATTCTTTTATAAAGAAGGAACAACCAAATATCCGATCACCATGGAATAAGAATGACTTTATTTACGTGTCAGACATCACAGAAGCATTTGTGAAAGCAATTACAAATGACTTTCCCTCTGGCTGTTATAATTTAGGTTCTGGAACTTCCGTAAGTATATTGGAAGTAACAAGGATAGTTGAAAAAGAAATATTAGGTACAGTTTCAATATCCAATAACATGTTGGAACAAGTTTCCAATCAAAAAACTATCAACTTCTGGGCTGACATCGAGAAATCTTCAAAGGTAATGGAATTCAGCAATAGAATAGGTCTCCATGATGGTATTCGAAACCATATTAATTCGGTAGTTCAAGAAAAAAGTTTAAAATGATTATTTCAAAGACTCCTTTACGAATCAGTTTCGCTGGAGGTGGCACTGACCTACCATACTTTTATAGGAATAACTCTTTTGGGGCTGTCTTGAATTCAAGCATAGACAAATATTTGTATGTAACCGTCAAAAAACATTGCCATCTGTATCCCGAAAAGATTCGTCTAAATTATTCTGCAGTCGAGCAAGTTAATTATGTAGAAGATATTCAGAACCCAATTATTAAGGCATGTCTTATTCATACAGGAATTGATGATAGAATATACATATCAACGGTTTCAGATGCCCCGGGTTCATCAGGTTTAGGCTCATCAAGTAGTTTCTGTGTCGGGTTACTACATTGTCTATACAGCTATAGGGGAAAAAAAGTTTGTCGCGGTCGGCTAGCAGAAGAAGCTGCATTCATAGAAATAGATGTTCTAAATCGGCCAATGGGCAAACAAGATCACTATGCAGCCTCATTCGGAGGGGTCAATTTCATTCGATTTAACAGTAACGATACGTGCGACTTGTCCCCAATATACCTTGACAACTTGGCTGAAAGCTTTCTTTTTTCGAATCTTTTAACGTTTTGGACAGGGATCCAAAGAAATTCATCAGAAATCTTAGACGAGCAAAACAAAAAAACCGAAGTGAATTCCGAAATATTAAGCCAGATGAGAAAACAAGCTACAGATTTATTTAATGTATGCCGTAGTAAAAATCCAACAATTCATCAACTTGGACAGATTATGCATAATGGTTGGGAGATGAAGCGATCTCTTGCAACAAAAGTTACGAACGAATTTATTGACAAATCATATGAAATCGCACTACTCAACGGTGCTTTAGGTGGCAAACTATCCGGAGCAGGTGGTGGTGGATTTCTTAATGTGGTAGTACCATCTTCAAAACAAGAACAAGTGAGAGTTAACTTGGAAAATAATGGATTAATTTACTTCCCAATAGGTCTGGATACGGAGGGTACTACAATCATTTCTAGGAATTTAACCTATTAGTCATAGGCAAGCAACTGAGGAAATTGAATGTTACGTGTGGTAATTACTGGTGCCTTGGGTTATGTTGGAAGTCAGCTTTCATCGCATCTAGCCAATTGTGGCTACCAATGCGATGTTTATGATACTGGTTATTTTAAAGATTTTTCACTCTATCCACCAGCCAAAGTTAATACGATTATCAAAGATGTCCGTGATATAACATTATCTGAATTGGATGGTGTTGATGTGTTAGTCCATTTAGCAGGTATATCAAATGACCCATTAAAAAATCTAGATGGTTCAGTGTTTTATGATCATACACGATTTTATTCGTTGAAACTTGCACTCATTTGTAAAAAGCTTGGAATCAGGTTTATTTTTGCCTCAAGTTGCTCTGTCTATGGAATAGGTACCAGCGAGTTCCTACAGGAAAGTTCCGCGGTTAATCCTCAAACAGGTTATTCTCTCAACAAATCACAAATAGAAGAAGATTTAACACTAATAACTGATTCAGATTTCTCACCTATATGTTTGAGGTTTGCGACAGTTTTTGGTATATCACCTAGGATGAGGTTTGATTTAGTCATTAATATGTTAGTTGGAATGGCTATGACAAAAGGCGAAATTGTTTTGAATTCGGATGGGCAGGCTTGGCGACCAAGTTTATATATTCTTGATGCTTGTACTGCGATATCATCCGCAATCGAGTTGAATTATTCTGCAGGAGAAATATTAGTTCTTAATATTGGGAGAAACGATAGTAATCTGCAGATAATAGATATTGCCAAAATGATACAACGAATCATTCCGAGAAGTTCTTTGAAATTTCTCGGGCATGACGGAAATTTGGATACAGAGGAACTGGTCAAAGATAGAAAGATCAAGGCTGGTAAAGATACGAGAACGTATAAAGTCGGTTTCGATAAAGTATCAGAAATAATGCCTTCGTTTAATTGTAAATGGTCCGTTGAGGAAGGAATTCAAGAAATGGTTCTGAATTTGAGTCAGGTTGGTCTAACATACGAAACATTTAAATGTAGAGGATTTTATAGGTTGCAACAATTGGAGGACCTCTATGAAACTGGATACCTGACAAGTGACCTCCGATGGACAAATGGAATAGACGAGAAATCAGGCTAAGTAATATTAGTTAGATACTCATTTTATGACAAGTGAAAATAAGTGAGTGCTTGTTCTACTAGACAACATTGATTAGTAAATTATCTCTTGATTTTTTGTAAAAAGGATATGAGGTAATTCAAACCAATCTTACAATAAGCCCACATGAACAACATTAGTTTACCCAAAATATCTCAGTCTGAATTAGAAAATTTATTATCAGAAGCACGTAATTCACTTAGGCGCCGGTACCCCAAAATACTTCATGAAAAAGGGGACGTCCTTAATCGTGTAATTAATTTTATGCTAGATGACACATATATGGAGCCCCACCTTCATCCGGGTATTGAAAAAATTGAAGATATATATCTATTAGAAGGCAAGTTATCTGTTATCGAGTTTGATGAAGTTGGGAAAATTGAAAAAACAACGATCTTGGATAAAGGAGACAAAAAGCATATTCAAATTCCGGCTTTCACTTGGCACACATATGTAGTTTTGTCAGATTATGCAGTAACTTATGAAACCATGATGGGCCAATATGATCCTAAAACTTGGAAAAACTTTTCAGATTGGGCTCCCAAAGAAGGTTTGCAAGAAAGTGAAGACTATTTATTACATTTGAAACGCAAGTGTCAACAAGATTAAGATAATTTTGCAATTAACAGCTGAACAAATTGAGGTAATTAATTCGTATGGACCGTATAATCACTCGACTTGGTCCGTTGATGGATTAGAAATAAGTAATGAAGAGCGTCTTTCTGGCCGTGGGCAACATTTGGTTGAGACTATCCGAAAGTCTCTTACCGATCGTTTCAAATATGAAGAGATATCCAACCTTACCATTGCTGATGTTGGTTGCTATGATGGGTGGATTTTACACGAATTGAGCGATTTACCATTCATGAGAATGGTAGGTATTGAACCTAGAAAAAAAAATCTAGATAAAGGAGAAAACATCAGAAAAATATTAGGTATTGAAACGAGAATTGAGTTCGTACAAGGTGATATTACGACCTTGATGAACGAAAAATTTGATATCGTTCTATGCCTAGGTGTAATCCACCATCTGGAGTCTACAGCTTTAGCGATAAAACAACTGAGAGCAGGTTGTCGACGATTCCTATTCGTTGAAACAATATGTCTTTCATCCTCACACATTTCTAAGAAATTGCATAAAGAAATTGAAATGAAAGACCTCGTTTATAGGTTTAAAGAAAAGATATGTGGCCTAAGTGGACATAAGTTTGAAAGCTCCTATTACGACGGATCCGCAAGCAATTTATCAATAGTTAATATCCCTTCAATAGAAACACTGTACATGAACCTTGAGTTGTATTTTACCAAAATCAAGGTTTTAGGAAGTTGGGAATCGTATAGAAAAGTATTTAAAAAATATGATCGCCAGTTCAATGCGGTATATATTTCGGCAGAACCTGAGAAAAAAACAAAAATTGAAAAGATAGAAAAAGAATGGTTCGAAAACTATGAAAGTGATATGATCACCACGACGTTGAATCCTAAGCACGTGAAAATTATGTATGATTACGTCATCTTAAAGAAAAAGGTTATTATTATAAAACCATCTGAAGTAGTCTTTTGCTTGTATTTATTACTACCAAATAGATTGTCGGGTATTTGTAAAAAGATCCTAAATCTTTGGTATAAAGAAAAACCATGCCAAGAGCTTATCGCGAATATGAGACATAATATCCCAGATAAGCTGACCTTTGAATATGGTAAGATTCTCTATTACTCTGGGCAATTAGAATATGCAATTGAAGTCCTAAAAAAAATAACGGGAAAAGTTAATGCGGACTGGCGAAGTGTGTATAGATCATTCTATCTTCTCTGCAAGATATATAGACAATTAGAAGATATCGAAAACAGTGAAAAATATCGACAATTATGCCAAACTGCTAATCCACATATTGCTTTAGATACAACCTGATAAAATCAAATGCTTATTTCTGAAACGAGACAGTGTAACATATATAACCTAAAGCAGTTGGCGTTGTTTCTAGACTGCCCAACAGATATTCTTATTAAATTTTACGAAGAATTATTTCTTGATGAACTACTGTTAGGAAAAATTAATTCTACGATGGATCAAGTTATCTACACCCACGGATTCAGAAAAGGAATTTTTTCTAAGGGATTCTTAGATAACATTGATTGGTTCGCATACCAGCGTATTTTGATTTATGTTCTTGTTCGATATCTCAAACCTAAACATATATTGGAAACCGGTGTATATTATGGCGGTAATACAATATTTCTTCTCGCTGCGGTTATGAAGAATGATTTTGGGACAGTTCACTCAGTCGACTTGCCTGATTCACAAATTTCGGAAATTACAAAAAACTCAGATACCAACGACATTCTATCAAGACACCGTAAAGTCGGGGACAGCGAATTATACGATAAATCACTCACTCCAGGATTTCTTGTCCCAGAATACTTGAAGAAGAGATGGGAATTTATTGAAGGTAATAGCCTCGAAATCATCCCCACGCTTGACCATCAACTTGATTTTTATGTGCATGATAGCGAGCATTCTTTCAGTTTCTTAGATTGCGAGCTAAATGTCACTTTAGAAAAATTGACTGAAAATGCCGTGATTATCGTTGATGATATTGGCTGGTCAAACGCCTTTTTTAAATTTTGTGTAGAGCATAAGCTATATCCTTTGTTATCAACCGATAATGGTAAAGATGACTTAATGGTTAGAACAGGAATGGTCAAAATGAACCATCCCTACAACCGTTTACTCGATGTAACTGGCCCATAGTGTATGAATATAATTAATAGAAAGATAAGAAAAACCATTATCAGGATGACGAGTAGAGCAAATGCATCGCACGTTGGTAGTGCGTTATCCATGGTAGAAATCCTGAAATCTCTCTACGAGTTAGTTGATCTTCGTAAAATTAAAGACGAAGCAAATGACCGAGATCGGATCATTCTTAGTAAAGGACACGGTACAGCTAGCCTATATGCTGTGATGTATCATTATGGACTTTTGTCCAAGTCAGATATCGATTGTTATTGCGAAAATGGTTCGCTCATGGCAGGACACGCGAGCCATTTCATCAATGGGGTGGAGCATTCTACAGGAGCTCTTGGGCATGGCTTACCTGTGGGACTAGGAATTGCCCTAGGTTGTCGTGCTAAAGGCATTCAAAACAAAGTATTTGTCATTGTTGGCGATGGAGAATTACATGAAGGATCAAACTGGGAGGCTATTATGTATGCGGGTCATCAGAAAGTTTCTCGTTTGTATCTTCTGATCGATAAAAACGAGCACTCACAATTAGGCGAAACCAATCAGGCATGTAATATTGATCCATTGAAGGAAAAATTTGACGCGTTTAATTTTTGTACTAAGGAAGTAGATGACGGGCATGATGAAAAAGCAATCAAAAAATCGATAATCGAGACAAGCCAATCAAAAAAACCAGTGGCGATCATATGTAATACAGTAAAAGGTAAGGGGATTTCTTTTATGGAGGGAAATAACTTGTGGCATTATCGACCACCAAAAGGTGAAGATTTCTTGAATGCAATTAAAGAGCTAGAATAAATTTGTTATGAGAAACGAATTTTTCGAAGAATTAGTGCAGCTGTTTCGTACAGATGAGTCTTTGTTTTTTCTTACTGGAGATACTGGATTTAACCTTGTCGAGCCGATATTTAAAATTGCACCGAAACGTGCTCTGAATGTTGGTGTTGCGGAACAAAATATGATTGGTATCGCCTCAGGACTCGCGAACGCGGGTTTTGTCCCTGTTTGTTATGCAATCACTAATTTTTTAATTGAACGTTGTTTCGAGCAAATCAGAAACGATATATGTCTTCACAAATACAAGACTATTCTTGTTGGTACATCTACAGGATACGATAACGGACCTTTGGGGCCAACACATCATAAATTGGATGATATCGGCGCAGTAAAAGTTCTACCCAACCTTCGCGTATACTCTCCCAGTGGTAAGAAATCTATCTCGCTCACGTTGAAGGAAGCCTTAGACGTTGATACAGCCTCTTTTATTCGAATTTCAAAAAGAGGAATTGATGAAGGAAAAACAGTTGAAGATATCAATCATTTCATCTATCAGTCTGAATTTCATTCAGTTCTGGTTATTTCTCATGGGGCAATGGTTGGCAACGCTATGAAGGCATATGATATTTATCCACATTTTTCTCTTTTTGCCATGGATCGTATTAAACCATTAAGCAAAAAAAAACTACAGCATCTATTTGACCATTACGAAACCATAGTTATTTTGGAAGACAATTTCAATTCAGGTCTATTTAACTCTATTTGCCAGTGGGCTGTAGAAAATCGTAAAATCGACCGTGAATTGGTTTCTATTGCCCCAGAAGAACGTTACGAAATTACTGTAGGAGATTTTGAGTATTTAGAAAAAAAACACAAATTAAGTCCAGATGAAATAGTTAAAAAGATCAGAAAATTAAACGAAAACTAGGTTTTTAAATACCAATGGACCCCATAGACCAGTTCAATGATGAACGCCGAAAAAATATTACTGAACAAGCAAATAACTCAAACTTACAAGAGCTCTCACTGAGTCTACTGAGAGAGAGTAGCAAGTCGAACTATTCTTATAATTTCGACTGGTTATCTCGTCCGATTATACAAAATCCCGAGGATATTGTCACTTTTCAAGAGATCGTCTGGAATGTCAAACCGGATCTCATTATTGAAACAGGTATTGCTCATGGTGGTTCCTTGGTATTGAGTGCATCCTTATTGGCACTCCTTGATTTGTTTGAATATGGGCAATGCAATTTAGAGCCAAGACCACAAAAACCAAGGTGTGTAGTCGGTATAGATATCGATATTCGTCCTCACAACCGAAAGCTCCTTGAGAAGCATCCTTTGTATCCTCGATTAAGATTAATCGAAGGATCATCGATAGACCAGTCAGTTATAGGTCAAGTTAAGTATTTAGCTCAGAATTTTAAAAAGATATTGGTTTGTCTTGATTCCAACCATACTTATCAACATGTATTGGCAGAGCTTAATGCTTACGCACCGCTTACAAGTTTAGGAAGCTACTGTATTGTTTATGATACAGTCATCGAAGATATGCCTACTGAAATGTTCGTAGATAGAGAATGGCAACCGGGGAATAGCCCCAAAACGGCAGTCGATGATTACCTCAAGCAGTTAGGAGAAACAAATCAAGTGTTTGGAGTTGATGGTTTACCACTTAACTTTGTTAGCGATCGTTATTTACAAAACAAGCTTGTTTTTACAGCTATCAAGAGTGGCTTTCTAAAGAGAGTCAGTTAAAACATAAGTTTTGTTTTGAGCAGTTGAGTATTTATTATAGAATTCCATATTTAGACTAATTTAAGGTGTAGTTATTTTGAAAAGTCCTCTATTTTCCATTGTCATACCCACTAGAGAGCGGTGTGAGACACTGAACTACTCAATCAAAACAATAATTAGTCAAAGCTTCGACGATTTTGAGCTAGTAGTCATGGATAATAAAAGCTCAGACAATACTAAAGAAATTGTCGATAGTTTTGCAGACCCAAGAATCAAGTACTACCAGAGTCCATCAAGATTGTCTATGAGAGATAATTGGGAATTGGCACTATCAAAAGTGAAAGGCCAGTATGTATCATTCATTGGTGATGATGATGGACTTGTTCCAAACGCACTCAAGCTATGTAGCAAGATTGTTGATGCTTTCCCTAAATGTCAAGCTATTAAGTGGAACGAAGGGCATAATTACTGGTGGCCAAACGCAATCTTTGAACCAAACAAGAACATGTTGTTTATTAGCTTCGAAAATACGTTTCAATTGGTCAAATCAAAAAAGAAATTGATAGATTTTTTTAACAACCCAGTTGGTTTTAACCAATTGCCAACTGTCTATCATGGGCTAGTAAGAAAAGATTTACTGTGGAGTATAAGGGACAAAAAAGGCCAATATTTCTTGGATGTTGGTGTCGATGTGTACTCAAGTATTATCAATGCATACTTTACTGATGAATATTTGTATTCACTTTATCCTTTGTCAATAAAGGGAGTCTCTGGTAAAAGTACAGGAACTTCGTATTTATTTAGAGGAGAAAAAGGGAAAGAGATTCGACAAGCTTTTGCAGAAGAATATGGCGATGATAAATGGGTTCAGAAAATTTCCAAAGAAATAAAAGAAAAGTTTGACGATACTAGGTGTAACAATGTGCAACTTTATATTGTCGATTGTATGATGTTTGCTAAGGAAACATTTTTTCCGGATGACCAGCGATTTGTTCTTAATAAACATAATGCGTTAAATTCTATGCTTTACACACTTCGGTTTGACCCCGATGGATATGAAGAATCTTTAGAAGAAATTACACATGCAGCTCAACAATGGGAAATCCCATTGTCTGAACTGAAAATCCCCCCTAAAGTTCAGCTATCTCGTCCCAAACCAGGACCTCAATATAGTGAGGATGGAAGACTAGTAAATCTAGTTGTTGATGGGGATTTGGCAACTATTTCCAACGTATATGACGCATCAAATTTGATTGGAGCCATGGTTCCGACCGAAATCAGGTCCACGAGTTAATGTAAGTTAAACAAAAACGGCCTTCAGTTCTCCGGATTCAAAAGCTGCACAGTCTATGGATGTCAATTAATTCTAATGCACTTGTATCGAAAAAGTAGTCGAGTTGTTTGTTATATAAAAAAACTCGATGATGCATAGAGACACGATTATTCGTTCGATGAGAGGCATTATATCGGCAAAACTTAGTTATTTTATTTACCCAATCAAGATAAGTTTAGCTCATTTGCATACTCGTCATTTTTTTGACGTTATAATAATTTTCGTTGGTAAGTGGATCTGATATACCTCCAGATTGGAAAGTTTCCACCAAATCTTGCACGGCGTTTTCGATGCTGTACTGAGGAGTAAACCCTAAATCTTTTTGTATTTTTTCCGATGAGATATGATAAGAGCGAAGGTCTTCACTTGGTGTTGTAGCAATGTCTACTTTTCCTCTTCCTACTACATTTTGGACAATTTCGGCGATTTGTTTAACTTGGTAATTTTCATAACCGATATTCCAAATCTCTCCTTTAACTTTTTCAATGGGCTGACCTAGTAGGTTCACATATAAGTCAGTTATGTCCTCAATATGAATATTAGGCCGCTGTTGCTCACCGCCAAAGACCGTAATTTTTCCGAGATTAAAAGCATGATTTGTTAGAATATTAACGGTCAGATCCAATCTCAGTCGTGGCGAGTAGCCACAGACCGTAGCAGGACGAACAATTGTAGGTGTGAATCCAGGGCTCTGATATTTAATGAGAATTTCTTCGCAAAGAGCTTTATACTTTGAATAATCAGTTAATGGTTTTAGTGACAATTCTTCGGTGACATGCTTTTCATTTTTTATACCATAAACGCTAGAGGAAGACGCAAAGATAAAGCGTTTTATGCCACTATCAACAGATAAGTCAACCAAAGGTGTAAAGGCGTCGTAGTTAATTGATTTTCCCAAATTGGGGTTAAGCTCAAAACTAGGATCATTAGAAATACAGGCAAGATGGATGACGCTATTACAATCTCGAAGAGAAGATTGTAATAGCGATGTATCCCGAAGGTCTCCTACGACTTCTTCCAGATTAGGGTGGCCCATGACAGACGATAAGGTATGATTCCCATAAATGTATAAGTCTAAAACCTTTACCTCATAACCGGATGCCAATAATTTTGGTACTAAAATACTACCCACATAGCCTGCACCACCCGTAACAAGAACTTTATGTTTCATTTCATCTAACTCCTACAAAGCTTATTAATATATACGTTTTATTTTATGGCGAAACCAATTAGAATACTAAGTTTAGTTCAAATTCGAATTGAGTGAATCTTTAAATCAACCTTAATTGGAACATTTATTCTCACAAGGACTTTATTGATGATTTAGTTATCGACTTTTTGTTATCTTCCCTATTTTCTAGGGCTAGCCAGCTAAATTTTCTAAATTAGAAAACGTCAAACAAAATATACGAAAGAACTCTTCTTTGCTACCTCATTATTTGAATGACTTTTGTGAAGGGTTTCTGTACCAAAGAGATCATTTCCATTATAAGAATGGAAGAAGTCAAATCAATCCAAGGAGGGACAAATACTCTATATACGCACGCATAAAAGGTACTTTAATCGAAATTGGTATTCGGCTGTAAATCAAATCCGTGATTGTGGCGTTGGGTTGTACCCACTAGGCAATAACCTTTCTTTGGATCTCTCTTTATCGTCTCTACATAATCTTTTCGCGGTACAAACCAAAAAACTGCATTTCTGATACGAATTACTCATAATAACTGGTACTCCCAACAGGTAATTTAGTAAACACTCGTTACCATAATTCCTTCTTGTCAAACAATTATAATGGGAAGATCTCAATTATTTCTTTCTACTAGCAGTAGAATGAGTACTATCCTAATCCTAAAATAGAGTTGGTCAATTGGGAACGGATTGAGACTGTTAGTTTAGGTAGAAATTATATTTGGGTTCACACAGCGAAATAGATAAGACAAAAATAATCATAACTAAATTAACTGTGATATGCGTTATTTTGTGACATAAGCACCAACACTAATAGAATTCGAATAGACGAAGAGTATACGTTTGAGGGTGTAAAATATCAATGAATAAAAAAACTTTGATAGCCTATTCACCAAAAAGGAAGTACTATAGCCCGATTGAGAACTTGGCTTGTTTTTTGCTGTTGATATTAAGGTCGTAAGAATCGACAAATTACAATATGTAATAATCTGATCGCTTGCTAATATATCGTTATAGAAGGAATTTCACCTAACAGCTATTCTCATTAGATTAATTAACTGTGAAAAGTCTTACATCGAAGTTCAAATCTGATTATGATTCTTCGTTTGCCAAACAATATTGGGTCTGTATTTATTTGCCAAATATAGACTTCCGTTTTAATGTTTTATAAGACTAATATGAATCAGTAGAAGTAGAATCTGGCAGAGAGATCTTTAATTCAACAAAAATATTGACCAACATAGAAACTGACTGTATACTCTGACTCTGTTTAGTCAGATATGTAACCGGAGATTTAGAGTGGTAGAAGAGAGTAATATCGACGAGTTTATTGGAGCGCTTCGAAGAGCAGAAGTAGACGAAATAGAGACAGCAGAAGAAAAATTAAAAGAAGAACTTAAGCGAGCTGAATCCGAGTACGAAACAGAATTACAGGGCATCGAAAACGAAATTATGGAACAAGTCGATACCTTGACGAACAACCATAACGAAGAACTGGGAGAAAATGTAGATAATTTTCAGCAAATACTGTCAGAGTTAGAGGGGGCTGCGTATCATTGGGACGAAGAATTTTGGCAGAATTTTTCCCCCAATACCATTAATGAGCCAGCTGAATGCCATCGAATAGGTATACTCAAAATCAATGGACATTTCAATCAGTTAGAAACCTTAGCCCTGATACCCATTATTAATGGAAATAACGTTATCCTTCTATCAACATTCGGAAGTAAGGTTCAAATGAAACAAGGCTTCCAAAGCTTGATTCTACGTTTGCTGATCACTTCTCCGAAAAACCAAATTCGACTAGTAATAGTTGATTCTTCGAATGAATATGATGGTATCAAAAATCTATTTCCTAATCGAACAAAAGATATTTCCAGAATTGAAAGCAAATTCGAGAAAATAATTCACCACCTTTTTTGGGTAAGAAAAGAATTTCTGAAAAATGGGGAACGCACACTAATAGATGTTGCATCTGAACTCGGTCATTATCCAGTTCCACACTATATTTTGGCTATTGCTGATTTCCCTCATACCTTTTCTGAAAAATCTATTCGCCAATTGATGACAATTATGCAAAAGGGTCCGGCATGCGGTATACATACTGTCATGATGGTGGATTATGAAGAAGTACCAGATCTGGATTTGGAAGGCCTTGATACTAACGCGACAGTGATATCTCATCACGATGGCCGTCTAATATTTGGTAATATGGAAATTGAGGAACAATCGAACGAGGGTAGCATCCTCGATCATTCTAGCTGTTACTTGGATTTGGATCAGCTACCCAAATCGGATCTACTTCAAAAGCTGGTCGCAGAAATTGATGATTCAGTTTTTGAACCAATGGATTAATTATTCTAAATTAGGTATTAGCTAATTAGAATGCCGTTGACGATAGGAAGCAAGGAGAACTCATGAGCCAAATACTGCAAATGCAAAATCAACTGATGCAAGGCTTTTTAATTTCAGAGAATCGATTAAAAACAAAACGGGAAGAATTAAATCAGGAAGTCGAAACACAGGTTTCCGCAGCTCAGGAACAATTAGTAAAAAAACAAAGGCTAGCTGAAGCGAAGAAAGATCAAAAAATTAAAACAATTCAAAGCGAATCCAAGCGAGTTGTGACGTCTTTAGAACAGTATCAAGATTTTGTCAATAGCGTCCAGCGTCAAATGCAGAATCTAACTACTTTTCAACCCAAACAAGACCCGAATACACTGATAGATATTACACAGAAAAAACTAATTCGTTTGCAACGTGATATTCAATCCAAAAATCTAATTAATTTTGATGCCATTTGTAAATCGGTATCACAATTAGTTGAACCAACATTCCCCTTACAAAAAGAAATTAAAACTCACAGACAGAACTACATTCAACAAAAAGCCCTAGCGGAGCAAGAAATGGCTCGGCAAAATGAGGAATTCGTTCTAAGCGTTCTGTTAATGATTGTTAGTGGAGCCTTAATAATAGGGGCGATATGGTTTATTGGCTAGTATTAAATAAAAATAAGATAGCTTCTAGAACAAGCAATACTAACCGACTTTGAGCACTGCTAATTGAGTTCACATAGTATGCAAAACTTAATCGCGAAAATAGAAAATTGGTTTTGGTTAACGTTAGTATCCTACAAGACATTTTATGCGCATCCGTAGTGTTTTATATCTTTACCGAGTAAAAATAGTCATTAGTGGTGCAGTGAATATAGAAATGTCTAACCGTTATTTTTCCCGAAATTAGCGACGATTGGGATTCTAGTTTCCAAAGAGGGTATTACTAACATTGAAACTAAAATAAAAGCAACGAACTCAGTTTTAAAATTAGAGGCAGATTTGCTTTACAACAACTAGGACCAGACTTAATTCTCTCTCTTTGAATACTTATCAGATAAAACCGTGTCGTCAATAGATTGTCCTCGGCTTAAGTCATAGAGGTCTGTATTAGAAAGTTTCACAGCTTCTTCTGGGGAGAGATCGTGTCGGTTAGTATAAACTAGGGCGTCAGAGCGTGGTAATAATTGATCACACTGATTACAATATGGAAATATATCGAAGGACTCCAGCTCATGGGCATAGCGAAGTAAGCGGTACTTAAAGCTATTCAATACCTCTAATACATCTTGACGAAAAGCATTTCCCAAAACTATAGCGTTATTGTAGTCATAACAACAAGGAATAACTTCTCCATTCCACTGAATTTGTAATGGACCGTTTTCTGGTCTTCCACAAGTTTCTTTTTTAAGTTGATTCTCGCCATTCGCACGCTCACGGTAATTTCTGCCATCCCCAAAATTGTGTGGTCTCCAGACTTCGATAGCGTCTACTAGTCTTTCCCAGTACCCAATAAAATCTTCTGTTTCATTCTTATTCTCATTCATCTCTAAGTACGAAAGTTGTATTTTGGCTTTATTTGAATGACTTTCTCTCAATTCTAAGAAATCAACA